>LQAH01000249.1_pt1 | contig 14560 bp, 13 predicted proteins | sample 1535791 | NCBI WGS metagenome assembly LQAH01 (sample SAMN04331585, study PRJNA305678) | bioreactor metagenome | isolation source: bioreactor_4 inoculated with Wadden Sea sediment 2nd replicate of a... | place: Germany:Bremen
AGAAGTTGGAGACGACAATATATTCCTATTTGGTTTAACTGAAGAAGAAGTTTATAAACTTTATGGTTCAAGTTCTTATAACTCGATGGAAATATATAAAACGGACCTCAGAATTCAAAAAATATTAGATCAGTTAGTAAGCGGATTCTTCCCAACATCGTCAGAAGAATTTATGATTATTCGTGATTCATTATTGCAATTTAACGATGAATATTTTGTTCTGAAAGATTTTGATTCCTATGTAACTGCCCATGCACGACTCGGAAGAGCCTATCGCGATTATCCGAAATGGATGGAGATGGCCATTGTCAATATTGGATCGTCAGGCGTCTTTTCTAGTGATAAAACCATCAGTGAATACGCATCAGGAATATGGGAAATTGGACCTGTACCACTATAAATCAGTAGATAGCAATTAGCAGATAGCAATTAGCGATTAGATATATGTATTTTAGTGTTTTTAAATTCTAACAGCTATTTGCTAACAGCTACCTGCTGCCCTTTGGAGATGAACATAATGGTAGAAAACATCAAAATAGAGGACATAGAAAAGAACTTACTTAATATTCATGATTTTGGTGTGACCTATAAAGGGAGCTATAGCCTTTTTAAAGTATGGGCACCCTACTCTGATAACGTTAAAGTGGCCATTTATAAGACTTATGACGACTATCGAAGAAGAGAGTACGCCATGGTCAAAGATTCTGATGGTGTTTGGAGCCTGCGAATAGAATTAGATCTAAAAGATCAGTTTTATAATTATATTGTCATTAATCATGGACAGTCTTATGAAATTGTAGATCCCTATGCCAAAGCAGCGACTGCAAATAGTAAAAGGGCCATGATCATTGATATGGAAGAAACCAACCCTGAAGGTTGGTTGGAGCATCCAGTCCCAATGCCTGTTGCTCCTTGTAGTTCATTATTGTACGAAGCCCATATTAGAGATTTTTCCGTAGACAAAAACTCTGATATGAAGTACAAGGGTTTGTATTTGAGCTTAACTGAAAAGGATACTTTTTATAAGGATTTTACAACAGGTGTAGGGCATTTAAAAGAGTTAGGTGTTACCCATTTGCATTTACTACCTGTATTTGATTTTTGTACAGTTGATGAAATAAAAAAGGACACCTATAACTGGGGATACGATCCCATTCTTTTTAATGTTCCAGAAGGATCCTATGCATCTGACCCTACAGATGGTAAGGTGCGGATTCGCGAGTTTAAAGAAATGGTCAAAGCTTTACACGAAAATGATATAAGAGTAGTTATGGATGTTGTATATAATCATACATTCCATACGGATAAAGCTAATTTTAACTATTTGACTAAGAAGTATTTTTATCGTACCAATCAAGACGGACATTATTCCAATGGTTCAGGCGTAGGTAACGAGCTAGCAACAGAGAGACCCCTTGTTCAAAAATTTATATTGGATTCATTAAAATATTGGTTACAAGAATACAAAATTGATGGATTTAGATTCGATTTAATGGGTCTGTATGATATAGAAACCTGTTCTAAAATTAGTCACGAATTACGTGCTATAAAACATGATATCCTGCTTTATGGAGAACCTTGGATAGGTTGGGAAAGTGCATTACCACATCAGTACCAAATGAAAAAGGGAGCCCAAAAAGGAATGGGAATTGCCCTGTTTAATGATGATTATAGAAATAACTTAAAAGGCGATAATGATGGACATAAGCGTGGTTTTGCCATGGGAGATTATGGCATGATCATTGGGTTAAGTTTGGTATATGCGGTGGCATAGATTTTAATACGCATATATGCGGGTTCACATTATATGCTTCAGAAACCATTAACTATGTAAGTTCACATGACAACCTTTGTTATATGATAAGTTTATTAAGACAGAAGGGGATCATGATTTAAATAAAATTGAACGTATGAATCGTTTAGCACTTTCGATGGTTCTTACATCATTTGGAGTACCTTTCTTACAAGCGGGAACAGAGTTTCTAAGAACAAAAAAGGACATCATAATTCTTATAATGCTGGTGATGAGATTAATAAAATTGATTGGTCTCTGAAAGAAAAAAATTATGAAACCTTTGCTTTTGTTAGAGACTTAGTTGAATTTAGAAAATCGCAAAAGATTCTACAGGCAGAAGACCCTCATACAATCAAGCGAGCATTACGGTTTTTAAAAGCACCGGAACGTATGGTTATGTATTTGATTAGGTCTCGTTATAAAGATGATTACAGGCGTGTTTTGGTAGTCCACAATGCCAATGGCAATGAAATGCAGATATGTGGTAAGCGTATGAAAGGGTATCGATATATGACATTAGGGCAAAAAATACAGTTAGACTATTTTAAAATGCCTATTGTATATGGTGAAAAGATTGATATTCCAGCTTACAGTACTGCAGTCTTTGTAAAAAAAGTAGATAGAAAAAGAATCCTATAAGTTGAGGCGGGTATTGTTGCCGTCTTAACTTATGGACATATGATCACGCATGATTTGATACTTTCTATTCTATTGAATTTTGAATATATTACTTAGAATAAAAAGGTGGGAAAACGATTCGTCTTTAATATGTTATATGTGAAAGAGATGGATTAATTTGATATATTACAAAGTCTTCATTCTTTAACACTGTGGCAGTTGCATAATCGTCAATCTTATACTATAATGCTGTTAGAGATTTTTTTTGAGTTCCTCGGGACGTAAATAGTACACCTGGACGATTTGCGTCCCAACCCTTGTTTAAACTTTAACGAGAGATTGGAATAACTCAATTCTAAACGAATCAATTTGAAGAGGTGTTTTCATGCATCATAAGAAAAAAGAGCAGATTTCAAACGAAATAGACCCACTCATCTCCATGCTGAAAACGGTCACACCAGAAGTGATCAATCTCTTAGATACGCGATTCAATATTCTGCGCATTGTCAATCATGACCAGCCCATCGGCAGAAGAAACTTATCCGCAAAATTAGACATAACAGAAAGAGTTCTCCGAAAAGAGGCCAACGTGTTGAAAGATAACGGTCTTCTAGAGTTTACACCCGAGGGAATGAACATATCGGATAAAGGAATTAATGTATTAATTAACCTTGAGCGTTTCCTGCACGATTTTAGGGGTATACGTGAAATCGAGAAAAGGTTAGCAAATCGTTTAAATATTCATAAAGTATTCATAACACCAATGCAGTATGATGATTCTGAACTTATGCTTAAAGAAATTGGTAAATCGGCTTCACGTTATTTAAGCTCGATCTTAAAGGATGATTCCGTATTAGGAATGACCGGGGGATCGACACTTTACCATGTTATAGAATGCTTTAAGCGGGACAGCCGTTGCCCTAAGGGCGTTACAGTGGTCCCGGCCAGGGGTGGTATTGGCGATAAAGCAGAATATCAAGCAAATACTTTAGCTGAAAAATTGGCAAATAAATTAAGTGGACAATATAAACAATTATATACACCCGATTCTTTGTCTAAGGCATCTATAGATAGTTTGATGAATGAGCCTAAAATAAGAGAAATTATGAATGACATCGAGCATATTGATACACTGATCTTTGGTGTAGGTAATGCAAAGACTATGGCACGACGTAGAGGTTTAAAACAAGATGTTATTGATACCATGGTCGAAAAAGGTGCGGTTGCAGAAGCCTTTGGTTATTACTTTAACCAAGAAGGTGAGATCGTACACGAAATTAGCACGATAGGGATTTCTTTAGATAAATGTAAGTCCCTTGAAAATATAATTGCAGTAGCAGGTGGCGTAGAAAAAGCCGAAGCTATTATTGCAATAAGCAAGTTGAATGAAAAACTTGTGCTTATCACTGACGAAAGCGTCGCGAAGTTAATTTTAGATCGCTATGAAGAAAATTCTAGTGAGGTCTAGTTTATAACACGAGGAGGAAATGAAATGAAAACAAAGGTAGCTATTAATGGGTTTGGTAGAATCGGTCGTTTAGCATTTAGATTAATGTTTGACAACCCAGAGTTCGAAATCGTAGCATTAAACGACTTAACTGATGCAGCAACACTTGCATACTTACTTAAGTACGATACGGCACAAGGTCGTTACAAGCAAGATTCAATCACTGCTGGAGATGCTTCTGTAACAGTAGATGGTAAAGAAATTAAGATCTATGCAGAAAAAGATCCTACAAACCTTCCATGGGGAGAATTAGGAGTAGACGTTGTTCTTGAGTGTACAGGTTTCTTCACATCTGAAGAAGGTGCTGGAAAGCACGTTACAGCTGGCGCTAAGAAAGTTATCGTTTCTGCACCTGCAAAAGGTAACGTTAAGACAGTTGTTTACAACGTAAATGATGATATTCTTGATGGAACAGAAAAAGTTATTTCTGGTGCTTCTTGTACTACTAACTGCTTGGCTCCAGTAGCACAAGTATTCAACGACAAATTCGGTCTTGTTAAAGGTTTCATGACTACTGTTCATGCTTACACAAATGACCAAAACACTTTAGATGCACCACATGCTAAAGGCATCAACGCGCGTCGTGGCCGTGCAGCAGCAGAAAACATTGTTCCTACATCAACAGGTGCAGCTGTAGCAGTAGGTAAAGTATTACCTGAGCTTAACGGTAAACTTGATGGTATGGCACTACGTGTACCTACAGTAACTGGTTCTGTTGTAGATTTAGTAGTTGAGCTTGCTCAAAATGTAACAGTTGAAGAAGTTAATGCAGCTATGAAAGCGGCAGCAAACGAATCATTCGGTTACACTGAAGAGCCACTTGTATCTAGTGATGTAATCGGTATTGAGTTTGGTTCATTATTCGATGCACAATCAACATCTGTAATGGAAGTTGATGGTAAGCAACTTGTTAAGATTATTACTTGGTACGATAACGAAATGTCTTACACTGCACAATTAGTAAGACTTGCAAAGAAATTTGCTACAATGTAATAATCATATACAAGTGGCGAAGCTTTCGCTTCGCTACTTGTATTATTTGCTGATAGCAGTTAGCAATTAGCAGTTAGTAAAAGATTGAAGAGAAATATATATAAGGGTTTTGTGCTTTGTCTATTTGCTAAATGCTAATTGCTAAATGCCCGTTTTTACAAGGGAAAAACGTACATTCAAACTTTTAAATTATTGTTTATGGAGGTTATACATAATGGCTTACAACAAAAAGACGATTGAAGATATTCAAAGTAAAAGGTAAAAAGGTACTCGTAAGATGTGATTTTAATGTTCCTTTAAAAGACGGTGTTATTACAGATGAAAACCGTTTAAATGGAGCAATGCCTACAATTAAATACTTGGTAGCAAATGGTGCACAAGTTATTCTTTGCTCTCACTTAGGTAAACCAAAAGGTGAAGCTAAAGCAGAACTTTCATTGGCACCTGTTGGAACACGCCTTTCAGAAATGTTAGGTCAAGAAGTTGTATTTGCTGCAGACGATAATGTTGTTGGCGAAAATGCTAAAAAAGCTGTAGCAGCAATGAAAGACGGAGACGTTGTTCTTTTACAAAACACAAGATACAGAGCAGAAGAAACAAAGAACGGTGAAACATACTCGAAAGAACTTGCTTCATTAGCAGAGATCTTTGTAAATGATGCATTTGGTACAGCTCACAGAGCGCATTCATCAACTGTTGGTGTAACTCAGTTTATGGATACGAACGTGTGTGGTTACCTGATTCAAAAAGAACTTAAGTTCTTAGGTGAAGCAGTAGAAACACCACAAAGACCTTTTGTAGCAATTTTAGGTGGTGCAAAAGTATCTGACAAATTAAAGTTATTAATAACTTACTTGAAAAAGTTGACGGACTTGTAATTGGTGGCGGAATGGCATATACATTCCTTAAAGCACAAGGTTACGAAATTGGAACGTCTTTATTAGAAGAAGAAAAAATGGATTACGCATTAGAAATGATCAATAAAGCTAAAGATAAAGGCGTTAAGCTTTTATTGCCAGTAGATAATATTTGTGGAGATGCATTCTCGGCAGATGCAAAGGCAGTTGTAACAGACGACGAAAACATCAGTGCTGGTTTCATGGGTCTAGATATTGGTCCTAAGTCAGTAGAAATCTTTAAAAATGAAATTAAAGAAGCGAAAACAGTTGTATGGAACGGACCAATGGGCGTATTTGAATTTGAAAGCTTTGCTAAAGGTACATTAGCAGTTGCGGAAACACTTGCAGAAATCGATGCTACAACAGTAATCGGTGGTGGAGACAGTGCAGCAGCAGTTAACCAATTAGGATTCGGTGAGAAAATGTCACATGTTTCTACAGGTGGTGGTGCATCGCTTGAGTTCTTAGAAGGAAAAGTACTTCCGGGAATTGATGCTTTAGATAACAAGTAATTCGCGATTTGTAAAATGTAAACCTTTACGAGCAACGTATTTTGCGTTGCTCGTGATATGAAAAATTGTTGAATGTGCAAATAGGTTAATAATTTAGCGTTTTTATACAAAGGAAAACAACGGCAAAAAGCCAATACTATAGAAGGTTGGAGGAAATTTAAATGAGAAAGCCAATTATTGCAGGAAACTGGAAAATGAACATGAGCATTGCAGAAGCGAAAGATTTTGTAGCTGCGATTAAAGATCAAGTCAACGGTACAGATGTTGAAGCTGTATTATGTGCACCTTTTACATTACTTAAAGATTTAAAAGAAGCAACTGCTGGTACAGCAATCAAAGTAGGTGCTCAAAATATGCATTTTGAAGAAGGTGGCGCTTTTACAGGAGAGATTTCACCTTCAATGTTGAAAGAGATTAATATCGATTACGTAATCATTGGTCACTCTGAAAGAAGACAATACTTTAACGAAACAGATGAAACAGTAAATAAGAAAGTACTAAAGTCACTTGAGCATGGTATTCTTCCAATTATGTGTTGTGGAGAAACACTAGAGCAAAGAGAAGCTGACGAAACAAAAGCAGTTGTAAAAGTTCAAGTAGAAAAAGGTCTTGTAAAATGTAGATCCTGCTAAATTAGCAGATGTAGTAATTGCATACGAGCCAATCTGGGCAATCGGAACAGGTAAAACTGCAACGAGTGCACAAGCTAACGAAGTTATTGCATATATTCGTGAAGTTGTTGCGGGTATGTTCAACGATGAAGTATCTGAAAAAGTACGTATTCAATACGGTGGTAGTGTTAAACCTGCAAACGTAGAAGAAATTATGAATGAATCAGATATCGACGGTGCACTTGTTGGTGGCGCAAGCTTAAAAGCAGATAGCTACACAGCATTAGTGAACTTCTAAGAGCAATTAGCAAATAGCAAATAGCAAATAGCAAATAGCTGTTAGACAGAAGAAACGACATTAAAGATTCAGTAGGTTTTAGTGGTTTTGGCTAAATGCTAACTGCTAAAAGCTAACTGCTGAAAATAGAGGAGTGATTCATTTGAAAAACCGACAGCATTGATTATCTTAGACGGTTGGGGTTATAGACCTGATTGTCAAGACAACGCAGTATGCAATGCGGATACTTCAAATTTTGATCGAATAGCAGAAGCTAACCCTACTACTTACATTGGTGCAAGTGGTATGGATGTTGGTTTGCCAGATGGTCAAATGGGAAATTCTGAAGTAGGCCATTTAAATATTGGAGCGGGACGTGTTATTTATCAACCGCTTACAAGAATTACAAAATCCATTAAAGATGGTGACTTTTTTACGAAACCAGAGCTTAAAGGTGCTGCTGACAACGTAAAGAAGCATAATTCAAAATTACACATCTTTGGTTTGTTATCAGATGGTGGTGTGCATAGCCATATCGAACATTTGAAAGGAATCATTGATTTTGCAAAACAAGAAGGTCTTACTGAAGTTTATCTTCATGCATTTTTAGATGGACGTGATACACCACCAAGAAGTGCCCTAGGCTATTTTGAAACAATTGAAAAGCATATGACTCAAGTAGGTGTAGGTCGTGTAGCAACAGTGTCTGGTCGTTATTATGCAATGGACCGTGACAACCGTTGGGAGCGTGTAGAACTTGCTTATAATGCCCTTGTAAAAGGTCAAGGTGAAACAGCTGCTACTGCAAAAGAAGCTGTCGAAGCCTCTTATGCAACGAATAAAGATGATGAGTTTGTATTACCAACTGTGATTCAAGTAGATGGTAAACCGATGGCAACAGTAGGTGAAAATGACTCAGTACTATTCTTTAACTTCCGTCCAGATCGTGCACGTGAAATAACGCGTTCAATCGTAGACGCTGATTTTGCAGGATTTGAAAGAGATTATTTTAAAACACACTATGTGTGTATGACACAATATGATGCAACCATTAAAAATGTAGAAGTTGTTTATCACGCTGAAAGCATCACAAATACTTTAGGCGAGTACTTGGGAGCTCAAGGTAAAACACAACTTCGTATTGCAGAAACAGAAAAATATGCCCATGTAACTTTCTTCTTTAATGGTGGGGTCGAAGAACCATACCCAGGAGAAGAACGTTCCTTAGTTCCTTCTCCATCGGTTGCAACCTATGACATGAAACCAGAAATGTCTGCTAATGAAGTAACTGAGTCTATGCTTAGTAAATTAGAAGATGGCCATTTAGATTTTATCGTTCTAAACTATGCAAACCCTGATATGGTTGGTCATACGGGTGACTTTGAAGCAGCTAAAACAGCTGTTGAAACAGTTGATGTTTGTTTAGGTAAAGTTGTAGATAAAAATTGTTTCTATGGGTGGTAAAGCTATTATTACAGCAGACCACGGTAATGCAGAAGAAATGGTTGACTACGTTAACGGTGGCGCTATGACTGCTCATACAACCAATGTTGTTCCGTGTATTGTTGTAGGACAAGAAGGTGCAGAACTAAGAGAAGGTGGCAAATTATGTGACCTAGCACCAACACTACTTCAAATGATGGATATGGAAATACCAGCAGAAATGACAGGAAGTAGCATAATTAAGTAAACTTAATTATGCAATGAACAATGTACAATTTACAATGAACAATTAAAACATTGTATATCAACATAAATGTAGTGGCGAGTCTTGCGGCCGCCCAATAATTACTTTAATAAGAAAGCGAAAGTTTTCTACTATATAATTAATGAATTTAAAACAAAACTCAAAAAGATCCTAGGAGGGAAATTTATGTCAACAATTATTGATGTATTTGCTAGAGAAATACTTGATTCAAGAGGGAACCCAACTGTAGAGGTTGATGTACAACTAGAAGATGGCGCTTGGGGGTAGAGCTGCAGTACCATCAGGAGCATCAACAGGTGAAAGAGAAGCTGTTGAACTAAGAGATGGAGACAAAGCTAGATACTTAGGTAAAGGTTGTTTAAAAGCTGTAGCTAATGTTAATGACATTATTGCAGAAGAAGTTATCGGTATGGATGCAACTGAACAAGTAGCAATCGATAGATTAATGATTGAATTAGATGGAACAAAGACAAAGTCTAAATTAGGTGCGAATGCTATTTTAGGTGTATCTTTAGCAGTAGCTAAAGCAGCAGCTAACTCAGTAGATCTTCCACTTTACAAATACTTAGGTGGCGTTAACGCTAAAGAATTACCACTTCCAATGATGAACATCCTTAATGGTGGATCACATGCTGATTCGGCTGTAGACGTTCAAGAATTTATGGTACAACCAGTTGGTGCTAAGACTTTTGCTGAAGGTTTAAGAATGGGTACAGAAATTTTCCATCACTTAGGTAAATTACTTAAAGCTAATGGCGACTCAACTAACGTTGGTAACGAAGGTGGATACGCTCCATCTAAAATCGAAGGTACTGAAGGTGCTCTTGATATTATTATGGAAGCTATTAAAGCAGCTGGTTACAAGCCAGGTGAAGATATTACTCTTGCACTTGATGCTGCTGCGTCAGAATTCAGTGTTGATGGTGGTAAAGATGGCGAAATGATCTACCACTTCCAAAGAGAAGGTGGCCACAAGCGTACAACTGCTGAAATGGTTGACTGGTATGCAGGTCTTTGCGAAAAGTACCCAATCACTTCTGTTGAAGATGGATTCGACGAAAATGACTGGATTGGTTTTGCAATGCTTCGTGAGCGTATTGGTGACAAGATCCAAATCGTTGGTGATGACTTATTCGTTACAAACACTGAGTACTTAGCTCAAGGTATCGAAAAGAAATCTGCAAACTCAATCTTAATCAAGTTAAACCAAATCGGTACATTAACTGAAACTTTCGAAGCGATTGAAATGGCTAAGAGAGCTGGATTCACTGCTGTTGTTTCTCATAGATCAGGCGAAACTGCTGATGATACAATCGCTGACGTTGCTGTAGCAACAAATGCTGGTCAAATCAAAACAGGTTCTGCTTCAAGATCTGATAGAATGGCAAAATACAACCAATTATTAAGAATTGAAGAAAACTTAGGTGCTACAGCAGTTTACGCTGGTAGAGGTGTGTTCTACAACTTAAAGAAATAAGCACACTATTACAGTAAGCATCTATTCTTGAATTTGATAAAAATCATGATATAATGTATTTTGGAGATCCTTTTGAAGGGTCTCCAAAAACTGTTTTTTTGAATATGCTATTTGAAAACTTCATACTGACAAAATGCTAACAAGGGACAGAACGAGTCCCTAGGGATGCTAAAGCGACTAAATCCAAGTCTTCACGGAATTTGTATAAATTCGCCCTCTCCATTTTTTTTGAAATGATGGTTTAAAAAGGTTAAAAACTTTCCACTATGTGGAAATCTTAAAACAGGCAAAGGTTTTCACGACATACTTTTAACAAACTGTATTGCACCACCAAATGTCGTGTGTTATTATAGCCTTGTCAATCTACAGAAAAAGAGGAGATACACAATGAGTACTTTTGTTACTGTAATCCAAGTTATAGCGTGTTTAGTTTTGATCGCTTCAATATTGTTGCAATCAGGTAAAAGCGCAGGTCTTTCTGGATCAATTGGCGGCGGAGCGAACAATTATTTGGGAAAACAAAAAGCTAGAGGTTACGAAGCATTATTCGATCGCGCAACTAAAATTGCTGCAATCGCGTTTATTGGATGTTCTTTATTACTTGTTTATTTGCAACAAATGTAAATTAGAATGTAGGGGGAGGCACGTAAATGAACAACGGATTTGAATTACTAGCCCCAGTCATGGGTTTAGTCGCACTGATTTTTGCTTATTTAATGGCAGCTAAAATTAACAAGGTAGATGTAGGAACAAAGAGAATGGAAGAGATAGCCACGTATATTCAAGAAGGGTCAATGGCCTTTATGAAACGTGAGTATAAAGCTCTTGCTATCTTTGTAGTCGTACTTTTCGTAATTATTGCGATTGGTTTAGACCCACTTACAGCAGTATGCTTTTTAATTGGGGCTGTTTTTTCTGCGTTAGCTGGCTTTTTCGGAATGCAAGTTGCAACGAAAGCTAATGTAAGAACGGCAAATGCGGCAAAAGAAAGCGGTATGAACAAAGCACTTTCGGTAGCATTTTCTGGCGGCTCGGTAATGGGTATGTCGGTAGTAGGTTTAGGTTTGTTAGGTGTTGGTACACTCTATATTGTTATAGGTGACCCACAAATAATAACAGGTTTTGGTTTAGGCGCATCGTCAATTGCCTTATTTGCACGTGTTGGTGGTGGTATTTACACTAAAGCAGCAGATGTTGGTGCTGACCTTGTTGGTAAAGTAGAAGCTGGTATTCCAGAAGATGATCCACGTAATCCTGCGGTTATTGCAGATAACGTTGGTGATAATGTTGGTGACGTTGCCGGTATGGGCGCGGATTTATTTGAATCATATGTAGGATCAATCATAGCATCAATTACTCTAGGCGTGTTAACAGGCCTAAAATTTGGCGCTATTTATCCCTTGACAATCTCAGCTGTTGGTATATTTGCAGCAATTGTTGGGTCAATGTTTGTAAAAGGTGATGAAAAAACAGATCCGCATAAAGCACTTAAAAACAGTACCTATGTTGCAGGAATCATTGTTATTATTGCAGCATTCTTATTCAGTAAAATGATGTTCCAAAACTTTGATGCAGCGATTTGTATAGCAGTTGGTTTAGTTGCAGGTATTTTAATTGGATATGTAACTGAAATTTACACATCAGCAGATTTCAGTCATGTTAAGAAAATTGCACAACAATCGATTACAGGCCCGGCTACAACGATCATTAGTGGTCTTGCAGTAGGTATGTATTCGACAGCGCTTCCGATTATCTTTATCTCGATGGCTATTTTATTGTCTTATCATTTCGGTGGACTTTACGGAATCGCACTTGCAGCAGTAGGTATGCTTTCGACAGCTGGTAATACAATTGCTGTTGATGCTTACGGGCCTATTGCAGATAATGCAGGTGGTATTGCAGAAATGTGTGAATTACCTAAAGAAGTTCGTGGAATTACAGATAAATTAGATGCAGTTGGTAACACGACAGCAGCAATTGGTAAAGGTTTTGCCATTGGTTCTGCAGCCTTAACTGCACTTGCACTATTTGCATCGTACTCTCAAGCTGTTGGATTAGATGGTATTAACTTACTGAATCCAGTAGTTGTAGTTGGTCTTTTCGTAGGTGGTATGCTACCATTCCTATTCTCAGCAATGACAATGGAGTCGGTTGGTAAAGCAGCGAACGAAATGATCGAAGAAGTACGTCGTCAGTTCCGTGAGATTCCAGGCATTATGGAAGGTAAAGCGGTTCCTGAGTATGCAAAATGTGTTGATATTTCTACAGCAGCAGCGCTTAAAGAAATGATTATTCCAGGTGTTATGGCAGTTCTTGCTCCAATTGCAGTAGGCCTCATGTTAGGTACTGAAGCGTTGGGTGGAATGTTAGCTGGAGCACTTGTTACAGGTGTTGTAATGGCGATCTTCATGTCAAATGCTGGTGGTGCATGGGATAATGCAAAGAAGCATATTGAAGAAGGTGCACATGGTGGTAAAGGTTCAGAATCTCATCATGCAGCAGTTGTTGGTGATACTGTAGGTGATCCGTTTAAGGATACTTCAGGACCATCTATTAACATCTTAATTAAACTTATGACAATTGTTGCGCTTGTGTTTGCACCATTGTTCGTTAGATTCTTATAATCACAATTTTAATACTTAGACCTGAGAAGTTCAACTTCTCAGGTCTTTTCTCATTTTTGGATCTTTCCTTAAAGGCATATGCCACAACCTTTAAAATTCTAAGTTTGATCATTTTTCTATTTGGTATATATGTAAGGGAATGTGTTTGTTATAAAAGCTAATAAAACTTTTACTGTTAATAACAGTTAACAAACATTTGACAAAAATCGACAAATTCTTTAGTTTTGAGTGACAAAGGCTTTTATCTTCAACTTGTTGAAATGAAACTAGAGATAGAGAATTAAATGTTGGTGAATAGATCAGTGTCTAGGGAGGTTTCAACATGAAAATTAGTAAAGGTGGATTCATCGGAATTCTAATTGCTAGTGCAGTCGCTTTTTATGCTGTAATGCAATTTGTTGTTCTTGGTATGGGTAGTAAGGTTGCTATGGCAGGGGTATCAACCCTATTGTTTATTGTTTTAACAGGTATTATTATTTTCTTTGATCGTGGACGCATAAGACAACCAGCTAAGGCCATTGCAGACTTATTAGACCGTTATGTCAAAGGTGACTTCCTAGCAGAAATTACTGAGGATATTGATATACCAGAACTTCAAATTATATCTGAGCGTATTGACGCACTTCAGCAAACATTGAAACAATGGCTATATAATACACTACGTGCAGAAGTAATGTTAAAAGAATACGCAACAAAACTTCAGGGGAATGCAGAAACCTCAATGGGAAGTATGGGTATTATCTCCAACCATATTGAAGACATTCTAGAAGGATCTAAAGTTGTTGCGACTGGTTCTTCGGAAAATGCTGCAATCTCTGAGGAACTATTAGGTTCTAATACGGAGATTTCAGATTACAGTGGTAATTTTAAGAGGATGACAGAAGAATCTATAACAACGATAAAAATGATACGCAAATGATTGATCAAACGCTAGATGGTATCAGTGTTATTGGTGAACAAATGCGAAAAACAGCACAATCCATAGATACATTTAAAGAACTTTTAGATTCTATATCGGGTATGACCGATGCGATTTCGGATATTTCAAACCAAACTAATTTACTAGCTTTAAACGCATCTATTGAATCAGCCCGTGCTGGTGAAGCAGGTAAAGGTTTTGCGGTTGTTGCTGATGAAATCAAAAAGCTTGCTGAGCAAAGTTCAAATACGGCTGATGAGATTAATCAAAATATAAACAACATTCGTCAAAACGTAACAGATACTATAAAAGAAATCAACCACGGCGTTGATAAATCTGTGGAAATTAAGAAAGAAAGCCAAGTAGCTACAGAAAACCTACAAAAGATAATTCAAAGAATAATGGATATGCATGATTTTATTAATAACATTGCGAGTAACGTAGATGAGCAAACAAAAGCATCTGAAATTTTTGGCTGAAAATATTGAGAAGGTAGTTGAGTATACTACAAAAACCAACGACCTAACCCATGATATGAATGACAAAATCAATATACAAGTTGAGTATACAGATGAAAATGCCAATATATCTGAAGACATCCTTGAATCTCTCATCAGTTT
>LQAH01000250.1_pt1 | contig 14550 bp, 25 predicted proteins | sample 1535791 | NCBI WGS metagenome assembly LQAH01 (sample SAMN04331585, study PRJNA305678) | bioreactor metagenome | isolation source: bioreactor_4 inoculated with Wadden Sea sediment 2nd replicate of a... | place: Germany:Bremen
AATTCATTCTCAAATAGTATTTTTCTAACTTTATTAGTCATGTCTAATTTTAAATATATAATGAGATTATTGTCAATATAATTAATTGATTTTAAATACAAAAAATTATTTTGAAGGGTTATTTTAGACTTGTATTTACTTTTCCGTAGAGGTCATGATCAATACTGTTGTAAATTACAGGTGAATCAAGAGTCATATTATCGCTGCTGTAAGGAATAACACTCTTTTCATAAGTCATGTTTTTCCAGCCTGAATTAAGAAGAATCCATTTCATGTTAAGCTGAGCCAGAGGCTTGGTTAAAGTCTTATTCATTGTCATAGGATCACGCATAAGAGTATCATAAAGCTCTGCAGACTGTGACAGATAAACAAGAGACTTGGAATAGTATTCATGGTTCCGGTTCTTTTCCGCAAGTTTAAAAAGCGTAACACCCTGGTTATTATAAACCTGCATAAGCTTTTCAAGGATCTGACGCTGATCAGATCTTCTTTCTATATCAAAATACTTCTCATGTTTATACCAGTATTCAACTTTTTCTATTACACGGTCGTAATATGCTTTGGCAGGGGAATAGACTCCGTAATTAAATGATGCATTTGCAAAAGCATAAAGAGCTGCTTCATTTTCCCGTGCATTCAGGGAAATATCATAGAAGTTCTCAGCTGCTTTGCTGTAGTTTCTGTTTTTATAATTTATAAAACCTATTTTATAATCCAGATTATCATTTTTATATCCAGTCTTGTATGCCTTGCCGAAATACTTAAGAGCATCGTTGAATTTACCTGCATTATAGTAATAGACATCACCGAGGTCTTCATATATATGACCGTATGAAGCTGTATTGCCAGGTAAAGGTGAATATTTTCAAAGCGGTCAACTGCTTTCTTATAATAACGCTGAGCTTCCAGAATTTCCTTATCATTGTAGCTGAAATTACCCAGTCTGTTATTTGTAAAAATATCTATTCTGTTACGCTGAGCTGCCGCATAATTATATGAATGAGGATATTTATCTCTTATATGACTGCTGTTGTCATTATTTTTAAGAAGTTTTTCAATAGTACCCAGAGCCTGTCTTTCAAGAACCTTTTTTTTCCATTTTATTCCAGTATCTTGAAAGCTGATAATGAGGTTCAATAAGATTTTTATCCTGATTTGAAACAGCAATAAGTCTTTCTTCAATTCCCTCAACATCATCATGATCAATCATATATCTGTAGAAATCAGTAATCATATATGAGTCGGCATATTTTTCCTTAACATTTTCAACATAACTTCTGAACTCACCAAGCATTGAGTAATATTTTCTTACATCTATTGATTTAGAGTCGCCTTCCGAAATATCTTTTTAAAGCTTTTTCTTCTAGAGCATCTATTCTTCCGGAATGCATATAGTAAGCCATTTTTCTGAAAATCAGTTCAGGTTTTTTCCCAAACTTTGAAATGGAGTCATTAAGAACATATCCTGCGGAATCAAACTGCTTTCTATCAAATTCTCCCCAGTTAAGGTAATTGTCTATCTTATCAAGAAGAGCATCATAATCCCATTTATTGCCTTTCTGAAGTATAAAATCATCAAGGATCCTGTCGCTTTGGGCATATTCACCCTGATAAAATGTTTTTAACGCTGCATAATCAAGGAAACCTCTTTTGTCTGTATGAAAATAGCCTTTCTGACGGTCTTTTTTGCTTTTTCTCTCTTTCACTGCTTAAAGCAGGTCCAAGCATTGTAATATATTTCTTTTCAGCCCTGTCATATTCTCTTTTATCTATATAAGCTTCTGCATATCTGTAAAACTGTTTTCTAAAAGCTCTTATTCTGGAAGCTTTATTAAACAGTTTATCAGATGTCTTGTAATTATCATTTTCAAGCTGCTCATATCCTTTGTCATAAAGATATGAAGAATAAAGAGGATCATAAATCTGTTTCTTAATTACAAAAACTGCGAAAAACAAAGCAATAGAAAAAAGGCTATTTTACCGGCATAAGGCAAAATATGATGCTTCAATATATAGGAGAGAGTCTGCTTTTCCTCTTCCAGTTCCTCCCAGGTTTTCCGTTCGTACTGGGAAGGAATTCTTATTTTTCTTCCGACTATTTTTTCTGTAAGAGCAGCAATTTCCTTAACCGATGCGCCGTCTGCCAGTTTATTAACAAGATATCAAGCCTTCGGCCTGCTAATCCCTTGTTTCCTATTAAGTCTTCTATTATAAGTTTTAAATTTCTGGGAAGATGATTAAGAGTTTCAGTAACTCTGTCGAGTTTTTCCCTGAAAATACTGAACTCAGTATTATCAGATGTATCACCTGAATCAGAAGCGGCTGCTTCAATTACAGGAACCGGTTCAGCAGAAGTTTCATCGATCTCTTCAAGACTTGAATATTCCTCTCCAAGGTCTTCAAGACTGAATTCATCAGAATCTCCTGAAAGAGACTCTGTCAATTCATCAGAATCCCCTGCACTGTCTAGAGAACCCAGTTCTTCAAAGTTCTTCAAGGTCTTCAAGTCCGCCGTCTGAAGAAAGCGCCATATCTGTATCAATTTCAAGTTCATCTTCAAGAGAAATATCATCAAGTGATCCAAGATCAAAATCTTCATCAGATCCGCTTTGAGGCTCTAATTCCAGCTCACCGCCTGATTCCGCTTCTGAATCCATGTCTTCAGGAAGATCAAATGAATCAAGATCAGAAATATCATCAGTACCGGCTGCATCTGATTCAGCATCGAAATCAGCATCAAATTCTGCAAGAGAATCCAAATCATCTAAATTTTCAAGATCCTCAGAACTTTCGAGTTCATCAAGATCATCAGGCATATCAATAGATTCAAGTCCGTCTGCATCAAAATCTTCATCTGCTGATATTTCAACAGATCCACCTGCCGAAGGAATTTCTGCTATTTCATCAGTATCAGGAATATCATCTATCGAAAAATCATCTTCAGGAAGATTAAAATCATCAGATACATCTTCAGGCTCTTCTGTGACTTCAGAAGCTTCTGAATCTATATCAGATATTGAAAAATCATCATCAAGTGCAGAAATATCAAAATCATCAGCACCTGCATCTACAGATTCACCCGATTCCAAAGCATCTTCAGTAGAGAAGTCATCATTATCAAAAGCATCGAGATCTTCAGGAAGATCAAAAGCATCAAGATCATCAGAAACTGAAGTATCTGCAGTTTCATCCAGATCTGAAAAGTCATCAGCACCTGACAGTTCATCAGATTCAGGAATATCAAATGTATCATCAGCAAGATTATCAAATACAGGGGCTTCCTCATCAAAAGTATCCAGACCTGAGTCCAGGTCATCAGTTTCCAACTCTTCAGGAATATCAGGAATATCAGGAATATCATCAAAAGAAACTGAAGAATCAGCTGAACTGTTCATATCCTGATCAACAAGATCATCAGGCATAAGAGAGCTGTCATCATCAGGCTCTGTATCTTCAAACATACCGCCTAAATCTGAAATACTTCCCAGGTCATCATCAAAAGACGAATCTTCTGTCTCAAGATGAGTATCATCTAAATTTGTATCAAATATTTCTTCGGGACTTTCTAAAGCTTCATCAGGAGACTCTATTGAAGAATCTGAAGTATCAGCTATATCATTAAGCAGGGCGGAAATGTCATCCGGAACACCCTGTTCAGGGGGAGCAACATCAATTATTTTCTCCCCTTTTTCAGCTAATATCTGTTCTTCATTACCCAGTGAGTTAATTTTTATTTTTAAACAGTTCAATATCTTGTAATTCTGGCATAAATCTATAATTCAAATGTCGGAATAGTGAGAATACTTACTTAGTACTTTATATCATTTTACAATTAAAAAAAAGCGACAGAATAAATCAATTATTACTGCCGCTTGCTCTTTTTGAATTTATATCACAATTTTATTATATTACTGCTTCTTTAAATCCTGCCGGGCAATTTTCAAACTGCCACTTCACTGAAAAAATATCTGTGAAGAGAATCATCATTTGTCAGTTCAGGATGAAAACTTGCAACAAGCACATTCTTATCCCTTACTATGACGGGTTCAGTGTCAAGTAAACCCAGAACTTCTATATTATTACCGGTTTTCAGAATTCTGGGAGCCTTATAAAGACTCCCTTAACACTTCCGCTCTCTGATACAGAAGTGAAAACATCTCTCTGAAAACTGTCTTTCTGCCTCCCGTAGCTGTTTCTTTCAACCTCAATATCCATAAGTGAAAGAGAAGGAAACGGCAGATGATCAGCTTTACGGGATGCAAGAACCATCCCCGCACATGTACCGAAATAAGGAAGCCCTTCAGCAACTGAATCAATCAGGGCCTCTCTTAAGCCTGTTCTTTCAAGAAGACGGAGCATGACAGTGCTTTCCCCTCCCGGAACAATAATAGATGAAATAGAATGCAAGTCAGACTTATTTTTAACAAGCTTGACTTCAAAATCCATTTTACGGCATACAAGTGCATGCTTTTCAAATCCTCCCTGCAGTGCAAGAATTCCCGCGGTATGAGCCATACCTTACCATCCCCTTACAGACATCTTCTGTTCAGGAATCAGCTCATCGCAGTTTATGCCAGTCATGGCAACACCGAGAGACTCAGAAACCTGAGCCAGTTTTACAGGATCATCATAGCAGCTTACAGCTTCTACAATAGCCTTTGCCCTCTTTTCAGGATTTGAAGACTTGAAAATCCCCGATCCGACAAATACAGATTCTGCGCCAAGATGCATCATAAGGGCTGCATCTGCAGGGGTGGCAACACCTCCTGCTGAAAAGTTGGGAACAGGAAGTTTTCCTTTCGCAGCAACTTCGAGAACAAGCTCATAGGGCGCTCCCATATCTTTTGCAGCAGTCATGAGTGTTTCTTTCGGAAGGGATGCTATTTTTTAATATCTTCTGTTAAAGTCCTCATGTGTTTAACAGCCTCTACAATATCACCTGTACCAGGTTCTCCCTTGGTTCTGATAAGAGCGGCACCTTCAGCAATACGCCTTAAGGCCTCACCGAGATTTCTGCATCCACAGACAAAAGGTACTTTGAAATTTGATTTATCAATATGATATACATTGTCAGCAGGGGTCAGGACTTCACTCTCATCAATAAAGTCAACTTCAAGAGCTTCGAGAATCATGCTTTCAGTAAAATGGCCTATTCTGCACTTTGCCATAACTGGTATTGAGACAGCTTCCTGAATTCCCTTAATCATGGCAGGGTCAGACATTCTCGATACCCCGCCTGAAGCCCTGATATCGGCAGGAACCCGTTCTAAAGCCATTACAGCTGAAGCTCCTGAATCTTCAGCGATTTTAGCCTGATCAGGGCTTACAACATCCATAATTACACCCCCTTTCAGCATTTCAGCAAGTCCTAAGTTTGTCAGCCATCTTTCACTCTGTCTTTCTGACCAGTACTCTTTTTTTTCCATCTGTTTTTCTCCTCATTTCTGTTTAACACTAACGCCTGATAAACACCGAGAAGAACAAGGTCCGGGATTAAAGCATCAAAAACATCTTCCGATTTAAAGAGCTGCGCATAAGCGCCTGTCGCAATAGTAACAGGGGAGCTTTCAGGAAACAGTTCAACCCTGAACTGCTTTTTGAATTCCCTTATCATTCCAAGGTTACTGTAGTATAGCCCTGACTGTATCCCTTCAACTGTTGATTTTCCGCAAACCGATAATGGTTTTACAATTTCAACTTCGGGGAGTCTTGCTGTTTTCTTAGACATTGCCTCCATGGAAATCTTTACTCCGGGAAGAAGAACACCGCCAAGGTACTCACTGTTTGCAGAAACACCGCATACAGTGGTAGCAGTACCAAAATCAAAGATTATGATATTCTTTTCAGGATAAAGATTTACAGCAGCAATAGAATTAGCTATTCTGTCCGAACCGACCTCTTTCGGCTGTGAATAACGGATTTTCACTCCCGCCTTCACCCCTGCCTGCAGCTGAAAAGGTTCTATATTAAAGTACCTTCTGCAGCATAAAGTCATTACATGGATCAGTTCAGGGACAACCGAACAAAAGCCGATGTCGGAAATTTCTGACGGCTTGAATCCGTTTTCCCTCAGGATAGCTGTAAGAAACAGCCCCAGTTCATCTGATGATATTGCTTCATTACTGACTCTGTGAAAGTCCAGACATAGTTTTCCATCCTTAAAAAAGACCTCCGTAAACTTGAGTATTTCCAATATCAATACACAAAATCATAAAAAATCTCCTTAATTTTTAATGCGGATAATGAGCTGTTATGTCTGTATTTTCTCTGCTTTTCCCTCACGGTACCTGTCCTCCAATCAAGATCAAGTCCGGTAAAACAATTAGTAAAGTAAATATTTTCAGTAGCTGTCCTTTGTAGATAGAGGATCAGCTCTGTTACAAAGACGATATAATGAGAAATAGTTCAGGTCAAGGGGATTAGAGCGGATTTCAGTATTTATCAATAGAGACAAATTGATTAAAAAGAGTTTTCCGGAAACAGATCGCCTGTACAGATTGGTTTTATTATATAAAATTCAGTGTCTGATTCCTGAAAATCCTGAAAAGAATCTGATAAAAATCCCTCTGATTAAAACAAACCATTCAATTTTTGCTTTTAAAATTAGTATTATCAGCCGGCATTTATCAAAAAAATAAAAGCAATTCTCCTTATATACCGAAAAACTAAATATGAAGCAGATTCTCACAGTTTTAATAATAAGTCTCACAATATCCATGTCTGCAGCAGCTGTAGAACTTGAAGGATATAACATAAATAAAAAACTTATTAACATGGAAAAATCAGGGCCTCCGGATCTTATTGACAATTATATTGTTTTCTCTATGGAAAGCAATGATAAACCTGCTTTTGTGGGCGCTGCATTTGAATTCGAAAACTATACAAAAATCCACCAGTATAAAAAAAGTCAAAAGATGAAAACATATATTATCTAGTAATAAATAAACCTGATATAAGGGAAATAAAATACAGAGTAATTGTAGACGGTATTTGGCAGGCAGACCCGCACTCTATTAGTATAAAGAAAAAACAAAACGGTGTTGAAATATCTGTATTCCCTCTTCCAGTAATACCTGATAATGAAGCTGTATACCCTTATACAGAAAACAACTACACTTATTTTTATCACAGAGGAAAACCGGGCAGCAGTGTATATTTATCCGGAAGCTTTAATAACTGGGATCCCTTTATGTATCTTATGAGAGAAAAACGTCCGGGTGAATATTATATAAAACTGCGCCTTAATCCTGGTAAACATTACTATTATTTTCTTGAAAACGGTGTAAAAATCTCTGACAGAAGAAATCCTGAACTTGAATGGGATGCTGACTTTGATGAAATATCAACATTTACTCTGAGCGGACAATAAGAATTACTTTATAAAAACAGACTGCCAATAAAGTATTTTTCAAACCGGAAGCTCTTAATTATAACATGATACAGAGCCTTTTAAGACTCTTCACTCCTCTCATCTTATAAGTTATAATGCACAAAAATAATTTCAGGGAGCACTATTATCAAAGTTTTAATTATAGGCGGAGCAGGCTACATAGGTTCTCATGTAGCAAGAAAATTTATAGACAATAAGCATTCAGTAACAGTATTTGATAATTTTTCATCAGGCTGCAGGGAAAATATATTTGAAGAGGAAAATCTTGTTGTGGGAGATATTCTCAATACAGAAGATCTTGATTCTGTAATGTCACAGGGATTTGACGGAATAATACATCTGGCAGCTTTTAAAGCTGCAGGCGAATCAATGATTAAACCTGAAAAATACTCAGTAAACAATATAACAGGTACTATAAATATTATTAACTCAGCGGTGAAAGCCGGTATAAAAAATATAGTTTTTTCATCATCTGCTGCAGTTTACGGCGAACCTGCTTATCTTCCAATTGATGAAGATCATCCCAAGAACCCTGAAAACTACTACGGTTTTACAAAACTGAAAATAGAAGAGTTTTTAGGCTGGTATGATAAATTAAGAGATATAAAATATGCATCATTAAGATATTTCAATGCTGCAGATATGATATAAACGGCAAAGTAAGAGGGCTTGAAAAAATCCTGCAAACCTTCTGCCTGTTATAATGGAAGCGGCATGCGGGAAAAGAGATATTTTAACTATATTCGGAAATGATTACCCTACAGCTGACGGAACATGCATAAGAGATTACATTCATGTAACAGATCTTGCAGAAGGTCATTTAAAGGCTATGGAATATATAATAAAGAATAAAAAGAGCATAAAACTCAACCTTGGAAGTGAAAACGGCATAAGTGTTAATGAAATGCTTGAAGCTGCAAGAAAAATAACAGGAAAAGAAATTAAAGCTGAAATTGCCGGAAGACGGGCGGGAGATCCTGTAAAACTTATTGCAAAATCAGACCGGGCGGAAAAACTTCTGGGCTGGAAAGCTGAATATTCAGATGTTGAAACTCTGATAAAGACGTCATGGGACGTATACAAGTAATTCTGTTTCTATATATTACTTATATGACTTCATTTGATTTGATAGATCTCCATCAATAACAATGCTTAGGGTTAAAAATCATTATCAATAACCTCAGGTTATGAAAAAAATATAAAAAGTTTGATTTCCCCTCCTTAATAAACTAAAATTATTCAAGGAGGATAATTATAAATGGATAGCGGAATTCCCGGTTTTACTGAAAACCTGAACGAACTTGAATCCAGAATAAACGAATTAAGAGAAACGCTTCTTGCCAATCTGGTTATGATCAGCGAGATACCTGCCCCTACTTTTAATGAAAAAGAACGGGTTGCATTTATGCTTGATAAGTTTACAGAAAGCAATCTTCAAAACACTTCTACCGATGAAGCTGGAAATGCTTTAGGCCTTCTCCCCGGAACAGACGGGGACAAAAATATACTGCTTGTATCACATCTTGATACTCTTTTCAGCGAAAAAATTGATCATTCTGTAAGCGTTGAATCAAACAGAATTACAGGAGCAGGAATTGGGCACAATGCTGTAGGACTTGCAACAATGACAGTCCTGCCTATGCTTCTGGAAAAACTTGATATCAAACTCAGATCAAATCTTATTCTCATGGGCTCAGCAAAAAGCCTGGGAAAAGGAAGTATTGGAGGAATAAGATTCTTCCTTTCAAATACAAAATATCCCATAAAAGCAGGAATCTGTGTTGACGGTGTTAAACTTGGAAAAATAAGCCACAGCTCTGTAGGAATGATGAGATTTGAAATAACATACGCACTGCCTGATGATTATGACTGGAAGAGGTTTGGAACAATAGGAGCAATTCCGACTTTGAGTGAAATAGTCACCCAGATACAGCAGATCCTATACCAAGTAAACCAAGAACCACAATTATACTGGGATCACTGGAATGCGGAACAGCATTCAACACCATCCCCACAGAAGGAATACTAAGATTTGAAATACGAAGTGAATCAGAGGAAATGGTTAATGATCTGAAATATAAAATACAGAATATAGTAGCAGAAGTCTCATCTATTTACGGCATAGATATAACAATGAATATAATTGCTCAAAGGAAACCCGGGGGAATTGCATTTTCACACCCTCTTACAAACTGTGCAAGAATTATTCTCAAAAATCTGGGAGTAAAAAGCTGGATTCAGCCGGATACTTCTGAATTATCAGCTTTCAGCGATCAGGGAATACCTGCAATTACAATAGGTATGACAAAAGGATCCAGAAAAGATAAGATTTATGAATATGTAGATATCGATCTTATAACTAAAGGACTCATACAGCTGCTGGGAATGATAATATCTATAGACAGGGGGGAATGCGATGAATCCTGATAAGTGGCTGCAGAATAACACATTCCATCATTCTGAATTTGTAAATCTTAAAGATCTTGTTGAGGAAAAAGAGAAAAAAGGGCTTAAAATATCTCTTTGCATCCCTACTCTCAACGAGGAAAAAAACAATTGGAAAAGAAATCATCCTTTTTAAATCGGAACTGATGACAAGAGTTCCGCTTTTAGATGAAATAGCTGTTATTGATTCTGGTTCAGAAGATAAAACACTTGAAACAGCAGCATCATTCGGAGCAGATACATATCTTGCATCTGAAATACTTCCTGATATTGAAGCAAAAAGAGGAAAAGGGGAAAACCTGTGGAAAGCAATATATCAGCTGAAAGGCGATATTATTGTCTATATAGATGCAGATATAAAAAATATTCATCCCAGATTTGTTTACGGTCTTGTTGCACCCTTATCTACAAGGATGAAGTTAAATATGTAAAAGCATTTTATGACAGACCGCTTGCTTTTTCCGACGGTATAAGACCTTCAGGAGGAGGACGTGTTACAGAGATTCTTATAAGGCCTCTCTTTTCCCTTTTTTATCCGGAACTTACACCTATAATTCAGCCTCTTTCCGGTGAATATGCAGTAAAAAGAGAAGTCCTTGAGAAAATACCTTTTCCAATCGGCTACGGTGTTGAAACATCACATCTACTTGATGTCTATAAAAGGTGGGGCCTCGAAGCATTTGCCCAGACAGACCTTGATCAGAGGGTTCATAGAAACCAGCCTACAAGAGACCTTGGAAAAATGGCATTCGGCATACTGCAGGCATTTCTTAAAAGAGCAGAGACACATGATCTTCTCTCAATTAAAGATCAGTATGCACATGTATTAAGACAGTATCAGGCTCATAATAACAACTATGAATCTATAGAAATTCATATCAGGGAAGAGGAACGCCCTCCAATGATAGAAATTCCTGAATACAGAAAAAAATATAATATAAAAGAATGATTTAGAAATACTCTGTGCATAAATTACTTTAGAGATAAAAAAACAGGGTCAGTTCTATGAACTGATCCTGTTTTTTTTAATATTGTTATTTACATATAAGCGGATTATTTATCCATTCCATATACCGGATCAAGACCGATAGTTCCTTCAAGGAATTTAAGATAATCTTTGGAACTTGCCTCTTTAAGAGCTGATTTGGCTTTTTTAAGCTTTTCTTCCATACCAAGTTTTTCTGAAAGTTCAGCATTCTTTTTCTTAGCCATAAAATCCTCAAGATAGCTTATTATTTTCTTGTAATGAGCTGTATCACGGTCCTGCTTTCTCTTAAGTCTGTCTTTATACCAGTCACTGTTTACAACATAATCCCTTTCAAAAAGCTTTCTGATCTCAGGATCATTGATATCTTTTCCTTCATAGGAATCATTTGCCATAATATGAATAAGAGCTTTAAGAGGAGGAATTGCTCCTTCCACACTTCCGTCTTCAAAGTATATTTCAGCAACCCTCTGCTGAGCTTCAATAATCTGATTCATTCCTTCTATAAAACCGTCAACATCCTGACGTTCAGGTCTGAGCATATCTTTATTGAATACTGCAAGAGGTTCATCAAAAATTCTTCCCAGATAGTTAAAAAGAAAAATTTTCTGTAATTCTGTAGCCAAGTCTGCTTGTAAGTACTTTTTCTCCGTTCCATTCCATGTCTTCAACTTTTTTCAAGAGAACCTTCAGCAATAAGCTTTTCAGGTTTTCTCTCAGAAGGAGAAAGACGGCTCCAGATTTCCGGAATCAGAATACTTATATCATGATCAAATCTTGTATTAGTTCCTACCCATCCGGCAACAGATGTATAACCGGCATAACCTGTGAGGATAAAAGAAAGAAGAGCATTATTAAGGTCTGTAACAGGAGAAAGCATGTTAAAAGGCCCTTTGGTAAGAGCGCCTTCACTTCCGGCACCTGTAGTAGACGGAGACTTGCCGGAAAGACTGCATATAAAATCCATAAAAAGTTCAGGAAGTTCCTGATAATGAATCGGATTATAAACACTCAAGCCCTTAATACCCTTAGCTTTTTCAGGTCTGTTATTCCTTCTTGAAGGAAGAACAGCATCAACCGGAGTATAACAGGGCTCATTAAGAGGAACCTTATTAAACAGTCTCTGCCCGATTTCACCTCGGTAATAAAGTTCAGGATCTGTAATATCAGGTCTTGTCTGAAGATACCTTGGATTCTTGCTTATTCTACCGTCTACAATTCTTGGATGAGATGGAGCAATAAACCACGTACCTTCTTCTGCTGCTGCTCCTTCTTTAATAATCTCTTTAATAGGCTCTGTATATTCTTCAAAACTTATTGCATTTTCTATGAGCTCTTTTGCATTTTCAGGTTTAAGAGGCTGATAGTTTGAAATAAAGTTATTATTGTCGGCAAGGTCCCTCTCAGCTTCTATATCATATCCTCTGTGAATAGCTTCATCAGGTCTCTGAAACAGTCTGAATTCACAGTTTTAATCATCTTAACACTGTCATTATATTCGTCAGAAATACCTTTAAGCTTATCAGCTCCGAGTGTTACAGAAACCGAAATATCATCTTCCTGCTGAAGCTTTTCAGATGCAATAAAATCTGTTCTAAGTTTATGGATATACCACATATCATCAGGAGCAAAACCAACTCTCAGATAACTTGCAGTAATTTTTCTTCCGTTAAAATGAAGAGCATTCCCCTCTTTTCCATTGATAATTCTAACTGAAAAATATTTTCTCCATTCTTCTCCCCATTCAGGTCTGTAGAATCTCTTAATGTAGAGAGCAAGAGCCTTAATTCGATTAGGGAATGAATTAAGAAATCCGTTATATTCATCAGTGTAAAAGCTCAGAAGGGGTAAGAAGTTTAATTACAGAACCTACAGATCTTCTCGGACTTAAAAAGTTCCTTGAAGGCCTTGTTCTATCTTTATCCTTTTCCATCTGTTTCTGAAATCATAATTAATAATCTGCTCTACATGATCAAAATCTTCCTTAAGATTATTGATATAGAAAGTATCATAGATCATTGAGTTAAGAAGTGATTTTGAGATTTCTGACTTACCCCCGCCTGAAACAGTAAAGGTTTATGACAGAAAGTTCCTAAAGGATGAGTGCCGATAAGTCTCCACACAGGAGCTGAAGGATGCTTTTCCATATGCACTTTACTGCCGTCAGGAAGTATATAATTTTTCTCTGGAAGAAGTTTGATTGATTTTTCCTCTCCCTTATATTCCCAGCTGATTTCCTGCTTATAAAGACTTATATCAGATTTCTCCGGTATATAAACAACATTCGGAAATTCCTTATCAACACCATAATTGTCAGGATGAAGCTCCATGATATCCGAGTATGATTTTTTAACATCCTCGAATTTATGATTTTTTATATCAGCATAATAGTGTTCACCGAGACTTCTTCTCGGGAATACTAACGCGCCCCCGGCATGTTCCTCTTCTGCAAGTCCAAGAAGGTTTGAAGCGAATGAAATCTGAGTTTTAATTTCTTTCTTGGAATAACCGAAGTAGTTATCTCCTATAAGAGTAACAACAACTCCGTCTGAATTTCTGCAAGTAATTTTAAAGGGAACACCGTCGTTATAAAGCTCTTTATCATCTTTCCAGCACATACCGTCTTTACGCTGCCGCGCTGTTGCATCATCATAATGAGGAAGACCCAGCTCTTTCTTGGTAAGACTTCCTGTAAGATGCGGAGCAAGAATAATACATCCGGTATGACCGCTCCATCTTTCAACATCAAGAGCTGAATCATTTTCAACCAGACCCGGATCTCCTGCATTACCGAATATCGACTCAACAAAATCAATATTGCTTATAAGAGATGACGGAGCAAGTATCTTATTTCCATTCTCTTTTCAGGCATTACGCCGGGGACTTCAGGAGAGACTAGCGGTTTTAGATAAACAGAGGCAAAAAGCTTTGCATTATCCTTCTGTGAAGAGGTAAAAGGAAGAGTTAAAAGATCATCAGGGGGATTACATGCAGCTTTTAAAAGTCTTGCAAATGCAATTCTGGGAACTTCTTTTTTATCTGCAGGAACAGGCAGTCCGTCTGCAACAATGTGAAAAGTTCCTATTGTTGTCCTTCTGTCGTGTCTGGGATTATGCAGAACACCCTGTTTAATTCTATATGATTCAACATATTCATTTATAAATTCATTACGGTCCGGCGGAAGACTCATCTGTCTTGCAAGACCGTATCTGTCAAGTACAAAAGTACCGGTTGGTATGTTAACAACATCCTCACCAATGCCGTCAAAATAACGTTTTAGAAAACTGTTGATTCTTGTATCTGCAGCACAGAGATAGCCTGTTAAAAAGACGGTTTCTTTCACTGTAATTCTGAATCAGATTCCCGGCTATATCGATAAAGTTTTTAGTCGAAATTTCACCGGACCCGCCTTCACCGACTCTTTGGTCTGGTTTCAGGCTGTAAAAATATGGTTTTCCCATAGAAGCCAGTTTAAAATTAATATACTGGAGCGGATTATGATCGGAGGAGAATTCCACCACATCCTTTCCCGGAATTGTTTCCATAAAAACCTCACTAAAATTAATATTTCACACCTTTCAATAAAATTAATAGCAAAAATTAAAAAAAGATTAAATACCTTTGTCTGACAATATCTGTGTTTTAATTTTTTATATTGTTATAATAAGTATATGACACCTGACCGTAAATTATATAAACTAATTCAAAATTCCAACAGGAATAACTACAG
>LQAH01000251.1_pt1 | contig 14530 bp, 22 predicted proteins | sample 1535791 | NCBI WGS metagenome assembly LQAH01 (sample SAMN04331585, study PRJNA305678) | bioreactor metagenome | isolation source: bioreactor_4 inoculated with Wadden Sea sediment 2nd replicate of a... | place: Germany:Bremen
CAAAAGTATACCTAGAAGGTAAAATGCCAGTAAAACCAACAGTAGGACTTATTCTAGGTTCAGGTCTTGGTATCTTAGCAGAAGAAATTAAAAACCCAACTAAAATCAAATACGAAGACATTCCAAACTTCCCAGTTTCTACTGTAGAAGGTCACGCTGGTCAATTCGTTGTTGGTGAACTAGAAGGTAAGCAAGTAATCGCTATGCAAGGTCGTTTCCACTACTACGAAGGGTACACACAACAAGAAATTACATTCCCTGTACGTGTAATGCAAGCAATTGGTGTAGAAAACATTGTTGTAACAAACGCTGCTGGTGGTGTTAACACATCATTCGTTGCTGGTGACCTTATGCTTATTACAGACCACCTAAACATGAGTGGCGACAATCCACTATACGGTAAGAACATCGATGAATTAGGTCCGCGTTTCCCAGACATGTCAGAAGTATATAACAAAGCACTTAACGCTAAAGTTAAAGACTTTGCTAAAGGCATGGGGCTAGACCTTAAAGAAGGCGTTTACGTATACAACAGTGGTCCAGCATACGAAACTCCTGCAGAAGTAAAAATGGCGCGTATCCTTGGTGGCGACGCAGTTGGTATGTCAACAGTACCAGAAGCAATGGTTGCAAACCACATGGGTATGACAATTACGGGTATCTCTTGTATTACAAACATGGCAGCTGGTGTGCTAGACCAACCATTACACCACGGCGAAGTTGTAGAAACAGCAGAGCGTGTACGTAAAGATTTTATTGGTCTTGTAAAAGGAATCGTTGGTTTAATCTAGCAAGATCATTGAAAAAAGCCCAACTTCTTTGTCGCTTCACATTTTATTGACTCTTACGTATGCCTAATACGCTGCGATCCAATAAAATGCTTGCTTCGCGAATTTGAACTTTTTACAAAGATCTAAAATATAGATGAACAATGAGCAATTTACAATTTACAATGAACAATTGAGGTCAAAGGCAATTGATGGTGCTTTTGAATATTGAATAATAAATATAAAACCGTAGGGATGTGTCTTGCGGCCATCCAAACTACAAACCAATGTAGGGATAGGTCTTGCGCCTATCCGATACAAAATATATAGAGAAGCACTAACTAAACTTTTGGGATAAAATAAAATTAAAAGGATGTGTCTATAATGAGAATGTATGACTTAATTAAAAAGAAGCGTGATGGACTAGAGCTAACAAAAAGAAGAGATCCAATACTTTGTACAAGGGTATACAAATGGAGAGATTCCAGAATATCAAGCATCAGCATTTATTATGGCAATTTTCATTAACAAGATGAATAAAAGAGAAACAGTAGACCTAACACATGCAATGATGAACTCTGGCGATGTTATCGACTTATCTGCTATTAAAGGTATAAAAGTTGATAAACATAGTACAGGTGGTGTTGGCGATACAACGACTTTAATATTAGCTCCACTTGTAGCATCATGTGGTATTCCTGTTGCTAAATGTCTGGTAGAGGTCTTGGTCACACAGGTGGCACAATAGATAAGTTAGAGTCAATTGAAGGTTTCCATACAGAAATCTCAATGGAGCAGTTTATTAAAAATGTAAACGAAAAAGGTATTTCGGTTATTGGTCAAACTAAAAAACATTGCACCTGCAGATAAAAACTATATGCACTAAGAGATGTTACAGCAACTGTTGATAACATTACCCTTATTGCAAGTAGTATTATGAGTAAAAAACTTGCTGCTGGTAGTGACGCAATCGTATTAGATGTTAAAGTAGGTAGTGGTGCATTTATTAAAGAAATTGATGGCGCACTAGAACTTGCTGGCGAAATGGTAGACATTGGTGCTAACATGGAGCGTAATACAATTGCAGTAATTACAGACATGGAGCAACCACTAGGACTAGCTATTGGTAATTCATTAGAAGTTAAAGAAGCAATCGATACACTTCACGGTAAAGGACCTGCAGACTTAACAGAGCTTTGTGTTAAATTAGGTTCTTACATGGTACTTCTTGGTGGTGGTGCTAAGTCTTACGAAGAAGCTCGTGAAAAAATTGAAGCTAACCTTCAAAAACGGTAAAGCATTCGAATACTTTAAAGTATTCTTAGCAGCTCAAGGTGGTAATGTAGACGTTGTAGATAATCCAGAAAAATTACCACAAGCAACAATCTTACACGACGTTAAAGCACCACAAGATGGCTTTGTAAAAGACATTAAATCAGACGAAGTCGGTATTTCTGCAATGATGCTTGGCGCTGGTCGCGAGAGTTTAGACTCAGAAATCGATCTTGCTGCAGGTATAATGCTAACTAAAAAAGTAGGAGATCCTATTAAAAAAGGTGAAACTATTGCAGTATTCCATACAAACCGTCAAAATGCTCTAGAAAGTGCTGAAAAAAGATTCATGGACGCATATACTTTCACAACAGAAGCATTTGATGTAGAGCCGCTTATTAAAGCTGTTGTAACTAAAGATGGTGTTGAGAAATTCGTATAATTAAGACATTTTAAAGAACTTATAAAGTAACTAAGTGACGTAGTCACTTAGTTACTGAGGCTATCGAAAAAGTCATATGTTTTGACTTTTTCAGATAGAATCCAGATATTCGAAAAGCCCCAAATTCACGGAGCAAGCATTTTATCGGGTCGCAGCGTATTAGACATACGTAAGAATCGGTAAAGTGTGTAGCGACAAAGAAGTTGGGGGTTTTTCGATGATCTGAGGACTAAGTGACATGTCACATAGTTCCTTGTGTTTTTTTGAACAAGTATAAGAAAATTTGAATGAAACTCATTTAGCTGGGTATATTTCTTTTAATGATATGTTGGTCTTATTGAAGGGAGATATTATGAATAAAAATGAGTTAGACACAATTAAACAGGCGATACTTAATGAAATCGAAAGGGTATGAGTTTTACAAAATAGCTTCTCATGAAGCAGATCATGACTTAACGAAAGCTGCTTTTAATAATTTGGCAGATGAAGAGATGAAACACGTTGAGTGGTTAAAGGAACTCTTTATGAAAATGACAGATGGAAGCGATGAACCTTTCAAACTATCTGGAATTGCAGAACCACCATCACCACAACTTTACGATTGGTCAAAGTTAGATCGTAGCCAAGCAAGTACTGGTATGAGCGTATTTAGCATTGGAATGCATATGGAGCAGGCTTCTATTGCGTTTTATCAAAAGGCAAAAGAACAAACACAGAATGAGGAAGCCCGAAAGCTATACGATGTCCTTATTAAATGGGAACAAGTACACTATGAGCAATTTGCCAAGGAGTATGAATCCCTGACAGAGGACTGGTGGTCAGATCAAGGATTTGCACCGTTTTAAAAACATAGATACAGGAGATAGGAGATAAGAGACAGGTTTAAACCAAACCATCAAAACTCGAACCTATGAATCAACAATCATAGCAAACCACATTTAAAATGAAATGTTGGTTTTGTTTTTGTTTTTGAACTAACCTATCTCCTGTTTCCTATTTCTTGTCTCGGCACCTAAATCTTAACCATTTAAAAGTAGTACAATCTATGATAAAATAGGAGAGCAGAATAACAAGGAATTGGTTAAATAGGTGCACTCATGGAAGTTAATATTCGACTCGAAACCTTTGAAGGTCCTTTTGATCTTCTTTTTCATTTGATCGAAAAAAATGAAAATAGACATTTATAATATCCCCATAGCAGTTGTAACAGATCAGTACATGGATTACATTGATCAGTTACAACATTTTGACATGGATGTAACGAGCGAATTTTTAGTCATGGCCGCAACCCTAATAGAGATAAAGTCTAAAATGCTTTTACCTAACTCAAAGTTCGACCAATTAGAAGATGAGTTTGGCAGTGGAGACCCGCGTTTTGAACTTGTACAACGTCTTGTAGAATACAGAAAGTTTAAAAATGCAGCAGATTTTTTTAAAAGAACGCGAAAGCGTGTTTGGCAAGCTCTTTTACAAAAACAAGACGACTTAAACGAATACGTTCGTCCACTTGCGTTTAAAGACCAAGACGTTAAATTTGAGACAGATCTGCTCATTGAAGCAGTTAAAAACATAATAGATAAACTCGACCGAGTAGATATGAACCGTAAAGATTAATTTTACAACTCTTAAAAGAGACCAATTTACTGTCGAAGAAAAAATAGAACGTATTAAATCAAGTATTGCAACCAATAAAAAGATGCTCTTCAAAGATCTTTTTACAACTGCTACGGTTAAAGCAGAAGTAATTGTAACTTTTTTAGCAGTACTCGAGCTACTCAAACTAAAAGTAATAAGCATTAAACAAGACAGTCAATTCTCAGACATTATGATCGTACCTAAACAGGCAGCGTAACAGGTGACTTATGGAAAATAAAAAATACTATTCAGAAATAGAATCCATGTTATTTACATGGGGCGAACCACTTTCAATAAAAAAATAGCAGATGTTTTAGAGATCCCATACGTTGAGGTTAAGCAAAACATATTAGAGATGCAAGAAGCTTATAAAGCCAGCGACAGAGGCTTACAATTAGTAGAAATAAACAGTTCATTCCAACTCTCAACCAAAAGAGAAAATCACGCATACATAGAAAAACTATGTAAGCGTTCTAAAAGTAAAGGGCTATCACAAGCTACAGTAGAAGTAATGGCCATTGTTGCTTATCAACAGCCTATTACTCGTACACAAATAGAACAAATTCGTGGGGTAAGTTGTGACAGAGCAATAAAGGTTTTAGTAGACCGAGAGCTCATAGAAGTAAAAGGTCGACTAGAACAAATAGGTAAGCCTGTAATTTACGGTACAACCGACGTCTTTTTGAAGTGTTTTGGTTTTAAAAGTATTAAAGAATTACCGATTATAGCAGAATTCCAACAGCTAAATATGTTTGATATTGAAGAAGAATAGAATTAACTTATAAGCAAACTTTTCATATGAAAGGTTTGTTTTTTTGTGTAGATAATCATGATAAAATGGACTTAATACAAAAACTACACTATAAAATTTATTGGATGTAACTATTAATAAGTTCCTTTTATATATAACAGTAAAGAAAAGGGGAGGAGCGAATATATGAAATACAAACTAAGCATTGGCGAATTTGCAAAACTTAAAAATGTAACAACAGAAGCCCTCAGGCATTACGACCGTGTAGATCTGTTAAAACCATCTGAAACAGACCCAGAAACGGGTTACAGATATTACTACATAACTCAATCAGAGAAGTTGGCTATTATTATAGAGCTCAAAATGTTAGGTTTTAGTATTGAAGAAATGAAAGCATTTTTTTGAGAACAGGCAACTAAAAAAGACATACGATCTTTTAAACCACAAACGTGAAGAATTAAAAGATAAAATCAATAAGTTAAACAAACTAGAACAAAGTCTAGGGAAAAAAATGAATCATCTTACAAACATGATGAACATTGATGAAGCTCCCTTTATACTATTCGAACAGAACCAGCCTGTAAAATTGCACATTTAGAGCAACCTGTAAATGACAGAGTTACATTTGAATGGGTAGCATCGAACCTAGAAAATCAACTCATAGATATGTACCCAGTCATTGGTGCAGGAGCCTACGGACTAACCATGTCAAAAGATCAGTTCTTAAGTGGTAACTTTATGGAGCATACAAATCTATTTATTTTTATTGATGAATCGATCAATGTTAAGGATGAACTAATCAAAACATTACCCGAGCGAAAAGTGGCATGTTTTCTAGTCAGAGGTGGTTTCAAAGTATTAAAGAATGAAGTCAAATCTATTATAGATCAGCTTAATAATGATAAATACACCATTATAGGTGATCTAGTAATAAAACTACTTGTAACAGGGACAACTACCCAAGTAAAAGCTGAGCAAATCCTCGAAGTACAAATTCAGAATTAAATAATGGCTTGACCTTTGTGTAAGGCAAAGGTTTATAATAAATCTTCAGAAAGGTAACAAGGAGGTTATTATGGACGAGCGTATTCTTGGGAAGGAAAAAATATCCCATTTATTTATAAAGTATTCAATACCCGCAATTATATCTATGGTCTTATCAGGTTCGCAAATTATGATAGACGGCATGTTTGTGGGCAACTATATAGGCTCTAATGCCCTAGCATCAGTAAACATAGTTTTACCATTTGTAGAAATATCATTGGCGGTTAGTTTTATTATTACCTTTGGCGCACTAAGTATTATTGGTAGAAACCTTGGATCAGGTAAGGTTGAAACAGCTCAAAATACCTTTAAAACAGCTGTTTATCTAATTGGTATTTTTTCAGTACTCTACGGATTAACAGGCGTTTTTAATGCAGAATCAATTAGTCGTTTGTTAGGAGCTGACGCAAGTTTATTAGTTGGTGTTTCTACGTACTTACGCACTATTTCATATTTTTTAATGTTTTTATCCTTTTAATGATAATCACTGGTTTTGCAGATCGCATTATTGGTAAACCACAGCTTTATCTTTATGCTACTTTAACTACTCTGTTTGTAAATGTGTCATTAGATTATGTACTCATCAAAGAATTTGGATTAGGCTTAAAAGGGGCTGCTATTGCAACAGGTATATCCTATTTAATGGGCTTACTTATAACCATTAGACCAATGCTTAACAAGAGATACAGCATTAACGTTTTTGCAGGTAAATATGATGCTTCAACTATTACACCTATGTTATATAACGGAGCTTCAGAAGGTATTGGAGCAAGTGCTGCTGCACTGGCAGTATACTTGTTTAATCTGGAGTTTATGCGCCGAGTTGGACCATCAGGCGTAGCTGCATTCACAATGATTAGTTACGTAGTTCGGTTAGGTATGCATATTATATTTGGTATAGCAGATGGTATAAGTCCGATTGTAAGTTATAACTATGGTCATGAGAAGTACGACCGTGTTAAGCAAGTAATGGGACATGGCTTAGTGAGTGGTGCTGTTATAGGTGGCATAGTTTTTATTGTACTCATATTGGGTGGTCAATCCTTAGCAAATATGTTTGGCAAAGGAAACACATCGGTTGTTCAAATAGCATCTAAAGGGGCTGTAATATACGCCTTTGCTTTCTTAGTAAATAGCTTTAATGTCATATACTCTATATACTTTACAGCACTAGGCAACGCGAAAGCATCTGTACTTATTGCATTAAGCCGTGGCTTTATATGGATTGTAATAGGCATTAAAATATGGCCTATGCTCTTTGGTATGACAGGTGTTTGGATGACAGTTCCTGTTGCAGAGTTACTAACATTACTACTGGTTATGTATTTAGCACGTAAAAATCCATTAATTGAACACGAACACAAAAGAGTTGTATACTCTTATTCATAGAAAACTACCTTTCACAAGAAAGGTAATTTTTTTTTGTTGTAAAATGGGTATGAAGAAAGTAATAATGAAACTCAAAGTTTCTTATCAAAAAAATACTAAAAGAGGACATGATTATGGGAAAAATCACAATACTAGAATCTGCTGATTTTTTAAGAGTTAAACTACTTAAATTACTAACTTTCTATAAGTTTGATAATACGGAAGTAATTGGTATGTTGGTTAACAACAATGTTGGCTATACCTTTAAAGATTCTAGCTTAATCATAATGGACTTAGACAACCACAAAACTTGATGTGGTTGCCATTATAAATGATATTAAACAAGATTCCCGTGTAAGTAGAGTCCCCATCATGTTACTTAGTAGCCAAGCAGACATTAAAACATTGAAAAATGCCTTGCAAGCTGGTTGCTCAGACTTTGTAACAAAAACCATTTAGTGACGATATTCTTATACAAAAGATACATAAATTAATGAAAAGAGAGTATCAAGACATAGGTTTACCAACCAGTATTAAGGAAGACCCCGATCCACTAGAAACAAGCTTCTCATGGCAATCAGACTTCGAAATAGGCATAGAAGAAATTGACCGCGAACATAAAACCATAATAGATAGTTATGAAAAACTCTATCTATTTATGAAAAGTGGTAGAGGACACGAATACTACAACGAAATGATCGAATTCTTAGAAAAATAACGTAAACGATCATTTTGCACACGAAGAAGCCTTTCAAGAAAGTATAGGCTATGATAAAAGAAGTGAGCACGCGCGTTATCATTTAGCTTTTAAAGAACAAATTTGGGAAAATGATAGCAACACATAAAGAGAGAGAAGTTACAAACTTAGACCTAATAAAGTTCAATCTCTTTATCAAAGACTGCTATTGCATCATATTTACTCGAAGATGCTAAGATAGGTGAATTTCTAAAAAATAAAAGTCGTATTGAGACATCCTGATGGGTGTCTTTTCATAAGTCATTCGTGTATTCCGTGGCTAATTATTTCTTTTGTATTTTCGGCACACAAAAACTATGAATATACACGAAATAACACAGATTTAAAGACATGTTAAATTTTTTGATATAATGCGAAGATACTTTTACTAACTTTATGTCAACTTAGCATATAGAAGAAAGTATAAAAAAGATATATTGTAAGTAATGTAATTTGAAACTCAATGTAAGAAATGAGGGGTATTTATATGATTTCCTATGAGCAATTTAAACAACATATTGAGCACATTGTAAAAATTGAATTCGGAAAAACAATTGGTTCTACAAATGATTCAGAAAAGTACTACGCAATATCTAAAGCTATTATTTTAATGATATCTGACGATTGGGAAGCATCTGCAAAGAGTCAGGAGAAAAAGCGACAAGCCTTTTACTTATTCTTCAGAATTCTTAATGGTAGAGCTTTAAGTAATAACTTACTTAACCTTGGTATTAATAATAAAATTAAAGAATACTTAGATGAAATGGGATTAAACCTTAACGAAATAGAAGAACTTGAAGAAGACGCAGGCCTAGGAAACGGTGGTTTAGGTAGACTTGCTGCCTGCTTTATAGATTCGTGTGCAACCATGGACTTACCAGTCGTTGGGTGTGGTTTACGTTATAAATTTGGTTTATTCAAACAACATTTTGAAGACGGATTCCAAAAAGAAATGCCTGACAACTGGCTAAAAAATGGTGATCCATGGTCAATCAGAAGAGAATACGATGCCGTAACAGTTAAATTTGCAGACATGCATGTAAGAGCTGTACCTTATGATGTACCAATTATAGGCTATGATACAAAGACCATTAACAAATTAAGACTATGGCAATCAGAACCTTTCCATGAGTTTGATCTAGACCTATTTAACGAACAAGAATATGATCGTGCTTTACGTGAGAAAAATAGAGCAGAAGATATTTCACGAGTCCTTTATCCATGCGACGACAAAGTTGCGGGTAAAATTCTTAGAATAAAGCAACAATACTTCTTTGTATCTGCATCAATTCAAGATATGGTACGCAAATACAAACAGAATGTATCTACAGACTTATCAAAGTTTAGCGAGTATCACAGTATTCAATTAAATGATACCCATCCTGTAGTAGCTATTCCTGAGCTCATGCGTATCCTTGTTGACGAAGAAGGCCTACGTTGGGAAGATGCACTTAAAATTTCGAGAGAGTGTTTTGCATACACAAACCATACAATACTAGCGGAAGCGCTAGAACAATGGGATTGTGAACTCTTTGCAAGTATACTGCCTCGTATTTACGAAATTATTTTGGGCTTAGACTCACAGCTAGTGGCAGAATTCAGAGGTCTGCGTTTATCAGACCAAAGAATAGCTGAACTGCGCATTGTTAACCACAATAAAATTAGAATGGCTTGGCTGGCAATAGGCTTTTCTACAGCCGTAAATGGTGTAGCTGCTCTTCATACAGAAATACTAAAAACAAGAGAACTTAAAGATTGGTACGAGATTTATCCAAACAAGTTCCAAAACAAAACCAATGGTATAACACCAAGAAGATGGTTAGCCTTATGTAATCCAGAACTATCTAGTATGATTACGGACCTATTAGGTTCTGATGAGTGGGTTACAGACTTAAGTTTATTAAAACAGTTAGAAAAACATGTAGACAACGAAGCGGTTCTTACTCAGTTTAATAACATTAAGCATCAGAAAAAGAAAGAACTCGCAGACTACATTTATGAGCAAGAAGGCATTAAAATAAATCCTGATTCTATATTCGACATTCAAATTAAGCGTTTACATGAATACAAGCGTCAAATACTAAATGCTATTCACATTGTAGACCTATATAACCGACTCAAAGAAAACCCAGACCTAGACATTCACCCAGTAACTTATATATTTGGTGCAAAGTCTGCCCCTGGCTATTTTAGAGCAAAGGCAATTATCAAGTTTATTAATGAAAATTGCTAAAAAAATAAACGCTGACCCAGACGTAAACTCTAAACTTATGGTAGTCTTCGTTCAAAAACTACAAAGTATCCTATGCCGAAAAAAATAGTACCTGCTGCAGATGTGTCTGAACAGATCTCAACTGCTGGTAAAGAGGCGTCTGGTACAGGTAACATGAAGCTTATGTTAAACGGTGCAACAACAATAGGTACACTCGACGGAGCCAATGTAGAGATAGTTGAAGAAGCGGGCAAAGAGAATAACTTTATTTTCGGAGCAACTGTTAATGAGTTAGACGAAATAAGAAGCACATACCGTGCACGTGATTATTACGAGCAAGTACCTGGGCTTAAAAAAGCAAATCGATACGCTCATAGACGGCACTTTAAAAGACAATGATACTTTCATGTTCTATGACCTGTACAAATCATTACTAGACAGCAACAACTGGCAACATTCAGACCAATATTTTGTCTTAAAAGATTTTGAAGCATACAGAGAAGCACAAAGCAAAGTTAATAATGCTTACAAAGATGAATTAGGTTGGGCTAAAAAGTGTCTTATGAATGTAGCTAACGCAGGTAAGTTTAGTTCAGACCGTACTATTTTAGAATACGCAGAAAACATTTGGAAGCTAGACATTCCTTCTAAAGAAGCGGTTGTTGAAGAAGCGGAAGAAGTATCATAGAACATAATATAACAAGAAACATAATGCAAAATTCAAGACATCCAAACGGGTGTCTTTTTTGTGTGCAGATAAATCATTAAGTTGTGTGATTGTTTCTATTTGATAAGTTTAGTGGCAAAACCAATCCACAAATGACATGTTTAAGGTGCAATGTCATTACCATTTGCCTAATAGTACGGTCAAAAGGTTGTTTAGTACATTCCAAGCTTATGTTATTTATCTTGTCCAATAATTAACATATACTTATTATATTAGGGCAAAGTTAAAATGAGTTTAAAACAAAAAGGTAAAACAAAACATATTAATGTTTCTGTAGGGGTCGTCACATGTGCGACCTGTGGTTGTGTTTACATACGCCACTACAGAAAATCAAAATACCCATACAAACCTCAAATTCTTAAATTGAATTGGTGGTAAATTATTTAAAATAATCTTTTGAAGGTCAATCGAATTTGACATGGTTGGTATGAGTATGTTGATCTCTTTCGTTGGAGTGTGGTTTGAATGAGAATCTGATAATCCAAAGCCAATTACCCTTGAAGGATTCTTGAAATAAAACAGTTCAATGTTTCTGTAGGGGTCGTCACATGTGCGACCCGATGGTTATATTTATATTCACCACTACAGAAATCAAAATACCCATACAAACCGTCAAATTCTATGATTGAATGGGTGTAAATTATTTAAAACAATCGGCTACCGAAAAGAAGGCGACGTCGTGTCGCTCATTTCTGCTACGTCGTCCTGACTTCGCCACGCCAATTATTTGAAATAATCTATTTGAAGGTCAATCGAATTTGACATGGTTGGTATGAGTATGTTGATCTCTTTCGTTGAGGTGGGGTAGTTGAGTTAGAATCTGACCCCTAAGGGAGTTCCAATTTACAATAATGAGGGAATATGATGAATTTTAGAGCGAAACAAGAAAAAAATGAATTTAATCAACTGAGCTCAAGAGCTAAGAAATCTGAGAATTCTAAAAGAAAACACATTGAGGTTAAAGAAGAATTTAGAACTGATTATCAAGAAGATGTTCAACGTATTCTTTATTCAGATGTTTTTAGAAGGTTAAGATTGAAGACTCAGGTGTTTATGGCTAGAGATACTGACCAACATAGCAGAACTAGATTGACACATACTTTGGAAGTTAATCAACTTGCTAAGACCATTGCAAAACCACTAGATTAAATACTGATTAGTTGAAGCGATTGCTATAGGACATGATTTAGGGCATGCACCTTTTTGGTCATGCAGGTGAAAAAGCAATTAAATGAAATAATGACAGAACGAGGAATGACCTATAACCACAATGTGCAAAGTGTGTGGTTAGCAGAACAATTACTATTTGGACGTAAAGATATTAAAGGTAACTATTATCCGGGATTAAATCTGACAATTGATACTCTCGAAGGAATTTGGAAACATACTGACATTGAAGGTCAATATGATGAATATCCTAATGGATTGAAGAAATTAAAACCATATTTGAGTGGTAGTTATGAAGCTCAAATTGTAAATTTATCAGATAGTATTTTCTTACTTTTATCACGATATTTATGATTCAAATAATAATGAAATAGTTTCATATGCAGAATTTGAGAATGACATATGGAATAATCACTTTGGAGAGAAATTTGATAGAAATTCATGGATTAACGTTTTTTGCTCATGATCTCATTAATAATAATCAAGATAGTGAAGTAATTTTCATTTTCAGATAATATCAAATTATTCTACTCTGATGTAAGGGATTTTATTTATGAAAGAATTATAAAGGATCCAATAGTTAAATCATACGATGAGGTAAGTATAGAAATAATCAAAGAGATTTTTAGTTATTATGATGAACATATAGAAAAATTAATACAGATTAATAATGCAAACAAATTTAAATATGAAAATTATGGAAAGGAAAGAGTGATAGTAGATTATATTCAATGGTTTGGTGATGCAAAGGCGATTAATGAATACGAAAAAATAACTTCCAAGAAGTAAAAGTAGAGGGAATCAGCCACATCTTAACAACCTATTCAGGTAAACCCCCAAAATGAAGATATTGCTTTCATTCTGGAGTTTGAAGCTGAGACTTAATCTACATACCACTGAAATGCCTCGATTTGAGTCGTTGAGTGGTTTATCATAAGATACCGTATGAATTCAAAACACAGGTTTGAATAGTTGAGTTATTTGATTGGAATATTGGAAGGTCATTAAAAGGTGGAGATATTAGAAATAATAGGCTTGAGTAATTTAAAAAGTAGGTATGAATGAAAAGGTTGATTAGAGCTATTTACTAGGAGGAAAACTAAATTGATAAACAATCACTTAAAAGTCTTAAGGAAAGCCGTTGAAAAATCAGTATTCGATTTCATTTGAATATGTAAAAAAAGGCAAGGCAAAAGGCACTAGATATGGAGATCCACATGCAGTGTTTATTCAAATAAGAAAAGACCAAACTCGATCTACAAAAGTACATATATATCAGACTGATGGAGTAACCGATTCAATTATACCTCATTGGAAAACGTTTGATATATCTGAACTTGCTAATGTTGAAATCTTAGATAACAAACCGAAAATTTGAAATTGCAGAAGGATATGTTCCCGACTCTAAGATGTATAATAATGTAATCGTTAAGGTTTAGTTATGAGTCTTCAACATAATATTAAATTAGGAGTTAATGATGATACGACTTTCACAATTAATATATGCAGGCTTGACAAGGAGTCTCGAAGAGTAAATGAGCTTAAAGCTAGTATATACGCATATGATGATTGTACCCTTGACTCTCTATTTACATGTGAAATTAGTGTGAATGAGTTAAGACAGCTGTACCAGTTTTTTAGATCAGTATAAAATCATTACTGACCCTTTAATTAATAAGACAGGTAAGTTTATTGAAATTGATGATACTGAAGAGATATATACTCTGCTTAAGAATACTAATGATAAAACACTTAATGCTGTTCTAAAAAGAATAATTTCAAAAGTTAACTGCCAAAGACTTAAATAAACTACTCGGAAGGAAAGATGCAGTATTGCAGTTTGAAGATATGTTGTCTGATCTTGAAAAATGTAAAGAGAAAGAATGGCAAGTCTTCTTTGAAGATAATGATTGGATATTTGGACATGGATTGAAGTATAAGTTTTTGAAGATAATACAGTCTGAGGCTCATGTTTCTAAAACAGATTTAGATGGTAAGAACGATGTAATTAGTGATTTTCTATTATCAGATAATCGTTTTACTAAGCTAGTTGAATTAAAAAGACCAAGCACTCCACTTTTTGAAAAAGCACAAAATCGTTCTGAATCATGGAGATTGTCAACTCATCTAATTGATTCAGTTAGTCAAATATTAGCACAAAAAGCAAGCTGGGAAATCGCATCAACAACTAATAACTATACTAGAGATGGTAAGTTAATTGAAGAAGTAAGTTATGATGTCGAATGTATATTAATTATTGGTTCATTATCGCAAATAGTTGGAACACCAAAGGAAAAAAGCGATAAAGCTTAAAACCAATTGAGCTTTTTTCGGAGAAATTTGAGTAAATATTGAGATTACTTTTTTTATGATGAATTATTAGAAAAGAAGTAAAAGCAAATTTGTTTG
>LQAH01000252.1_pt1 | contig 14515 bp, 23 predicted proteins | sample 1535791 | NCBI WGS metagenome assembly LQAH01 (sample SAMN04331585, study PRJNA305678) | bioreactor metagenome | isolation source: bioreactor_4 inoculated with Wadden Sea sediment 2nd replicate of a... | place: Germany:Bremen
AATTTAGGTGATGTTGATGGTTTTAGTGAATTTTAAAAAATAATAGATTCTAAAAAAGAATAAAAACACTGAACTGTTTTTAGGTTCAGTGTTTTTATTACTTATTTTTAATTGAAGAAAATATTATTAAATAAAGAATTATTTTAAACAAAATAAAATATAATGCAGCTTAATCTGATGCAAAATAAAGAATAACTGTCCGCGGGCGGTTGGAGCTACTTGCCATTTTCTTTCTTTACCCTATCATATGGGATTTAATATTTTTTAGCACTATATGGTTGGAAATATTAAAACTAAGGAATATGTGAATACTGAAGGAAATCTGCAAGATTAAACACTTTTTTTAATGAAGACCAATAATAAATTAGAAAGAAATTAAAATAAAGAAACTGTATTATTTATTAGGGGAGTGTTTGTTTTTCTCATACAACATTAACCATTATTTTCAGTATAAATAAAAATATTACAAATGAATTATCTTATTTAATATGTTAAAATCATCATTACCTAAATATTTTACATCGGGGTTTAAAGATTGGAAATTGATAACTATAAAAAAGTGACTAATTACAGACTTCAGTTATTTTGCTTTATTGTATATACAATTCTTAATAACTGTCATAATCTTGCACATATAATTGCAAAGATTATTTATCCCCAGGAATTGTTGTTTTTAATTCTTTGAATATTTTTATTATTTTTGTTTCTATATCTTCATAAAAAGAGATATCATGATATTGCAAATCATCTATTTTTTCTATTTTCCTTGTTTTCTGTGATTGCTTTAAATTATTTTGAAAAAAATCTTTTTTTATCAGAATAATTTGTTATTTAGCCTATCCAATTATTATAACAATATTGTTTTCTAGAAAGCGAAATACAATTATTTACAGTTCTGTAATTTTATTTTATTTTGTTATTGCACAATATATTTTGAATAATAATCTTTCTAAAGAATTTGTTTCAATATTTCTGATTTTGTTATTGTTCATCGGATCTACACTTCTTTATTCGAAGTTTGTTGAAAATCTTGAAAGAAAAGATCGTCAGGCCTCTTCTGAATTATTTAATACTACTCTTACTCTTTTAGGTAGAATTGCTGAGTTAAAAGATGTAGAGACAAATAATCATCTTGAACGCGTTCAGATTATTATTGAAATGATTTTCAATCGTCTTCAAAAAAGATCAAAATATTCTGTTGATATTGATAATAATTATAAAGAAAATGTTATTAAAGCATCAATTCTTCATGACATTGGAAAATAGCTGTTGATGATGCGATATTGCTAACGTGATAAAATTAAATAATACTGAATTTGAAAAAAATTAAAATGCATTCAACTGTAGGAGCCAACTTATTGAAGCAGGCACAGGATAATGTTGAAAATAAAGAATTATTTTCCAAGGCAATAGAAATTGCAAAATACCATCATGAAAAATGGGATGGCAGCGGATATCCTGAAGGATTAAGAGGGGCAGAAATACCCTTATCAGCTAGAATTACAGCAGTTGCTGATGTCTATGATGCTCTTATTTCAAGACGTCCATATAAAAAAGCTTTTTCTGATGACAAAGCTCTTGAAATAATGAAAAAAGGATCCGGATCTCATTTTGATCCGGAAATTATTAAGAGTTTTAGTAAAATACATCATGAAATATATTCTGAAATTGAGAACTTACTATAAAGAAAAAAAATATATACTTTTATTTTCTATTGTGTTTTCAATCTACATCCAAGATTGTTCCTTCAGTAATTTATAAGATTAATCTAAATTATAATCATTATTTTACAGGTTGATAAACAGTTAAACAATCTCGACCGGATTTTTTAGATTGATATAATGCCTTGTCTGCATAATCTATAACACTGTCACTATTTATTTCTGTTGTAAAATCGTTTGACGGAGAATATAATCCAGCGCTGAATTTATATTCAATAATCTGTTTTTTGTATTGAACTTTAAAGTTTTCAGGATTTTTGCGAATCCTCTCAAAAATATTAACTGCATCTGAAGAATTTGTATCTGGCAGTAGGCAGATAAATTCTTCTCCTCCAAACCTGCAAACTATATCAGCTTCTCTTAAGCAGCTTTTAAGAAGATTACTGAATTCTGTAAGAATGAAATCTCCTCCACTATGACCATAGGAATCATTAATCTTTTAAAATAATCCAGATCGATCAGGATTAGTGAGAATACTCGTCCAGAACGCCTGAATACATTAATTTCATGTTCAAGAAAATCAATAAATGACCTTCTATTTAGAAGTGAAGTCAACTGATCATAGGAAGCAAGGTATTTAAGTTTTTTTCTGCATCCATCAGTTCAAATGAAAAACAAACAGTGTCCATGTTATTCCTGCGATATTAAATATAAGGGCAGCATAAAATGAAACAATCTGTTCTGTTTTTGAGACTACTATGTGAAAAATATTTATATCATAAAAAAATACTAAAAAAAAAATGCTATTATATTTATATGATTTAAAACCATTCTATACTTCCACTCAGAGGGGGAATATAAAATAAATGAAACAGGAATCAAACTTAAATGATAATAATGATATCCTGTTCCTGTTTCAAAAAAAAATATACTTACTGTAAAAATATGAATAAAATAAACAGATGAAAACCATATTTTTGCATGAAGAAGGTTTTTCTTTTTTAATTATAAAAAAAGTATATGTGTAGGTGAAAACAAAAAGGAGGTTGAAAAAACCGACATTGATACCATATCTGATGAAATATACAGGAGTATAAACTGAAATTGCAGAGTAGGTGATAAAAACACATACAATGAGAACCTTAATATGGTAATCCTGTTCATCCCAGAATTTATGAAAAAAATTCATTAATGATGTCAATTGTTTCATTATTTTATTATTATTAAAACAGAGAAATATTCAAGATCACATTTTTTAAACTTCGCAGGAATGCTGCTATATAATAATATCCATAACATATAAGCAGTGACTAAAAGATAAAATATTTTCATCTGGGAGTGATGGCTGCTTGCCGTTTCCTTTTTCATCCACGATCTGAATAATGTTGGATTCTTTAATCAATGGTATATATTTTTCTGCTTTGAAAGAAGTATTTTGTAAATGCAGTTTAAGGATGTTTGTGTGAAGTATTGAAAAAGAACACTTACTGACTATGGAATGAATACAGATCTTGTTTGAAGGTAAAAAAAAGAAATCTATGATCTTAAATATAATTTCTTATATGTATATCCAGGAGATTTATTATGATTCTGCTTGATCAGTAATACTCTTTTACTGAAACTTTATCATTCCATAATTTATATATTTTCTCTTTTTAGAAGGCATCTGAAGAACATAAATATTTTCAATTTTACAGCTTTTCCTGATCAGATGATATAAATGATCTATAAGCTTTGTTTTACTTCGATATGTTAATATATAGTTATGACACAATATACGAAACTTTTAGGATGATATTTTAAAATCCAGGAAAACAGTTCATTACTTGTAAAAGCACTATCCATAGAATCGATAGCTTTAATAATTATAGAATCAAGGTTTTTCATAACATTTCTCATTAAAAATTTGTTAATTATAACCCTGGCAGACAGGAATGTCAAATTTAATGAGTTATGACTAATAATACTTATTATCGATAAATAAAAGATTAATTTACTCAAAAAAGTTGGAAAGTGGATAATCCGCTAAAGTTCTTCCCGTAATATCTGCATTCATTCAGAAATATCTTCGTTTTTTTAATTTCTCTAATTTTATTTTCTCATAGTATAAGCAATCATCATAGTAAAAAACATTATACACACTAATTATTTTATAAGAGATTGGAAATATAAGGAATTTCCCCGGCTGGTTTTCTTAGAAAAATAATTTTTTATTATTTGACACAGTACTGAAGCTAAACTAATTTTTTTATATGACTAATTTTGAAAAAAAGTGTAAAAAGATGCTGAAAAAAACTGAAATTGATCTTGTTATTGAAGCTGTAAACTTATCAAGCGGATATGATTTCAGCAATTATGCAGAAGCAACACTTCGAAGAAGACTTCTTGATTTTCAAAAAGATAACAATCTTAAATACCTTTCAGAAATTATTCCCCTTATACTTCATAATGAAGCAGCATTAAGAAAAACTGCTTTCAAAAAATGTCTATACCTGTAACAGAAATGTTCCGGGATCCTCATGTTTTTAAGGTTTTAAGGGAAGATGTTATCTCATACCTTAAGACATACCCTTTTATCCGTATATGGATTGCAGGCTGCGCAACAGGGGAGGAAGTTTATTCTCTTGCCGTAATACTAAAAGAGGAAGGTTTGTATGACAGAAGTCAGATATATGCTACCGATTTTAATGATACAGCGCTGTCAAAAGCTAAAGAGGGTATCTATTCAGCAGAGTCTTTAAATAGCTATTCACAGAATTACAGGAAAAGCGGAGGAAAGAATGCGCTTACAGATTATTTTTATTCTGAATATGATTCTGTAATTGTAAAACGAAAAATAAAAGAAAACATAATATTTGCAAAACATAACCTTGTTACAGATTCGGCATTTAATGATATGAATCTTATAATGTGCAGAAATGTCATGATTTACTTTAATCAGACACTGCAGGATAAAGCACTTCAAGCTATTTAAAGACAGTCTTTTTGTAAATGGTTTCTTATGTTTAGGCAGTAAAGAAAGCCTTAAATTTTCAGGAGTTGAATCTGATTTTTCTGTTATTGCAAAGCGGGAAAAATATATAAACGGATAAGATGATGAATAGACAGATAAAATTAGTTGTAATAGGTACATCTGCAGGCGGTATAGATGCACTGAAGCATATTTTCTGCAGTCTTTGTGAAGGGTTTAATATTCCTATAGCAGCAGTCATTCATATATCACAGGAAACAGGAAACGGACTTACTGAGCTTTTAAACAGATACAGCAGCCTGCCTGTCAGCTACCCTGAGGATAAGGAGAAAATTGAAAAAGGGCGTATTTATATTGCTCCGCCGGATTATCATCTGCTAATTGAAAAAGGATGCAGTTTTTCTCTTAATGTAGATGACAAGGTAAATTTCTGCAGACCGTCAATTGATGTCTTGTTTGAAAGCGCTTCATATATATTGATGCAAAACATAATAGCTGTGCTTCTTACAGGATCCAACAGGGACGGAGCATCCGGAATAGCAGAAATAAAAAGAAATGGAGGTCTTGCTGTTATTGAAGATCCTGATTCTGCTTTTTCTCCTTTTATGCCCAAGGCCGGTATTGAAGCATGCATTCCTGATTTTAAAGGATCTTTAGACAGAATTGCCGATTATATAAATAATATCTACCATGAACAGATAAGGATAACCAATGAAACTGAATAACCTTAAAATACACAGCAGACTGATCTTAAGTTTTTGTCTAATAATTTTTTTTTACATTATTAATTGGTTATTTTGCACTTGTGCAGATATATGATATTGGAGGTACTGTAAACAAGCTCTACAGGCATCCTTATACTGTAAGTACTGCAGTACTCCGTATTCAGTCCAATATAAACGGTATGCACCGGTCCATGAAAGATGTAGCACTGGCCGAAAATACTGAAGAGAGGGAATATGCTGTTAATGAAGTAAACCGGATGGAAAGACAAGTTCTAAGGGATTTTGAAATTATAGAGGAAAGATTCCTCGGAGATTTGATTCTTGTTATTGATGCAAGAGATTCTTTTGAAAACTGGGCTGTGATCAGAGCTAAAGTTATCGAATTCAGCCGGAATAATCAGATGAGGGAGGCTGCATATATCACAAAGCATGAAGGTGCTGATTATATAACACTGATGAATAATAAAATTCAGCTAATGGCGGATTACGCATCAGAGAAAGCTGTTTCATTTATAAATGAAGCAGAACTTCATGCCAGACAGGGGTGGATAGCAATATTTTCATTATTACTTATCAGCTGTATTACCTCTGCTGTTATAGCTTTTCTTATAACCAACAGTATCCGCAATCCACTAAACAGTATTATGAACGGTATAAAGCAGATTGAAAGAGGTCAGCTTGACTTTAAAACTTGATTTTAACAGAAAAGATGAAATTGGAATGCTTGCAAAGTCATTTGAAAAGATGGTGGAAAATTTAAAATATAAGTCTGCTATTCTTGAGAAAATTGCTGAAGGGGATTTAACTACAAAAACAGAAGGCAGTTCTGACAACGATGTACTTGCTTTTTCAATAAACAGCATTATAGATAGTTTCAGTTCTGTTGTTGAACAGGCCGATGCTGTTGCTTCAGGGAATTTCAGAGATGATATGGTTCTTCGTTCAGATAAAGATCAGCTTGGTATTTCAATGTCCAATATGCTTGAAAGCCTGCGTGAGGTAGTTGATGTTGCAGGTAAAATAGCATCAGGTGATTTTAATACATCGCTGAAGCCGAAATCAGATAAAGATGAGCTTTCGATAGCTGTAAATAAAATGACACGTTTTTTAAGGGAGCTTTCTCAGTCAAGAGATGAACAGAACTGGCTTAAAACAGGGCAGGCTGAACTTGGAAATCTTCTTCAGGGGGAACGTTCTGTAGATGAAACTGCTCAGGAAACACTCAGGTTCATTACGAAATATATTAAAGGTGATGTCGGATGTATTTATACTGCTGTTGGTAATAAATTCAGAATTGCAGGCAGTTATGCAATGACATACCGTAAAAAATTCCAAAACTGAATGGAAAAAAGGTGAGGGTATCGCCGGTCAGGCAGCGCTTGAAAAAGAGCTTATAGTAATTAAAGAACTTCCTGATGATTACATGCCGGTTTCTTCTGGTACAGGCGGCACAGACCCCTCATCTATAGCTGTACTTCCCTGTGTTCTGAATGATTCAGTAAAAGTGATTATTGAAATCGGATTTTTCTCTGAAGTTACAGATCTTAAATGTGAATTTCTTAGAAGTATATCAAATACTGTTGCCATAGCATTTTCATCAGTAGAATCAAAAACAAAAACTCAGGAGCTTCTTAAAGAAACACAGCTTCAGTCGGAAACATTGAAGCAGCAGCAGAGTGAACTTCTTGCATCTAATGAGGAGCTTGAAATACAGACTAAAAAACTAAGTTCTTCAGAAGAGGAGCTTAAAACCCAGCAGGAAGAATTGATGGCTACAAATGAGGAGCTTGAAGAGAAAACAAGATACCTTGAAGAACAGAAAGAAATGATTAGCAGATCAAATACAGACCTTGAAAAAGCAGGAAGAGTTCTTAAGGAAAAGGCTTTAGAACTTGAACAGTCAAGCAGATATAAATCAGAATTCCTTGCCAATATGTCGCATGAACTGAGAACACCTTTAAACAGCCTGCTTATTCTTGCACAGGACCTTAAAGACAACAGAGATAATAACTTGTCAGAACACCAGGTGCAGTCTGCAGAAATTATACACAGAAGCGGAAATGAGCTTCTTAAACTTATCAATGAAATACTTGATCTTTCTAAAATAGAAGCTGGTAAAATGGAACTGCATATTGAGAAATTCCGTATTAACGATATTCTTGACAGTATGATAGGAAGTTTTAAAAGGCTGTCAGATGAGAAAGGGCTTCGTCTTATGACTCATCTGGATGAATCTATTAATTCTCATATTATTTCCGACAGACAGCGTATAGAACAGATATTCCGTAATATTATTTCAAACTCAGTTAAGTTTACAGAAAAGGGTAGTATTTCATTTACTGTAACAAAACCGGAAGCAGATGATTTAAAAGAACTCCCGTATCTAAAACCAGACGATGCACTGCTTTTTGCAGTTAAAGATACAGGAATAGGTATTCCTGAAGAAAAGCAGAGTCATATTTTTGAAGCTTTTCATCAGGTTGACGGAAGCATATCACGTAAATACGGCGGTACAGGGCTGGGGCTTTCAATTGTCAGAGAACTGTCAAAACTTCTGGGAGGTAAAGTATTTCTAAACAGTATTGTTAATGAAGGTACTGTTGTTAAAGTTGTACTTCCTGTAAATTTAAGTACTGATCAGAGCATTGATTCGGATGAAAACAAAAAGCCACAGGTTTTAGACAAAACGCACAGGACATTTCTTTTATTGCTGCCAATATTGAAGATGATAGAGAGATTCTTGAAAAGGGAGATAAAAGCCTGCTTGTAATTGAGGATGATATCAGTTTTGCAGAGATACTAAGGGAAATGGCAAAACAAAAAAGATGAAATATCTGCATTCAGGAAGCGGAGAGCATGGTATTGAACTTGCTGAAAAATATCTGCCGAGTGCAGTTATACTTGATATTACTTTACCGGGAATTAACGGCTGGGCTGTTCTTGATCAGCTTAAACAGAATACAAAGACAAGACATATCCCTGTTCATATGATATCAGCCGATGAGGAAACAATTGATGCATACAGAAAAGGAGCAGTAGGATATCTTACAAAACCAGTCAGCAGAGACAGTCTTGATAATGCATTTTCTAAAATTGATCTTTGATGGATAAGTCTATGCATGATCTTCTGATTATAGAAGATAACGAAGCAATGAGAAGCGGAATAAAACAGCTGATCTGCGACAGTGATGTAAATGCTGTTGAAGCATCAACAGGAAAGGAAGCAATTGAACTTATTGAAAATAACAGGTTTGACTGTCTTATCCTTGATCTGGGACTTCCTGATATGACTGGTTTTGAACTTTTGAATAAAATTGAGGAAAGCCGTAAAATAATTACTATTCCGCCGGTTATTGTCTATACAGGCATGGAAATTACAAGAGAGCAGGAAACGGAACTTGAAAAATATGCAAGTTCAATTATTGTTAAAGGGGTTAAGTCAAGAGAACGGCTGCTTGATGAAGCATCGTTATTCCTTCACCGGGTAGTATCAGATATGCCTGAACAGAAGCAGCAGATGATTAATCTTCTGCATAATAAAGATATGCAGTTTGAAGATAAAAACATACTCCTTGTTGATGATGACATGAGAAATGTTTTTGCTCTTGCAAAAGTTCTTGAGGATAACAGGATGAATGTGTATAAAGCTGCAAACGGGCAGAAAGCTCTTGAAGTGCTTGAAAAGAATCCTGAAATTGATCTTGTTCTGATGGATATTATGATGCCGGTTATGGATGGTTTTGAAGCAATGCAGAAGATCAGAGAGCAGGACAAATTCATAAATCTTCCCATAATTGCAGTAACAGCAAAAGCAATGAAAGAGGATCAGGACAAATGTTTTGACTCAGGTGCGAACGATTATATTTCTAAACCTGTAAATATTGACCGTCTGCTGTCTCTGATTAAATTATGGCTTTACTAAATCAAAAGCCACCTCCTGTGGTGGTGGTTTCTGATTCGGGTATATAATATAATTTCTTATAGTGCGGCTTTTGCCGCACCGTAACCCCCTATGGGGCTGCGGCTTCCAAACCACCTGCTTTGCTGGTGGTTGTTGATTGATTTACTATGCAGAGCTTTTAGCTCTGTGAGCCCCTCCGGGGAGTTTTTTCAACAGCAAGTAATAATGACTGATGATTATAAAAGAGGTAATATGGAAGTACCAAAAATATTAATAGTTGATGATAAAGTTGAAACCTTATAGCTCTTGAAATACTTCTGAAAAATATTGATGCAGAAATTATAAGAGCAGGGTCAGGAAATGAGGCACTTGAAAAAACTCTTGAATATGATTTTGCTCTTGTTCTTATTGATGTCCAGATGCCCTATATGGATGGCTTTGAAACAGTTAATTTAATGCGTCATGATAAAAAGACGGAACTACTTCCAGTTATATTTGTTTCTGCAATTTATTCAGACCAGGTTTATCAGATAAAAGGAATTGAATCCGGAGCTGTAGATTTTCTTATAAAGCCGCTGGTTCCTGAAATACTGCTTGGTAAGGTAAATGTATTTCTTCAGCTGTATAATCAGAGAAAAAGAATTGAAGAGCAACTTGAAAATATTAAAAACTGCAAGGCATGCTTCCTATTTGTGCGAGCTGTAAAAGATACGGGATGATGAAGGATACTGGACTGAAATTGAGGAATATATTAATTCACATTCTGATGTCAAATTCAGTCACGGGATATGTCCTGACTGTTATAAAAAAAATGTATCCGGAAGCCTATGATAAAAACAGAAAAAAATATGAGGATAAGGCAGATATGAACTAATTTCAGAGATTTACAGGTTTATTGAAGCTCTTTATATAATTTTATTCAGCTACCTGTTCTTTTGCTTCTTTAAGCCATTTAAGAAGTATATCAATCTGATCTACAGAAAGTTTTACTGTTGCATCGGGTCTGTCTAAATAGCCTTTCTGAGAGATAAGAATTTCATCTTTATTTGCTTCCAATGATAATTCTTCGTTTTTCTTTTCCATTGCAGTCTCCATAGAAGTTATAATTAATGATTGTCAATTTTATACTGTAGTTTAACAGTTGTAAATTAAAATGATGCATGTTCTCTGCATTTTTTTTACAAAAAAATTATCTTACAAAATTATATTATAGTAAAACATTTATCAGTTGTGTTAATCCTGTATAAGTTAAGCAAAATATAATGATTCTGACTGTTTATAATAAAAAGCTGTATTGATTATGATCAATACAGCTTTTTCAATTAATATAATATATTTACCGGTCAAAGAAACATAAGAAGACTGAGTGCCATTATAAGCATTCCTGCGATAAGTCCTCCGATTGCAATATGATGTTCTCCGTATTCCTCAGCTGTTGGCAGAAGTTCATCAAGTGAAATATAGACCATAATTCCTGCAACACTGGCAAAAATTACTCCGAACATTGCATCATTAAAAACTGATCTAAGGAGGAAATACCCTAAAAGAGCTCCAACCGGTTCTGCAAGACCTGATAAAAATGAAAGCCAGAATGCTTTTTTCTGCTTTTTGTTGCATAGTATATAGGGGCAGAAACAGCAATACCTTCAGGTATATTGTGAATTGCAATAGCAACAGCTATGCTGACACCAAGGGCAGGATCTGTTAAAGCACCCATAAAAGTTGCAAGACCTTCCGGGAAGTTATGTATACCTATTGCAAGGGCTGAAAATAATCCCATTCTTAAAAGTTTTTTATCACCTGCACTGGATTCCGGGCTAAAGTGATCGATATTACTGATTTCATGGGGGTTTTCAAAGGATGGTATAAAGTTTATCAATTAAAGCAATAACAAGCAATGCCTGCAAAAAAGCTATAACTGTGTACCAGTAACCGGTTTTTTCTCCATAGGATGCAGACAGGGAATCTCTTGCTTTTACAAATATTTCAACAAGAGATACATATATCATAACTCCTGCAGAGAATCCCAGGGATCCTGCAAGAAATTTCGGGTTAAATTTCTTTGCCATGAATGCCATAACACTTCCGATTCCTGTCGAAAGTCCGGCAAAAACTGTTAGACCAAGAGCGAAATAAAACATTGTAGTTTTCCATAAAAGAACCTTTTTTAATAGTATTTTATACTTACTCCTATAATATAGCTGAGATACAAAATAAAAATCAAATATTTTCTATAATTATTCAGAGTTTAAGTCGAAATATCCGGGAGTTTTAGTCTTATAAGAATAATTTTTTATAAAGTGATGTGTAAATAAACCAGAATATAATCATTTTAAAACAGTATTGCGGCATAACATTACTGTTGTTATAGTAAGGATACAGGAGCGTTTTGTATGTTATATCTGATGATTGCTTTGGGCGGCAGCGCCGGAGCATTAAGCCGTTATTTTGTATCTGTATTTATCAATAATCTTGCTTCAGCTTCATTTCCGCTAGGTACTCTTTTTCTTAATATTACCGGCTCATTTGCAATAGGTTTTTTATTCCAGGTATACCAGTCAGTGCTTGTATCTGATGAAGTTAAAATGTTTCTCACAGTCGGATTTCTCGGCTCTTATACAACCTTTTCAACTTATTCTCTTGAAACACTAAATCTTCTTCTAAGTCATGAATATAAATCAGCAGTAATAAATGTTCTTATATCAAATATACTGGCAGTCACTATGAGTCTACTCGGAATGGCGGCTGCCAGATTAATATTATTGAAAGTAAGGCAGGGCATATGAAAATAGAGGAAAAAGATATCCTATTAAGGATCTTTATTTCAGAAAGCGAAAAATACAAAGGAAAGCCTCTTTATGAACAAATCATTAAAGAGGCTTATGATCTTGATCTTGCCGGAGCAACCCTTCTTAAAGGTGTTATGGGATTTGGTGCGGACAGGCATATTCATTCTTCAAAAGTTTTAACTCTTTCTGATTCCATGCCTGCAGTTATTGAAATAATAGACAGGCCTGAAAATATAAAAAAGATAATGCCGTTCCTGGATGAAAAAATCAATGACGGCTTTGTTACAACTGAATATGTAAATGTTATCCGTTATAGGAAGAATCAAAAATAACAGTTAATATGCTGATATCTTTATGACACCGGTACCGCCGTTGTAATTACCGTCAGGAAGTACTGTTGGAAGTTTATATGCCGGATTCGTGAGAATTGCATAAATATCAGAATCGGCTGACTGTACTTTTTCCCCGGTGTTTTAGTTTCCATTCCTCTTTTATCTCATCAAAACGTCCTGAAAAATTCTGAGCTCCAAGAATTGATGTTAAAGCCCAGTATATATATTCAGTTATCATGGAACTGTAATCGCATGTTTTATCATAGTATGTGAACCATGCTGAATCGGGGTACTTTACAGGTACTTCCCTAAAATATCCGCCTCTTGCCTTATCCATTGCATCTGCAGTTTCTGATCCTTTATATTCACCAAAACCGGGGATATACCTGTGCATAACCTGAATGAGTAATTAAATGAAGTACTTCTTCAAGAGATGCATCAAAAACACCTTTTGCAGCTCCTCCGGGATGTGTTTCCTCTTCATAGAGATCCTGTCCGAAAACTGTATCAATAGAATTAAAATCAAAGTTCTCCGATTCATCCTGAGTATAAAAAAGAAAAAGGGTAGCTTTATTGGCTTTCATTCGATCAGCAACAGCCTGGTTATCTGCATAACCGTCTTCATTATTATCAAGATATTCCGCCATAACAGAAGCTGTATGTTCCAGTATTCTGTCAGAGACTTTTTCAGATGCAAGTATGGTAACTCCGAAAACTTCAGCTTTTCTTGTAAATTCAACACTTGATGAAGGGGTAGTACTGCATCCTGCAATAAACGGAATTAAACAGAATGCAGTAAGTATCAGAATAGCTTCCGGTTGAAAAAATATTTTTCTCATAAAAATCCTCATTCAATAAATTTATATAATTATTGAACATAAGAATAAAAAAAATGTCTAAAAGTGAAGGGGTGGACAAAAAAAGAACTGTAAGGTATTTAATTTATAAGGACTTACATTTTTTTATGTTAAATATTATACCGGAAATACTTCTTATTGCTTCGACTCAGGGATTTATCCTTTTTTTTTGTTACTTTATCTAAAAATAATGACAAATTAAGAACAATTCCATTTTCGCTTTTTTATATTTCTGTATTCAATGACAATATTTAATCATTATCTTCTCTATAGGGATGCTGAGTTTTTTCTGCTGAATATAGTTATACCTGAATATTTTTTCGGTCCGCTCTTCCTTCTTCACATTTATAATAAAACAGGTAAAAAAGCTGAGAAGAAATATTATATTAATTTTATTTTGTCCTTTATATTCATACTGATTCCGGATATATTTGATTCTTTTGAAAATGATTTTTTAATTCCATTGTTAGAAGATCTTCATTTTCTTATATATCTTCTTTTATCACTTAAGGTATTAAAATCTGCCGGTAAAAAAGAGAAGATAAAATCCGGATTTGATTATTCAGTTATTACAGCATTAATTATTTTCAGAATTTATACTTTTTCCGAAATGTTTATTAAGTTATTCGGAAGCAGATATATATTATTTTGTCGATATGCTTACTCTTGCATCAGAAGGCATATTTTTTATTTAGTATATCACTTTTTAAGTCTTATGAAAAATAACAGGAAAAAAAATCAAACTCATGATCCTGCAAGGAAATATGTAAAAACAGATTAAGCGATTATGAATCTGAAATAGTTTTTGAAAAAGTGAAATGTATAATTGAATCAGGTGAATTATATACAGAACCGTCTTTTTCTCTTGATGATATTTCTAAGGAAACCGGTTATTCCAGAAATATTATTTCACAGGTTATTAACAGAAAAACAGATAATAATTTTAATTACTTCATTAAACAATATAGAATTGAAAAAGCAAAAAACTTCTTTGTAATGTTGATTATAATATTTACTCTATTCTTGAGATTGCCTATGAATCCGGGTTTAATTCAAAGTCATTATTTAACTCATCATTTAAAAAAGAAACCGGTAAAACTCCATCGGATTTTAGAAGAAATAAAAAAAGAGGTTAATGAAGTTTTTTCTTACCTTATAAACTTCTAATATCCGCTTGTTTTTGATATTTAAAAATTCTATTGATACAGAATTTAAATAAAATACTCTGTGATGTCTATGGAGATCAAATATTTAGGATGTACCAGCTTGTTGTAAGTCT
>LQAH01000253.1_pt1 | contig 14514 bp, 19 predicted proteins | sample 1535791 | NCBI WGS metagenome assembly LQAH01 (sample SAMN04331585, study PRJNA305678) | bioreactor metagenome | isolation source: bioreactor_4 inoculated with Wadden Sea sediment 2nd replicate of a... | place: Germany:Bremen
AAAACCGCGTTTAAATGGTTGTTGAATTTTGTGCTCATCGGCATGATCGCCGGTTTGGGTGCCGTGGCTTTTCATTATCTATGCGGCTTGGGCATGCATTACTTTCTGGACATGATGGCCGGATACCGGCCGGATGCCCCAGCCGGGGAACACGCATTGCTGCCGCACACCAGCACCCCGTTCAACCGCTGGATGCTGCTGATTTTACCGGCTTTGGGAGGCTGATATCCGGATGGCTGGTGTATACGTTTGCGCCGGAAGCGGAAGGCCACGGTACGGATGCGGCCATTGACGCGTATCACAACAAAGGGGGAAAATCCGAAGCCGGATTCCCTTTATCAAGACCATCGCCTCTACCATCACGCTGACCACGGGTGGATCCGGAGGCAGGGAAGGACCCATCGCCCAGATCGGTTCCGGTTTTGGGTCGTTTCTGGCGTCACGGCTCCGGTTATCGGAACGGGAACGCCGTATCATGATGGCCGCCGGTATCGGTGCCGGGGTGGGCAGTATTTTCCGGGCACCGTTGGCAGGCGCCTTGTTTGCCGCCGAGGTGCTGTACCGGGATCCGGATTTGAATCCGAAGTCATTATTCCGGCCGGTATTTCTTCGGTAGTGGCTTATTGCATGTTCTGCCTGGTATACGGGTGGGGGTCTTTGTTCGATTCTCCGGGTTTCAAGTTCCAGAACCCCCTGGAGCTGGGTCCTTATATCGTTCTGGCCGGCGTTCTGGTGGTGTTCGGCTATATTTATGTCAAGGTTTTTTACGGCATGGTGGGGTTTTTCAAAAACCTCAACATTCCCAATCATGTCAAACCAGCCATCGGCGGGCTGTGTACCGGTATTATCGGATTTTTTCTACCCTATACCCTGGCATTCGGTTATGGAATGGCCCAAAACGCCATTTTCAACCAGGTGGCCATCTCCACGCTGATCGCCCTGGCCATCGGCAAAATCTTCACCACCTCGTTTTCCATCGGTTCCGGGGCAGCGGCGGGGTGTTCGGCCCGTCCGTGGTGATCGGCGGGGCCTTGGGCGGGGCTGTTGGCAATTTGTTTCATCTACTCATCCCCACGGTGGTGACCCAGCCGGGTGCGTTCGTGATCGTGGGCATGGCAGGATTTTTCACCGCCGTTTCCAATACCCCCATTTCCACCATCATCTTTGTCAGCGAAATGACCAACTCCTATCATCTGCTGTTGCCCAGCCTGCTGGTCTGTTCTTTGTGTTATCTCCTGTCCCAGCGGTTCACCATCTTTGAGAATCAGGTCAAATCCCGGGTGGATTCACCGGCCCATGCCGGAGAATTCATGATGGACATTCTTCAGACCATGAAGGTGGGGAATCTGGAACACCTGCTCAAAAAAGTCCAGTGTGTCAGCGAAAACATGTCTTTTTCGGAATTCAAGTCTCTCTACCAGATCACCAAACAGCATTATTTTCCGGTACTCAACGCCAATGGGGAATTCACCGGCATTTTTTCATCCAATGACATCCGGGAAGTGATGTTTACCGTTCATATTGAAGATCTGGTGGTGATGAAAGACATCATGATTTCGGATTTGATCACCACCACGCCTGCCGAAGACTTGAACACGGTGCTGCACAAACTCACACGGAAAAATATCGACGCACTGCCGGTGGTGAATGAAAACAATTCCCGGGAACTGATCGGGCTGATCTACCGGCGGGATATTATCGCCCATTACAATCAGCACATTCAAGGGATACGGGCTGCCCATTCCAAAGATCAACGCCTTGAAAAAAATGCTGAAACACCATCTGATCAGTCATGATTCATTCATAATTCACTTGATGGAGATACAATCCCCTGGCCGGAGCAGTGGCGCCGGCCAGGGAACGGTTTCGCCCAGACAGAATGGTTTCAATCGTTTGCGGGGTTATTTTTCCATGGCCCGCATCCACCAGGTTCCCACCACATTCCGGACCATGTTCTTTAAAAATCCGTTTGCGCGGATTCTGAACATCAACCGCCCCCTGTCCAGCGGATGCACCCGGGCCATAAATACGGTGCGAACCGTTGACCGCCTCGGAGACCCTACATTTTCAAACGATTTAAAATCATGGGTCCCGCATATCCGCTGGCAGCACCGATTCATCACCTGCAGGTTTAAGGGCCGGTGAATATGCCAGACATAATTCCGGCCGATGGCACAGGGCGTTTCCCGGTTCAAGATGACATAATGGTATTCTTTGGAAACTGCGGAATACTGGGCGTGAAAATCGTGGGGCACCTGGACACAGTCGGTTAAAACAATGGGATGGTTAATCAGGCTGTTTACCCCTTTTTTCAAAGACCCGGTTTCCATGGCTGTATCCGCGCTGAATGACGCTACCTGTCCCCGGGCATGGACCCCGGCATCGGTCCGGCCCGAACCGGCCAGGGTAATGGATTGATTAAGAATCCTTGAAAGAATTTTTCCAGCTCACCCTGGATGGTCAGACATCGTGTCCCGGGTTGACGCTGCCATCCGGCAAACCCGGTACCGTCATACTCAATGGTAAGTTTAAACGTCCGGATCATGGTTGGTTTCAGAAGAAGAAGCGGTCAGCCGCTGACCCGCAATCTGGACCTGAAGCGCCAGACGATGGGCATATCCGGTACCCAACAGTTGCGTATACCCCAAATAAAATTCCTTATACGCTTGAGCAATGGCCGGTTTCGCTTCAAGTCCTTTTTGCGTGGGAAAAATGGCAATGTGTCTGCCGAGTTTTTTTCTTTTCACTAGTTTTTTTTCTTGCCAGTACATCAATGAACCGGGTAATGGTGGATGGGGTCAGTTGCAGCATTTTTCCAGTTTTTCGGATTGATGCCGGAATTGTCATACAAAACCAGCAAAAGAGACGCATGGGCAGGGGACAATTTCAAAGGCGCGAATGCTGCCTCCGCCATTTTTAAAAGCTGCCGTGACAACGCATTGACATTGTAGAACAGACAAGCTTCCAGAAAATGATGGGATTCCGCCCTGAGTGGTTCATTTCTAGAAGGGGTACTGTTTTCTGGCAAAGTCATCAGAAAACGTCAGAAAACCGTTGTTGAATCTCTTGAACCGCATGCGCATTCTCGATCAAGGCCCTGACACAGTCCGGGTTCAATTTGGTACCGGACAGACGTCTGAGCTCTTTAAACGCAGCAGCATTGCTCCATGCCGGTTTATAAGACCGGTGACTGGTCAATGCATCAAAAATATCAGCCACGGAAACGATCTGGGTTTCAATGGGAATTTCTTCTTTTTTCAACTGATTGGGGTACCCTTTCCCGTCAATGGTTTCATGGTGGGCCCCGGAAATGTTCTGCAATAGGGAAAGGTGTTCAAAAGATTGAAGTCCCATATGTCCGACAATGGCATCAATAATTTCCCGCCCTTTGGTAGAATGGGTTTGCATAATTACCCATTCATCCTCGTCCAGTTTTCCCGGTTTCAGCAGAATATGGTCCGGAATACCGATTTTACCGATATCATGCAACGGGGCAAACATGAAAAGGTGTTCGATCACTTCATCGGTCAGTCCGGAATATCCTTTTTGAGCCATTTTCCGGGCGATCAACCGGGCATACCTGGCCATCCGCTCCAAGTGATTTCCTGTTTCAGGATCTTTATAACTGACCAGGCTCAAGCACGAGCGGAAGGCCCCACCAGCATCTGGGTAGATTGAAGTTTGTTGACCACCAAAGCGTTGACCAGCTGAGCGTACAGATCCAGTTTCATTAAATCCGGCTCTCCGAATACATTTTTTTGATACGAATTAAAAAAAAGCATGCCAATAAAGGCTTCGGTATCAAAAAGCGGCACGGAATAACTGGCCTGATAGCCGTGGGCTGCAATTTTTTGGGTATGTTCATGGATGCCGTTCCGGAACACGGCCATATCGTTTACTAGCCGATTCTTTTTCAGCGTTTTGGTCTCCATCAGAGACGGCGCATTATCCATCAGACATTCATAAAACTGCAACGGCTGATCACTGCCGGTTTGAACAAACGTTTTAAGGGTGTTCATCCTGTTGTCGAACAGTGCCACTGACACACGGTGGATATAAGCAAATTCCTGCCGGATTTTCTGATGCAGTACCTGAATTTTTTCACTCAATGTGGCGGTATTTTTCAGGTCTTCATAGCGGCCATGGGCCAGAACGATATTCTCCATTACATTGTTTCCGTCATGTCAGGCAGTTCCTCCGGTTACATCAGCCATATGGTTCACTTTTAATATAATGACATCTCTTTGCATAATCAACACCCAATTGCTTCAGCCCCTCAACCATCGCCGGATTTTCGGAAATGCCCCCGCTTTAAAGGGAAAAATCTTTGCTGAATGTATCCTTGTTTGCTTGGCTGTTCGAATCCGGGGGATAACCAGTTTTTTTTACGTAACAGCCGTCATTCCTGATCGATATCCATGGGATCCGGGATAGACCAATGAAAATATTCATTGTCAATCCATTTACACCACCCAATACCAGCGGTATAATCATTGTTCGAATGAAAAAAAATCAGGCAGAAAAAAGGCGGGAGACATGCAAGGATTTGCGTTTGCCGGCATTCACGCCGGTATCAAAAAAACGGGCTCAAAGATCTGGGGCTCATTCTATGTGATGCGCCTGCGGCTGCAGCCGCTGTTTTCACAAAAACAAGGTAAAGGCTGCTCCGGTGATTCTGGGACATCAGATGATACAAAGGGGGCTTGCCAGGCGGTCCTGGTCAATTCAGGCAATGCCAACTGTTTTACCGGAGAACAGGGGATCCGGGATGCGAAGCGGTCAGCTGGCATAGTGGCGAAGACCTTTGGCATATCGGAGGACCTGGTCATGGTATCCTCAACAGGGGTGATCGGTGCCCCCTTGCCCATGGACAAATTGGAATCCGGCATTCCACAGTTAAAAATGCACCTCCAGACCGGAACATTGATGGATTTTGCCACCGCCATTCTCACCACAGACCTTTCCACCAAAACCGTTGAAATGACCGCAGAGATTGAAACCGATCAGGGACGGCAGACCATTGCCATGACCGGGGTGGCCAAAGGATCGGGCATGATTCGGCCGGATATGGCCACCATGCTGGCCTATTTGCTCACCGATGCCCATATCAGTAGCACAGATCTGTCACAGGCGCTGACTTTTGCCTGTGACAGGTCTTTCAACCGCATCTCGGTGGATGGAGACACCTCTACTAATGACACACTCTTGTGCCTGGCCAGCGGCACCGGAGAAGCCACATTACCGATAAAGCCTCTTTGAGCGTGTTCAGGAATCTGCTGGAACGCGTGTGCCGGGATCTGGCAAAACAGATTGTCAAAGACGGAGAGGGTGCCACCAAAGTGGTACAGATCAAAGTCCTGGGGGCCGCCACAGAAGCGGATGCATTCAAAGCGGCTGAAACCATCGCCCACTCCAACCTGGTCAAGACCGCCATTTATGGAGAAGACCCCAACTGGGGACGGATCACGGCAGCGGCCGGGCGGTCCGGAGCAGAGGTGGATCCGGACCGAATAGACCTTTTTTTTGACAAGGTCGCTTTGGTCATTCAGGGAAAATGGCAGGGAAAAACAGCGGAAAAACAGGCGGCCCAAATTATGAGAGCATCCGAGATCCCCATCATTTTAAATCTGAATCTGGGGAGTATTCTGACAGCTTTCTTTCTGTGATTTCAGTGAAAACTATGTCAAGATCAATGCCGATTACCGGTCCTGACTCAGAAAACCGGCCAATGCGGCTGCAAAAATTTTGGCCCGGGCGGGGTATGTTCCCGAAGAGCTGCGGAAGAACTGATTGTCGGCGGCCGCATTCAGGTCAATGGCTCTCGGGCCGATACATTGGGCACCAAGGTGAACCCTGATACGGATGTGGTAAAGTTTGATGGCGCCCGGGTCTGTCTGGCCAAAGAAGCGGCCCTGATCTATGTTGCCGTTAACAAACCCGAAGGCGTGGTCACTTCCTGTGCCAGAAAGCACAATGATCCTATCATTCTGGATCTGATACCGGTGGATGAACGGATCTTTCCGGTGGGTCGTCTGGACAAGGATTCCAGGGGTCTGGTGATCCTCACCAATGACGGCGATCTTCACAACCGCCTGTCCCATCCTTCCCACAACCATGAAAAAGAATACCAGGTCATTACGTACCGCCCGGTCACGGATGCCCATCTTCTGGCCATGGCAAAAGGCATGGTGATCCAGGGAAAGAGGACCCGGAAAGCGGAGGTGACCCGAATATCGAAAAACCGGTTCGCCATTGTGCTGAAGCAGGGGATGAACCGTCAGATACGAAGGATGGTAGGCAAAACCGGAAACCGGGTAACAGATCTTTTGCGGGTCCGAATGGCCGGTGTCCGCTTAGGGGCGCTGGCCCCAGGTGCCTGGCGTTACCTGACTCCCGAAGAGATTAAAAAGCTAGCCCAGTGACCGAATACCCACGGCAGCCCGGATTCTTTCCAAAAAAGGAACAGAAAACGCCCGGGCCTTTTCCGCACCTTTGGCCAGGATCGCTTCGATATCCCCGGGATTTTTCATCAGCCCGTCATACCGCTGCCGGGGGCCTGCCAGAATGGCGTTGATATATTCAAACAGCTCCTGTTTCATCACCCCCAGGCAATCCCTTGCCGGTACCGGTCTGCCATGGTCTTTGTTTCCGTTTCTGTGGCAAAGGCCCTGTAAATGGAAAACAGGGTGCAGGTATCCGGGTCCTTGGGTTCGTCCGGCCCCAGAGAATTGGTCTGGATCTTCATGATCATCTTGCGCAACCGCTTTTCCGTATCAAACAGAGGAATATAATTGTTGTAGCTTTTACTCATTTTCCGGCCATCCATGCCCGACAGGACCGCCGTGTTGTCATCCACCACCACTTGCGGCAGCACAAACAGTTTTCATACACATGATTGAACCGGGCCGCGATATCTCTGGTCATCTCCAGATGCTGGACTTGGTCTCTGCCCACCGGTACTTTTCTGGCATTGAACATAAGGATGTCGGCGGCCATGAGAATGGGATAGGAAAACAGGCCCATGGTAATCCCCTGGTCCGGGTCTTTGGTGCCGGCGGCTTCGTTTTCCTGAACCCCGGCCTTGTAGGCATGGGCCCGATTCATCAGCCCCTTGGCAGTGAGACAGGTCAAAATCCAGGTCAGTTCTGGAATTTCAGGGATATCCGACTGCCGGTAAAACAGGCAGTTGTCATGATCCAGGCCCAGCGCGATCCAGGCGGCAGCGATTTCCAGAGTGGATTGACGGCGTTTAGCAGGGTCATGGTTTTTGATCAACGAGTGATAATCCGCCAGAAAATAATAGGATGTCAAATCCGGGTCTTTGCTGGTGGCCACGGCCGGCCGTATGGCCCCCACAAAATTGCCAAGGTGCGGCGTGCCGCTGGTGGTGATACCGGTCAGATAATCTGCATTTTTCATTCAACTGTCTTTCTTTTATCATCAAATTTATCAAAATTGGGATTCAACCACAAAGCTCTGGTTTTATCAACCATAAATCAAACCGTTTTTCCGGGCATATTCTTCGGCAAATGCCTTCTCTTTTCCAGAGTGTCCAGATGCCCGTCCAACCGGGCATTGAGTACTTCATTCAATATTTTTGTAAAGGCAGGGCCGGGTTTGACACCGATCCGAATCAAATCTCTGCCCTGGATCCGGGGTTTTACGTGCCGGTAATCGGTATAGAAATTGGAAATGTCCTTACGGACCGCCTCATTTTTGGTCAACGACATGATGTAGAGAATGAACACCGTGTTGAAATTGATCAACGCCCAGTAGAGTTTTTGCCGTGAAACCGGGTGGTTGGTTTCGATGAAAGACAGTCGGTTTTCCGCCTTATACCGGGTTTCGAGCAGCAGTTGCCGTTCTCCGGCCGGAATCATGAGCCGGTCACATATCTGTTCGCTGACCTTGAAGGTGCACCGGTTGAGCAGCACCATGAAATACACGGCCCACCTGGGATAGGTCCCGTCCACATACAGCAGATCATGCCATGCCAGGGATTTGTTGGCCGATTCCAGCATCTGGTAGGTGGGCTGTGTGATTTCCAGCTGGGGATGAATCACTTTTCAAGTCCGTAATCCGTCATGGTATGGATAGCGGGAATGGGTCTTCCTCGCTGAAGATCTGTTTGAGCTCCGATAACACCCGCAGCCCGCTCAAATTTTTAAAACAGTCCACCTTGATGGCGTTACGGATGAGGTTAGCGGTCACTTTGCCGATGTCGAATCCGAACCGGTTGGCAAACTTAATGGCCCGGAAAATACGGGTGGGATCTTCCACAAAACTCAAATTGTGAATGGTGCGGATGGTTTTGTCTTTCAGGTCCCGGCTGGCACCGAAATAATCGATCATGGTGCCGAATGTCTTGGCATTCAAACTCAAAGCCAGGGTATTGATGGTGAAATCCCGCCTGGCAAGATCCCGTTTGATGGAGCTTTTTCCACGATGGGCAGTGCGGCCGGAAAATCATAGTATTCCAGTCGGGCCGATGCCACATCTACTTTGACCTGATCGGAAAAAATGATCACAGCCGTACCGAATTTTTTATGGGTATTTACCCGGCAGTTCAGTTTTTCGGCCACATATTTTGCAAAGGTAATGCCGTCTCCTTCAACCACGATATCAATATCGTCCACTTTGCGCTGCAGCATCAGATCCCGGACAAATCCGCCCACCACGTACAGGTTGATTCCCAGCTCATCGCCTGCCGAGCCAATGGTTTTCAGCAGGTCCATGGTCCGGTCATCCAGTCGCTGAACCATGATGTTGGCAATCTGGCGTTTCCGGGCGTTCGGTTTCTTGAACACCAGCTGATCGGTGCGTTTCACCGCCTTGTCATGCTGCACCAGATAATTGAGCAAATCCGTTCGGGTGATGACTCCCTTGATATCATTCCGGTCGATCACCGGAATGATCCGTTGTTTTTTTTCAATGATCTGATATTCGATTTCAGCCATGTTTGCATCAGAAGAAATAAACGTGGCTTCCGAATTCATATATTCTTCCACCGGCCGGTCTTTGAGCTGGTGAAACAGCATTTTTTCCACCACCTGCCGGGTGATATACCCTTCGTAGGCACGGGTGTCGGAAACCACCACCAAAAGGGTGTTGATATTGTACCGGGTCATCGTATTGGCGGCCTGTTCGCAGGAGGCCTTTGGATCAATGGTGATGGCCGGCGAAGACATCAGGGAAAGGGCCACCTGAATCTGCCAGGTTTCCTTTTTCACCTGATCCAAAAGCAGATGCTCCACCTGGGCCAGGGTATGGTTCTCGATCTTGGCGGATGCGGCATAGGCATGACCGCCACCGCCAAACATTGCCAGAATCCGGCCCACATCCACCTCAGGGATCCGGTTTCTGGCAATGACGTGCACCTTGTTGCCCATGAGCACCACGGCAAAGTACAGATCCAGATTTTCCATGCGCATCACTTTCTGAACAATGGATGCCAGATCCCTGATATAGGTGGGTGATGAAATGGTGGAGACATGCACATCCAGTCCATTGATCTGGTGCCGGGTCATTTCATTGAGCAGATCATTGAGCCAGGAAATCTGTTCCGCCTTGATTTCTCTGACCACCAGACTGACAATGGTATTGAGGCTGGCCCCGCAGCCCAAAAGAAAACCGGCTTGGATAAAATCCGCCGGAGTGGTGGAAGCATGGGTAAACACCCCGGTGTCCTCATAGATGCCCAACGCCATGACCGTTGCCTCTTCCGGGGTGATCGGTATGTTTTGTTTCTGAAGAAGCTCGCACACGATGGTGGTGGTGGCGCCATAGGATTTGTATATTTCCATGGTGGCGGTCACATCCTCGGGTCCCGGCGGATGATGATCATACACATGAATGGCCACATCCTTTCTGCCCAGAAGAGTTTTAACACCGGTCAGCCGGTTCTTTTGACGGGTGTCCACCAGCACCAAGGTCCGGGTTTCCGAAAAATCGATGGTACTTGGGTCTGCCATGTTGAACAGATACCCCATGGAATGAACGAAAAAATCCCTTAAGGTCTTTTCCTGGGATCCCGGGAAGATGATCCGGGCATCCGGATAAAGCTTCTGGGCCCCCAGCATGGCGGCGATGGCATCAAAATCCGCGTTGACATGACTGGTGATGATGGTCTGGGCCGTCATGCTTCTTTTTCTGGGCCACGTCATAACTCCTGTTGAGATTGACTATCGGATGTTATATAGACTATCTAAGCGGATTTGACAAATTCAATAGCCCAGGTCTAAATCATCAGTAGCCGGACCGGCCTTTGGTCCGGTGTTGCTGATCAACCAGATGAGGATATGCGATGCCGGATGTTTATCTATGGAAAGGAAAGAATCCCCGGGGCGATCAGTCAAGGGAGAAATGGAGGCGGAAACCCCGGAACAGATTCACAATGCCCTGGTCAGAAGGAAAATCACTCCGGGAAGAATCCGAAAAAAACCCAAGGATCTGTTTGAAAACATTTCGTTTTTACAGCCCAGGGTCAAGGAAAGCGATGTCATTATTTTTCCAGACAGTTTTCTACCATGATCGATGCCGGACTGCCCCTGCTCCAATGCCTGGAAATCCTGTATGCCCAACAGGAAAATCCGACCTTTAAAAAACATCTGAAAAAAATCAAGGAATCGGTGGAATCCGGAGAAACCTTTGCCGATGCCCTGAAAAAATTTCCTTCTGATTTCAATGAGCTATTTGTCAATATGATTGCCGCGGGAGAGGCCGGCGGTATCCTGGATGTCATTCTGGGCCGCCTGTCCGCTTACATGGAAAAAATGGCAAAGCTCAAAAAACAGGTCAAGGGTGCCATGACCTATCCCATTATCACCATCATCGTGGCTATCATCGTGGTGGGGATCATCCTGGTATTCGTGATTCCCGTGTTTGAAGAGATGTTCGCCAGCATGGGATCTGCCCTGCCGGGTCCGACACTGATGGTGGTGGCGTTGAGTAATTTCGTGGTAGCCAATATCGGATATATCATAGGGGGACTGATCGGAACCGTGTTTCTCATCAGGCGGTTTTACAAACAAAAAAGGCCGGATCCTCATGGACGATCTGTTTCTTCGTCTGCCGGTCATCGGCATTCTGATCCGAAAAGTGGCCGTGGCCAAATTCACCCGCACCACCAGCACCATGATCTCATCAGGAGTCTCCATTCTGGAAGCCCTGGACATCGTGGGACGTACCGCAGGAAACAAAATCGTTGAATTTGCCATACAGGATGTCAAATCCGGGATTTCCGAAGGCCGGTCCATGGCAGATCCGCTGCTGGAAAGCGGGGTGTTTCCTTCCATGGTCTGTTCCATGATTGCTGTCGGGGAATCCACCGGTGCACTGGACACCATGCTGAAAAAAATCGCGGATTTCTACGATGATGAAGTGGACCAGGCGGTTAAAAACCTCACGGACATGATCGAGCCGTTTATGCTGGTTTTCCTGGGCGTGGTCGTAGGCGGACTGGTCATTGCCATGTATCTACCCATTTTTTCAATGGCAGGCAACATTGGATAGATTTCTGCCCGACGACCCGTTCATGGATACATCCGACAGGATCCAGCCACTGAAATGGATTGTTCTGGCCCGGGTGATTTTCTGTGTTGTATTGATATTTTCAAGCCTGGTCTTTTCCACCGGGGAAAACCTGTCCTTTTTATCCCAACCGTTTGTGTCCCTGTACTATCTGGCAGCCGCTGTATTGCTGCTGTCCGTGGGATACGGCCTGTGGCTCAATCGCGGAAAAATCTGCTGGCGCTTCCTTTACCCAGATGCTGATGGACACCTTGACCGTCACCGTGATCATCTATGTGACCGGCAGCCTTGATTCCATTTTCACATTTTTGTATCTCCTGATCATCATTTACAGCGCCATGCTGGTGCTTCAGCATGGCAGCATTATCATTGCCGGTCTTTCCAGCGTCCAATACGGCCTGTTGATTGTCCTGGAATATTTTCATATTATACCGCCCTTTTCTGGCCAGCATACGGCTCCGGCCTCCCTGGACCCGAGCCTGGTCTTTTATCGGATCGTCATTCTCATGGCCGCCTGTCTGACAGTCGCCTTGCTGAGCGGGGTTCTGGCAAAACAGCTGAGACGGGCCCGGCAGAATCTGAAAATCACCCACTCCCATTACCGGCGGGTGGAAAAAATGGAAGCCATGGATGAGATGATTTCAGGCATCGCCCATGAAATCAAAAATCCGCTGGCATCTCTGGCCGGATCCATCCAGCTGCTCAGAGAAGATACCGCCCCTGGCAGTCGGGAGGACCGGCTTATGAAAATCATTCTCAGGGAAACCGATCGGTTAAAAACTATTGTCAATGAAATTCGACTGTTTGCGAAACCCGGCAAAGCCAATGCCGTGCCGATAAAAATCCATCAGGTGATCTTGGATGTGGTTGCCTTGTTTATGAACACCGAAGAATTCAAAAACAGAATTCAAATTATCACCCGTCTGGATGAAGGGCTCTTCGTTCTCATCGATCCGGTACACTTTCAACAAATTCTCTGGAATCTGATCAAAAACGCGGCTCAGGCCATTCCTGAAAACGGAAGGGTTATCATTACCCTAACATCTCCGAGAAATCAGCGGATCTATCTGACCATTGAAGACAACGGGCAGGGCATCGATCCCGACAATGCCCGCCATATTTTCGATCCGTTCTTCACCACCAAATCAGAGGGTACCGGACTTGGCCTGCCCATTATTCACCGGCTCATTGAAACCTATGACGGTTTGATCGATTTTGACTCCATCCCCGGAAAGGAACTCTTTTCACCATCATATTCAAACCGGCAAAACCGATGAATGACCAAACAACTGCTTGACAACCATTTGTCAATCAAGCTATTTTATTATGTTTATCAATTTGAACCACACCAAAGGAACATTACGGAAACAAGACTCTCATGGATAAAGACACGCAGGTCATCCAGGCCAGAAAAAGAAAAAATAAACGCTATCAGGGAAAAAGGCGTCCCCCTGTACCCCAATGACTTCAAAATTTCCTGTTCCGCGGCCCAGCTGCGGACCATCATTGAGACGGACCCGTCATCACTGGGCGAAGACGGCCGGACATTCAGGCTGGCGGGACGGATGATGGCTATCAACAAAATGGGGAAATCCTCTTTTGTCCGGTTTAAGGACGGATCAGACCAGATGCAGGTGTATGTCCAGAAAAACAAAGTCGGGGATGAGACTTACGACCTGTTCAAAAACTGGACATCGGAGATTTTATCGGTGTCACTGGTCCTTTATTTCAGACCAAAACCGGAGAATGGACCGTCCTGGCCATGGAATTCCGGCTTTTGTCCAAAGCCTTGCGGCCTCTGCCGGAAAAGTTTCACGGAATCAAGGATCCCGAAAACGGTATCGGCAACGGTATCTGGATTTGATCATGAACGAAGGCTCCAGGAACATTTTCATTACCCGAAGCAGGATTGTTTCGGCCATGCGCCAATTTTTTGAAGAACACGGATTCATGGAAGTCGAAACCCCCATGATGCAGCCACTGCCCGGAGGTGCCGAAGCCACGCCCTTCAAGACCTGGCACAACGCACTGGGCATGGAACTGTACCTGCGAATCGCTCCGGAGCTCTATCTGAAGCGCCTGGTGGTAGGCGGGTTTGAAAAGTATTTGAAATCAACCGTAATTTCAGAAATGAGGGTGTGTCTACCCGGCACAATCCGGAATTCACCATGGTAGAATTCTACCAGGCCTATGCGGATTATCAGGACCTGATGGCACTGACAGAAGAGATGTTTGCCTTTATTGTCAGAGCCATCACCGGAGACACCGTCATCGGATATCAGGGCCACACCATTGACTTCAAATCCGGGTGGCAGCGGATGGCCATGATCGACTCGCTGTCATCTATCGGCGGGATGGACCCGGATATTGTAAATGATACCGGAGCCCTGCTGGCCTTTGCAAAAGACCGACAGATCCAGATCACCAAAACCGAAAGTCATGGAAAAATTCTCACCAAACTCTTTGATGTGCTGGTGGAGCCCAGGTTGATCCAGCCCACATTCATCACCGGGTACCCGGTGGAAGTGTCGCCATTGTCCCGGAAAAGCGAATCCGACCCGAACCTGACTGACAGGTTTGAACTGTTCATCGCCGGCCGGGAAATTGCCAACGGATTTTCCGAAATCAATGATCCGGAAGATCAGCACGACCGGTTTCTCATGCAGGTGCGCCAGCGGGATGAAGGAAACGACGAAGCCCATATCATGGATGCCGATTATGTGGAGGCCCTGGAATACGGCATGCCCCCCACTGCCGGAGAAGGCATCGGCATTGACCGGCTGGTGATGCTGCTCACCAATGCCGCCTCCATTCGAGAGGTGATCCTGTTTCCTCACATGAAGCACAGCAACTGATCATCCATGGCTGTGGAACTGTTCATAGCCCGGCGCTATCTTAAGGCCAAGCGGAAAGAAGGATTTATCTCCTTGATCACCTTTCTGTCCGTGGCCGGGGTCATGGTGGGGTGATGGCGCTGGTGGTGGT
>LQAH01000254.1_pt1 | contig 14470 bp, 16 predicted proteins | sample 1535791 | NCBI WGS metagenome assembly LQAH01 (sample SAMN04331585, study PRJNA305678) | bioreactor metagenome | isolation source: bioreactor_4 inoculated with Wadden Sea sediment 2nd replicate of a... | place: Germany:Bremen
CTATATATGGATCATGGGTAACGAGTATTTGGAGAATGGAAGACCTGGTTGAACGCTTAGTGAGATGGAACATCCATCCAGAAGATTTAGTTACTCACCGATTTAGCCTCGATGATGCTGATAAAGCATATGCATTAATGGCATCTGGAGATTGTGGGAAGGTAGCTGTTTGTTTTGACGAAGAATTGAAATAATACCTACTCAGCAACTAAACAATTATATGAGTTGATTACGTTGCCTGAAGAATATTATTAAAAGAATCCCTTAAATTCATTTATTGCATTACATGTTAGGTAACGCTTCTAAAAACTATCAACAATCTCTGAGGATATAGTCCCCCACCACTCTTTATCCTGAGTGGTGGCATGTACGTACAGCATATCTTCTGTATCAGAAAACACTTCAATCGAAATATTACTTTTGTCAGTAAGAAAATAATTTAACCTGAATTTACTCATTTTGACTTCAACATTAGGAGTAGTATCGATCGGTTTCATTTGCATGCTAATAAATTCTTTAAAAAATTGACTTAAAGATTTCCTCATCCACAGAAGTATCATTAAGGATATATTCCTCTGAAGAGCGTTCCCTTACTATCATACCAGAGAGCTCTGTTATTGGGGTTTTGAAAGTAAAAGAATCTAGAAATGAGATATCGAGAAGATAGATAAACTTGCTCAGCAGATCATTTGCGCTAGTTTGTAAAAATGACAGATCAGCCTTATCTAAAACAAATACATCTTCTATTTGATTACTCATCGCGTATAAGAGATTTTCTTGATAATGATCTCCAAGAGAAAGAGTAAATGTGCGAATTTCTGTTTCTAATGTAATTGTTGATTGTGGTTCATCCAATCCGTATTTCTCTTCAGCATGTACGTCTTCTTCTATATATTTACGAATCTGTAATACTGGAGGAATGGAGGTAAGGAATTCTGAGAATTTTGATTTCATCAAGTGGTCTTTTTGTATTTTGGAGTTGTAATTACGAATGGTATTGATAATAATTCACCATCCTCATGATAAATTTTATGTACTTTAGTGATTACAAAGTTGTGTTTACCAGTAACTGATATCTTTTTGATGTCGTCAACTTTTATCGTGGGTAAGGAATAATCTCTGTATGCATTCTTGGGGACCAAAACCATCTGGAACCAAAGCAGAAGGAATCATTTTTATTGTTGCCTCAGCCACATTTTCACGGGAATATTGTGCATAGAATTCTGTCTTCGATGGATTTTGTAATCCAATTACAACTTGAACTGGAACCTCTTCACCTATCTCAAAGGTAATTTTTGCAATTGGCTCATCTATTCCGACCTCTTCCATAGAAAGATTTTCATCTGGTAGGGTCCTAAACATTTCTGCAAAATAGTATAGTTGTAGCAACTGACGTATCATTGTCTGGTTCAATAAAATTGGGTTGTCTGAGGAATCAATCCAATCATCACCTTGCGACTTAAACTGAAATCCACCATATATATTCTGAATCGTTACAGTCACAACTCTTCCCAAGTCTGGAGAATGAATCTCTTCGATAGGTTGTTGTTTTTTGTTCGATAGAAAAGTAAAAACTAAGGCAATTGCCAAAATTGCTATGATAGATGCCAAGATGACCAATTTAGCAGTTTTATTTGAAGGAATCACAGGTTCCTCCTCCGAAGCCAAACTATCACCCCTAGACCAGCAATTATGAGAGGGAACATGATGATAAGTAGCAATGAATACATAATTATATGAAAACTTGTAAGTGATAAATTTTGATCAGGTAAAAACCTTGGGGGAACCGAAGAATCATCGCTATTCTGCTGTACCCAATTTATTCCGTCTATAAGAAAATTCATATTTGCTTTTACTACACCTAGACCTTGAATACTTTCAAACATATTACCTGAACCGGTCACCAAAAGCCTGAAATCATTATCTGTTTCACTTTGCACATAATGGTTTTTTTCAACTGCCCAAGCAAGAGAAATTGGGCCACGAGTATCAGTGTTTTCATTATACTCAAAAATTTTGTTCAGATAAATCAAACCGGAGCCAAGAACTTGATGATGATTGTAATAATGGGGTCATAGTAAAATCCGTAGCAGTTGAAACACGAGAAATTCCTAGAGCGAGTGGTACTACGATATTCATATTCTGACTAATAATCCCTTGGGTTATCTTATGCTCCATAACCTCAGGAACTATGAGTAAATAGTCTCCCGCATTTCTTCTTGAGTCGGAATCAAGTACAAAACCATAATCCAAAGTGAGTCCAAAATTTTCTAGCATGTTAACTAGATTAGGATACTCTCGTCCTATATAGTCAATTGTAATTATTACCCTTCCACCACCGGTCAAATAATCTTCAAGTATTTCTACCTCCAATTCAGTAAAATCATCTCTAGGTGAGAGAATTGTAATGATAGATTTCTCTTGTGGAATATTCTTGTTGAATAGTGAATAATCCACTATTTCGTAGTTTTGCATAGTTAAAGTCTCATACATAGGTAGGCTCCTAATATCTTTTTCTCCATGTTCCAAAATTTGATAAATTTTAGGCGTCCAATCTTGATGTATGGTATATAGACTTGAAGTTATCTGTTGTTCCATTTGACTGCCAATGATAGATGGTGAACCATCTTGGCCGTAGCTAATTAGAAACAAGTCATTTGGCATTATCAGATCAAAACGTTCATCATTAGCGACAATTAAGCTACCATATGGTATACCTTGATTATCAGTATCAAAAGAGTTGATAAGCACTGGATTAACATCTGGGTCAATGAATTCAACGAAGAGCTTTGGAGAATAAGATGTATACACATCAAGTAGATTTTTTAATTCACTTAACTGATTCTTATCTCTATACAAAGCATAAATTCTTGTATCATTTTTTAACTCTTTAAGGATAGAAATTGTTTGATCATTTAGAGAATACTTTTCTTGCTCGGTACCATCATACTGCCATGGGAATTGTGCTATAAGCACATTTATGATCAAAATAATGGCAAATACTAGAATGGAAACAACAACTTCATATTTCCCCAGATTCAAATGCTTTTTGTTCATAAGCTTACTCCTCAACTCCATCTCATTCTATCAATCGAGCGAATTGTCAGAAAAATAAAGAATGTTATTGAAGAGATAAAATACACAAGGTCCGAGATTCTTAAAATTCCTAACGAGAATGGACGATATCTTCTAGAAGGTAATATCTGTTCAATTGCATTAGGTATAAAATTGTTTAACCAGATTGGTTTTAATAAAAACAATACAACAAGAATGCATATCCACACAACCATCATGATTATTGAAATACGAAAACTCTTCAACGAATGATACAATAACAAACACAGGGCGATACCAATACCAAGAAGGAACATCATGGTCGCCATATGTGATTTTGGGAGGAATGGATAAATTCCGTCAAAAATCCACCCGAGAAAAATTGCAAAAAAGGTGAGTATTGCTGCTCCAAAATAACTTCCAATAAGGATGAAATAAATACCCCAAGTGCTATGCAGGATATTCCGTACACATAAAAACCTAAGAGCGCAATTAAGCTCTCAGAAAATATGGGGGTCCCATGAATGCTTAAAACTACATAGAAAACTATAAAAATTGAAGTCGTAATAAAAAAGAATTATGGATGCGGCTAATACTTTTCCTAAAACCAAAGAGACTACATTCAAAGGTGAGGTAAGTAGTAACTGATCCGTTTGATTTTTCTTCTCATCGGAGAAAACCTTCATCGTTATCATTGGTACAATAATCATAAATAGTGATGTAAGCCCCGAGATAAGACCCGTAAAATTAGCATTTTGGGTAAAAAGATTGTTGATGAGAAAATAGATTCCACTAATAACCCAGTATATACTAATAAGAACGTACCCAGTTGGTCCAACAAAATATTGTTTTATATCTTTAGAACATATAGCCCACATTTAACTCTCCAATCTATCATTCGTGAATTCTAGGAAGATTTCTTCCAAGCTCAATTCCTGGGGAGCCATTAGTAGAATTGGGACATTTAGATTACTACAAATTTTAAAAATATCCCTTCTCAACTCCACATCACCAACATCTTCAAATACTAGGTGGTAAGTTTTTAAAACCTCGTCATAGTCCATTTTATTTGGTTTTATTTTAAGTAATCTTATTGCTGAATCTTCAATTACCGATTTATCTCCTTCAAGAATTACTTGTAAACGAGAACTGAGAACTAGTTGTTTAGATAAATTGTTGGGAGAATCTTCTGCAACAATCTCTCCTCTATTTAATATTATTAATTTATCACAAATTGAACTCATTTCTGACAAGATATGAGAGCTTATTATAATCGTATGCTTTCGCCGTTTTAACTCTTGGATAAGTTTCCTGATTTCAATAATTTGTTTAGGATCCAAACCGACCGAAGGTTCATCTAAAACAATGATGGGAGGATTTCCAATTAATGCTTGTGCAAATCCTACACGTTGCCGATACCCCTTTGAAAGATTGCCAATTAGTCGATTCTTCACATCAACAATATTCAAGTCGTTTAAAACTAGATCAATTGCACTCTGCCTCTCTTGGCTTTTAATATTTTTTAACTTACAGACAAAATGTAAATATTCAAGAATAGTTAAATCGGGATACAGTGGAGGAACTTCAGGAAGATATCCAATATTTCTTTTAGCTTGAATAGGATTTTCAAGTAAATCAACGCCATTTAAGTATACATCCCCATCTGAAGCTGCACTGTAACCGACGATTATACGTATTGTAGTAGTTTTGCCTGCACCGTTCGGACCAAGTAGTCCTACTACTTCCCCCTCTTTAACAGAGAAACTTAAATTTTTAATTGCATACGTTTTGCCGTATCGTTTTGTCAATCCTTTAACTTCTATCAACGCAACCTCCAGTTTGCATCAGTGACTCTACAATGTATCCAAGAATCACTTAATATTGGAGAGAATATAGTTTATCAAATATAAATTATAAAACCATTATGTAACCTGGTACTAGTATTGTCAATGACAATTAAAAATTGATTTTTTAGGTTCGCAGTAGAAAAGAACTCTAATCCAATAGAGAAAGAAGAGAAAAAGTAGTGCAAATCTTCAATCTTACCTCTTTCTTTTACCCTTCTTAAAAATGCATATCACTGTCCTCACTCTTTAAGTAAAAGGTTTTCTTATCTCTCTTTTTGGTCATGAGCAGGGGATAGTGTAGCTAGCAGATGAAGGTTAAGAAAGTGGTTTCTTTTAAAGTTGGATGATGTATAAAAGAATTTCTACATTAAGAGATGGTGTGTTCAACACAGAGAGAGATTTTTTAAACAAAGATGAAGATATGGGAGAAGATAGATATGGTGAGTGATTTGAATTAAGGATCTTTCTATTTGCATTCAACATGGTAATGCTCATAGTGGCTCACTTTCAAAGTAGCGACTTGTTCACTTAATGATTGACATTCAGACCTCATATGATGCAATCAGAGTGTGAATAGCCAATGTGTATGGAAAGGTAGGTATTAACGTGGATTCAATAAAAAAATGAATGAACAACTAAGAAAAATAATAACTACATGAGGATATTCTTCTCCTAGGGTTATCTCATCTTGGTGATAATAGTTCTAGGTAATTAGTGAGGTGTTATGAATGTTGTGCTGTGTGTGTGATAAGAGATATCACAAAGATTGATTGAGGAATAGAAGAACTCTATTCTTCATAGGGATAAGAGGTGCTTAGAAAGGAATGATTGTGTAGTAGCGGTAATCTCCCCTACTTCTTTTCTTCTTTCTTAAAAGGTAATTTAGGTGGTGGGTTGCTATCAATAGCTCCATTCATGAGATAGGTTTGGAGATTGATTCCTTTGTTTTTATCCCAAGTTTCTCTCTTAGAGAGTTTCTATGGTTATCTACTGTCTTTTGAGCTATATCAAGGGTGGTTGCTATGTCTTTAGAGGACATGCCCATTCTAATGAAATCAGCTACTTTTACTTCTGATGGAGTGAGTACTGAGTAGAGTTTAGAGTATTCACTGTTACTGTTTGTATACTCTTCAAGGTTTCCTTGAATAGTTTGAAGGCAAAGGCGTACTAGAGGGTCTTGTACTTCTTCAACAAACTCAGCGACTTTAGGGATATAGTTGAATTTTATCGCCTCATATGATTCACCAGGATCTTCTGATGTATCAACAAGGCGAAGTTCTTCTAATAAAGATTGTACTGCTTGAAGAGTATTCATTTCTTGTTGAGTTCTTATAGCCTGCCCAGAGATAACACTCTCTTCTTGCTGCTTTTCAAAAGTAGGTTCTCCTGCTTTCATTTGCAAAAAGAAGTGTCCTGGGAATTTTCTTAACGTGAAGAGTTGAAACTCAAGAAAGGAATCATGGAATGTGATATCAAATACATCATCAAAAGAAAGGTTCATCATTTGATGCACTTTCGCTAAGTTCTCTTCATTGAGGATATAAGAAATATCCTCAAGAGATTGAATCTTTTTAGCATTTGGAAGGTTTTGGAACATAATCCTTCCATTCTTATCAAACACAAGAAAGTAAAGAGAGTTCTTAGTGAGAATAGATTCAAGGATATTCACATACTGTTCCTTGTGAGCTGCCCCTTGTATCTTCTCTATATTATTGAGTTCATCATTACTTTTATGTTTCATTGCTTTCCTATATTAATCTATGACGCTCGTTACATCAATCATTTAGTCCTAAAACCTTAATGAAACAGGTGGAGTAGCTGTTTTTGCTAACTTCATCTCTCCTTTGATGATTCGCGCCATTGCAATGGCACTACAGGTGCGAGATGAATAGCTACATACATAGGTAACTTCATGTGGGTAATCATTAAGCTCATAACTACTTCTAAGACCTATAATGACTAACTTCTCTCTATACTTTTCACATAGGTCGATAATGAGTTCTCGTTGTCCACTTTTATCAAAATCAACTCCAGGGAGGGGATAGTCTTCACTTATCACATAGATAATAGAAGCTTCTTGTAAGAGAGATTCATCTGATAGACTCTTTATCTCATCTTGTTCTAAGAAAGTAATACCTTTTCTACTTGATACCTCTTCTTTAAAACTATCAAAAGCTGCCCTACTTTGATTTGGGCCAATGCCCCTTTCATTCACCATATTCTCATATGCACTTCTCTTTGTTGCATTAATACAGACTCCCTTTCCATGCAGTGTAATATCTTCAACCATTCCCTGTTGAGCAATGAGGATTGCATCTTTTGCAATCTCTATTGCTAATCTCTTATTCTTATTAAATTCAGAGGAATCAAGTGGTGGTGTGTTTACTTTCATTTTATTGAATTTGAGGGTAAGTATTCGAATCAGTTTTTCATTGACTAATTCTTTAGAGAGGGTCCCATCAGTAATCGCTTTTTCAACAAGGGAGAGTGATCGTAATTGTTTCTCTAGATAGGAGTCTTTATTGTAATCATAGTGTTCTTCACTGAGCATCACGACATCTACTCCTGCTTGCAGAGCAAGGAGGGTTGAGGTTGCAGCATCGTATGTCTTTCTTATTGCTCCCATATTCATGCTATCTGATATCACAACTCCTTTGAATTGTAATTCATCTCTTAAGAGTCCCTGTAAGATCTTAGATGAAAGAGTTGCTGGAGCGTGTTTATCTATTTCTGGGTAGAGGATGTGAGAGGTCATTATCATATCACAACCTGCTTCTATTCCTGCTTTAAAGGGGATAAGGTCTTCTTTTCTTAATTGAGCGAGTGTTTTATGTACTTGAGGGATTTCTCGATGTGTATCTCCTTCTGTTGATCCATGTCCTGGAAAGTGTTTGAGGCATGAGATTGATCCTCCTTCTTGTAATCCCTTCACAGCTCTCACTACATGTTTAGAGACTCTGTGAGGGTCCTGGCCAAAAGATCTCACTCCAATGATAGGAGAGGCAGGATCTGTGTTAATGTCAGAGCAGGGGCCCAGTATTGAGTTGTACCCTGCACTCAGCATTTCACTTCCACAGATGTTATAGATAGCTTGAGTTGAAGAGAAATCGTTTGAGGCACATAGTGCCATATTCCCAGGTCCTGGGGTGGATGAGGGTATTAAGACTCCCCAGGCTCCTTCTTGGTCGACTCCGAGTAACAGGGGAATAGTGCTCATTGATTGAAGTTGTTCACTTATCTTTCGTGCTTTTTCAAAGGTTGTTGCATTATCTGCACTAATATAGCATCCACATAACCCATATTGTTCCATAATAGGAGTGATTACTTTAGGGTCTTCTCCAGGGTATGCAAGGAGAAAGAGTTGCCCAGCTTTTTGTGCGTCACTCATTGAATCTATTATCTGTTGTATCTCTTCTTTAGTTTTCATATGTGTTTCCTTTTACCTTGCTTTCTCTCTCATAGTGAGTGCTACTGATATGATGATTATCAAGCCTCTGAAGATCATTTGCTGATCTACACTAAAGCCCATAAGGATCAATCCATTATTAAGAATTCCCATGATAAGGGCTCCTAAGAGAGATCCTATAACACTCCCCTTTCCTCCGTTCATACTCGTTCCACCAATAATGGCTGCTGCTATAACGATCATTACATCATTTTCACCTAGTGTATAACGGGCTCCATGTAATCTTCCTGAGTAGAGGATTCCTGCTAATGAGGCCATGAGTCCATTTACTACCATCACTGATATTTTAATATTTGGTACTTTGATTCCTGAATACATTGCAGAGATTTTATTTCCACCTGTTGCGAGTACTTTTCTTCCATAGGGAGTTTTCTTTAATACTAGTTGTCCTAAAACAGCTAATGAGATCATCCAGATGAATAGAACAGGGATTGGTCCGATATCACCAGAGCCGAAGATGAAGGTGAATAGGTCATTATTAATTGGGATTGATTGTAGGTTACTTACCCATCTTGCAAGTCCTAATACAATTCCATTCATTCCAAGTGTTACGAGAAATGATGGAATTCCCACTTTTGCAACAAATAGACCATTAATGAGTCCTATTGAGAATCCTGCTAATAATGCTGCCATAATTGAGAGTATGATACTCCCTGTTGCATTTAGAGTGAGGGCACAGAGGATTGATGAGAGTGCCACTACTGAGCCAAAAGAGAGGTCTATCTCTCCAGTAGATAGGACAAAGGTCATCCCTACTGCCATGATGCTTGTCATTGCAGTTTGTCGAGCGATGTTCATCAAATTATTTCCTGATAAAAAGCCTTTATCAAATAGGAGAAGTGAAAATAATATAATAACGCCTGAGAAAATATAATAGATTACGTAGTTCTTCCACTTAATCTTTCCTAATGTATCTTTTATGCTTAATTCCATACCTGTTTTCCCTCCAGGGATTATTGAACTTTGTAAAGGAGTGTGTCTTCATCAACTCTGTCTGTGATAAGTTCACTTAGCTCTCTTCTTTTCATGATATATATCGAATCACAGAAATCTGCAATTTCATTAAATTCTGAGGAGACCATGATAGCACCATTTCCTTTTGATGCGTACTCATGAATGATTTTCATGATCTCTCTTTTTGCCTGAAGGTCAACTCCGAAGGTGGGGTCATCGAGTAGTAAGATTCTTGAGTTACTTGCTAGACATTTGGCTACTACTATCTTTTGTTGGTTCCCCCTGATAAGTATCGTATTATCTGTTCTGGTCCTTGTGTTTTTACTCCAAACTGTTTTATGTAGCGGTGTGTTAATGAGGATTTCTTTTTTTCATCTATGAAGAGGAATTTCTTTATTCTGCTAAATATTGAGAGTACTACATTTTCTGAGACGCTGTAATCAAGGACGAGTCCTTGTTCTCTTCTGTTCTCTGGGACAAGGGCTAGTCCATAGCCTATTGCATCAGAGGAGGATGAGAGGTGGATCTCTTTTCCATCAATGTAGATGTTACCACTTTGTATTTTATCTATTCCAAAGAGGGCTCTAAGGAGTTCTGTTCTTCCACTTCCTAGTAGTCCAGCTATTCCTACTATTTCTCCTGGGTATAATGTGAGTGATGCGTTTGTGATGTGTTGTGTGGTGATATTTTTGTTTCAATAGGGTCTTCCTTCTCTTTTTGCTCTTTCTCTATTCCAAGGTGCAAGTTCTCCTGCGTTATTGGTCATTGCATTAACGAGTTCTTTTAGGGTGATTTCTTTGGTTGTTTTAGAGAAGGCAACGTTCCCGTCTCTTATGAGTGTGACCCCATCTGATATCTTAAACACGTCTTGTAGGTAGTGAGTGATGTAGATGATGGTGATTCCTTTCTTTTGGAGTCTTCGTATGACGTGAAAGAGTCGGTCTATTTCTGTTGTTGAGAGGGAGGCTGTTGGTTCATCTAGGATGAGTATGTGGGGGTTACTTGCTAGGGCTTTTGCAATTTCAACAAGTTGTTGGTGTCCTACGCTCATTTCAGAGATGAGGGTTGATGGGTCTATGTCTTCTTCTGCTCCTATGTGTGCTAATAGGTGTCGTGTTTCTTTATCATTGAGTTTGTCATTGATGAGAGGCCCTTTTCTATAAGGGTGATTCTTTAGGAAGATATTTTGTGAGACGCTCATGGTGGGGATGAGGGATAGGTCTTGGAATACCATTGCTATTCCTTTAGAGAGTGCTGCTTCTGGTGTTGAGTAGGTAGTTTCTTCACCAAATATCTTGATGGTTCCTTTTTCTTTTTATAGACTCCGTTGAGTATTTTCACGAGGGTTGATTTTCCGGCTCCGTTTGTTCCAACGAGAGAGTGTACTTCCCCTTTTTTTACTTTGAAGTCGATGTTATGGAGTACTTCTACTCCGTTAAAGCCAATTGTTATTCCATTAGCTTCTATTGCGTAATCACTCATGGTTGTTCCTTTTAGACACAACATGCCACTCATCTTGTGTTAAGTTGAGTGGCATGTGTGGTGTGAGTTTTATTTAAGTGCGTTTACTATTTCGTTAGGGAGGGGTCTGTTAAGAGAGTGTTTCCATTCTGTTTTTAGGTTTGTGCGGTCAATTTTTATTGCGGGTACTGTTACAAAGGCTGGGGTTTGTTCTCCTAGGACGCTGAGTGCTCCCATTTTCGCAAGGGTTTCTCCAAGAACGAAGGGTAAGTCTGCGACTACTCCTTTCATGTTTCCACCTTTTGCCATGTCCATGACGTTATTTGCTCCTAGGTCCATGGTGTAGACTTGGACGCCTTTGTTTCCTGCTGTTCTCGCTGCGGCTACTACTCCTTCTGCTAGTACGTCCCATGGGGCGTAGATTGCTTTCACATTGGGGTATTGTGTGAGGATTGCGTTTGCGAGTGTTTCTGAGTCGTTAGCGTTAGCGATTCCTCTTTTGGTGACGATGTTGATTCCTGGGTAGTCTCTTCTTAGTACTGCTTCTACTGCTTGGTCTCTTTGGTTGGTGACGTAGTAGTTGGCGTCATGGTACATGAGTGCTACCTCTCCTTTTCCTCCTAATGAGTCTCCTATCATTTGGGCTACACTTTTTCCCATTTGAAAGAGGTCATCTGTGACTATTCCTGCGTAGTCTTTGCCGTGGACGAAGTTTGCTGGTAGGTTACTGATGAGGACTATGTTTACTCCTTGGTCTACTGCTTGTTTTAGGGCAACTGATCCACTTACTGGGTCAAGTACGAGAGTTATGATGACATCTGGTTTTAAGGCTAAGGTTGTTTCTATGTCGGTTCTTTGTTTGTTTGGGTCTTGTCCTGCATCTGTGAGGGCAACTACTTCCATGTTAAGAGAAGCAAACTTTTCTTTTGCTCCAGCAACTACTGCATTTACCCAGTCACTAGATTCATGCATGAGAATTGCTACTTTGAAAGAACCATTTTTCACTTGAGCAACTTGATCATCACTAAGAGTGACATCTGAATAGTCTGTAGGATTTTCTCCTAATGGTCCTTTTGTTTCATAGGTGAATGTTGAGGTATCAACACTCTCTTCTTTTGCTCCTTGAGCAAAGAGGGATAATCCCACTAAAGCAATTAATAATACTGTGAATACTTTTTTCATATTTTTCCACTCCTAAATTGTAGATACCTATAGTAAAACACAGGAATACCTATATGTAAAGTAAAATATAGGTATTTTATAGGCATTACAACAGCAAGGGATAAAAAAATATGAGAAAACCTAAATAATCAAAAACTAAAACCATTAAAATAAGATGAAATATAGGTAGTAATCAAGATAACTCCATGAGGATAAATAAAGAAAAAAGACCTAGGAGAACTAGGTCGAAGATTAAAGAGGGGAATAGCATAGTGTAAGAAAAGAGTAGTTGGAAACATATTTGTCAAACCAACTATGGGTGGAATAGTTGATGAGACTGGTAGTAATAAGAGTTGAAAAGATAGTTTATACTAAGAGTTCATGCAATCTTGCTACGTAATTGTAGCTGGATCAATGTTCCAAGGAAGGAGTTTTTCGTTCTTGTTATACAAACCTAATAATAGAAGGAAAGGATAAGATTGATGTAGGGGAAGGTCTTCCCCTACGTGTCTGTTGGCTTTTCACCATCTCTTTTCTTGCTTCCATTCTGTACGCAAGGAGATGATGGCCAATGCGACACGACCCTTTCTGGGGGGGGGAAGGTAGAGTATGTAAGGTTGAAAGCTATTTAGAGAAAGCTATCGAATCAAATCCCATAATATTTTCTATACCATTCAACAAACTTATTTAGTCCAACTTCAATAGGAGTAGATGGTTTAAAATCAAAGTCTCTTATAAGATCATCAACATCTGCATAGGTCTATGAAGGTGGCTTATATCTATCAGCTAGATATCCCTTGTAAAAGATGAATTCAGCGACAATGTAATTGTTCCATTTCTCATTTTATTCTAGAAAATTCAATCTCTCTTGTATAAGTCTCTTGAATAGACTTTATCCCATACGTTTTCTAGTTCTTCTGCATATCTATTGGCTACAATGACGTTGCAAAGATTTTTAAACTCTTCAATGTCATTAATGACCTTGCTTCCATAGAACTCTTCTTCACTAAGGGATGGTTCATATACTACAACTTGTATTCCCTTGGCATTAAGTCGTTTCATTACTCCCTGGATTGAAGCTTGGCGGAAGTTATCAGAACCGGCTTTCATGGTAAGGCGATAAATTCCTACTACAATGCTGGAAGCGTTGTTCCATGTAAAGCCTGCCTTTTCAAGTATTCGATCTGCTATAAAGTCTTTGCGTGTTCTGTTTGCATCTACTATAGCTGTCATGATGTTCTGTGGAACTTGCTCGTAGTTAGCTAGAAGTTGTTTTGTATCTTTAGGGAGGCAGTAGCCTCCATATCCAAATGATGGATTATTATAATAGGTTCCAATTCTAGGATCTAGTCCAACACCGTCTATGATTGATTTTGTATCTAATCCTCTTATTTCTGCATATGTGTCAAGTTCATTAAAGAAAGAGACTCTAAGGGCAAGATAGGTATTAGCAAAGAGTTTTACGGCTTCTGCTTCAGTGAGGTCCATTATTAATGTGGGGATGTTTTCTTTAATAGCGCCTTGTGATAAAAGAGAAGCAAAGACTTCTGCAGCTGCTTTAAGTCTAGGTTCTTTCATTGGACAACCGACGATTATCCTTGAAGGATAGAGGTTGTCATAAAGGGCTTTTCCTTCCCTGAGGAACTCAGGGCTAAAGAGTATGTTATCACAGTGATACTTCTTTCTAACTGAAGAAGTAAATCCAACGGGTACTGTTGATTTAATTACCATGATAGCAGATGGATTAACTGCATTAACTTGTTTGATTACTGCTTCTACAGAAGAAGTATCAAAGAAGTTCTTAACAGGATCATAATTAGTAGGAGTACTAATGATGACATATTCAGCATCCTTGTAGGCGCTATCTCCATCAGTAGTTGCTCTTAGATTAAGAGAGTGATGTGTAAGATAATCTGTAATCTCTTCATCTACAATTGGAGAAACATGATTATTAATCATGTCAACTTTAGATTGAATAATATCTACAGCGACTACTTGGTTGTATTGACTTAACAACACTGAATTAGATAAACCGACATATCCTGTTCCTGCAACAGCAATTCTCATAAAGTACTCCTCAAGATGTTAAAACTGCTTGATTATACAACATTATTATTAGTTAAGCGATTGATTTGAGGAAGTTAAGACTATATAAGCCTAGAGAATTTAGGCTTCGTGATAGTATATATCTCTATCGCCCTGAAGCACCCTTATCAAGAACTGAGATGTTACGATCATGGCTGCCAATAGAACTTAGGAACATAGAACCGAGCAGGAGCCTATCGCCTCTGGGGATTCTATTCCATAGGTAGCCTTTGAACAAATCCTTGACGAAAAAGCTCTCCCCTTCTTTCAGGTTCTTGGTTTCGTTGACAGCTGTTTTCAGCAAAGTATTTACATCATCCATAAGTTAATTTTGCTCCAAATGTATTTTTATTATTGTTATTGTTCACAATATTGATATTATGAGCTAGAAAATAAAATGCTAAGCCCTGTGTCTTCTATGATTCCCGTCAACCCCCATTTG
>LQAH01000255.1_pt1 | contig 14346 bp, 16 predicted proteins | sample 1535791 | NCBI WGS metagenome assembly LQAH01 (sample SAMN04331585, study PRJNA305678) | bioreactor metagenome | isolation source: bioreactor_4 inoculated with Wadden Sea sediment 2nd replicate of a... | place: Germany:Bremen
CTTCTACGATATCTCCTTCATAAATCTCATTTTTGTAGATATCTTTTAATCCAGTAACTTGCATTACTTTTCCATCTTCATGCCATGCATGTATTTGATTCCATGTCTTTTCGGCCCAATCTTCTGAATACATCATCTGATTATCGTCTTTTAAATAGACACGAAATTTTGAATTTATCTTTATACATCAATATGTCTCCTTATACTAACAAGCTTTACCGATTAGTCTCTCTAATCATCATTATACCTGTTTACTAGCTAATACTCAATCAAACATCTATCAAGTATCTACCCTTCTAATGCTGTGTTTACAACTTTTTTTTATCTACTTCTATTAGAAAGTAGAAAGTCCTGTATACTCCTGAATAATATAAACAAGCTTTTTCCATAGAGTATCTTCTTGAAAAGCAGAATAATCGAGTGTATATTCTCCTTGCTCATTATTCCATATACGCTCAAAATACGAATCTACTTTTTTATAAAGTACATCATCAGTACTCACTTTAATACATAAATTTGTTTCTAAATTAAAGTCCTTTATGTTTCGACGGGTTAAATTAGCTGATCCGCCAAATATTAATGCTTCATTTGATTGACTATAGTGAATCAATGTAATTTTGGAATGAAATTGCTCACCATGGGTTTCGTACCATCTAATATCCATTTGATCATCTGTTTTAGATTTCATTTCTGAGGCAACAGGTCTATTAGGGATCCCTATTTTCTCCATTCCAAAAGCATCTTTGTTGGCATCTAAAATAAGGCTTACATCAACGCCTCTATTTTCTGCCTTAATAAGTGCTTTTACGATAGACCTTTCAGACAAATAAAACATTCCCATTTTTATTTGGTCGCCTTTTTGTGAGTTATTTATTGCCAACTCTAGTTGTTCTCTTATCTTACCTTCGGTAATCAGCTTAACCTCGTACTTACCAGTTTCTTCAGTTTTGATATTTAATGGTTGAACATTATAACCCGAAAAGGCCATAACAGCTTCTTCCGAGCGAACTAGCTCTGGTACCAATGCACCTTTCACAGCAAATGCAATATTAGAATGATCCGAACTGCCATCATGTGGATTGGCAGAACTAACAAGCACTTCTTTTTCAGTTGTTAATGTTTTTCTGTGATTAGCTTTAAAATTCATCAATCTCAAATATGATCTCAATGTAACATCTGGCGATTGAGGACTAAATGGATTTTGAATCCACCCTTTTCCCGAGGTACCAAACCACTTTAGAGCCAAACTATGGAACGCTGAATATCCTCCATTAGAATTTCTCAAAGCATCTAAATTTGTAATAATAACTGGGATGTCGGCATCTTTTAAAGTCTGTATCGACTTCGACTCGTAAACGCCATAAAATGTGTTTATTTCATCAGTTATAACATAAATAGGCATATCCGGATTACTTCTTTTTTTATCTGCAAGGGCAGTAGCCATTGTTTCAGAAAGATTTGGAAATTCAAACTTTCGATTATAATCATCATTAAACAAAAACATATCAACCACAATAAAATCTTCCGCTTCATCAATCATGGTAATCGCTTTATCAAATATGTTTTGCTCTTGTTCTTTATTGCCATTTTTCTGATAGGTTAGATCATATAAAAACTCGACCGTTTCTGCTTTTATCCATGGACTACTTACAGAGATTCCTTCAGGTAAAGATTTTTGAGTTCCATAAAATCCACTTAAAAGTAAAACAAGTAAAATTAAACCGATCACTCGGAATCCCTTCTTTCTGCGATTTTTCCTTTTTCTCTTTTACTATAATTCATATGTCTACCTCACATTAGCTTATACTTTAGTTACTTTTCTAGTTGTGCATCTAAAACGGTCCATATTATGTCGCCATTTTCTATATCATATATGAGGATCATATTCCCTAGAACATGTCCGTCTTCAAACTCTGCCAATGCATAACGGTCAGTTAACAACCATGCTCGTGACATATACATGGTTCCACCTAATACCCCTTCAAAAGGAATTAAATCTGACCGCATGAGTAAATCCGATACAATACTTTTAGGCTGGCTAACTCCTTTTTCATTTAACTTCTCAATCATCATATCATTTAATGTAGATTGAGATTTAAGTTGATCAATTTGATCATTAATTTGCTTTAGAAGTTGCTCTTTATCATCCTTTTGTTTAGATAATTCTTGATTTAACTGTGTCATCCGCTCTTCAAATTTATTCAAAGATTCTTCTGTTTGTTGACCTATTTCAGTTTGTTTTATTTAACTCAGTAATTAAATAAACATTCCACAAACTGACTGCAATAATTATTATTACTAAGATGATGATATTCGTTTTCTGGTTATTCATCTTTAATAACACCTCTAATCTTTAATCCGAATTAATCATGGAATCTGTATAGAATATATAAACTTTGTAGATACAGCCTAATATTTCGCATTTTATATTTAACTCTTATTATTTTACCATATTCAAGGGATGCTCTGTTTTAATAGAAAAAAATAAGACCTTCTTAAGAAAGTCTCATTCATTATATGTAATTCATATATATAACACTTACTATGCCAATTGATGATTATAATATTCTGTTTATATCCTTTCTCTCTCTTACTTCTATTAAGGTTTGTACGTCACTAATGTATTTTTCGTCGTCTGAAACCCGTACTAAAGATTTCAATAAGTAAAATGAAAAAGAGCGTGGTATTATCTTATTTTTTACGTAATAAATAACCTGTTTAGCAGTTCTTAAATTTCGAATGTGTGAATGTTTCTTTTGAAACGCATAGCTTGAGTTATGAATAATAAAGTCGTTTCCTGCTCGATATATCTTATACTGATCTTCTTGGTAAACTTGTCGACCCATCAAATCACATCCTTATACGTAATCAAATTTCATTGACCTAACAACTAAAAACGTACAGTCGAGTAAAAACAAGGACATCTAAAAAATCGTATCTTGTATGTATATCAACTCCTTTATACTATATATTGTACCCTATTTACTGAAGTTTTTTCAGACAATTCTGTTAATTTGCTGTTAAAATTAGGTTACAAGCATAAAAATACCCCTCTAATTCTATATTAGAGAGGCATTTTTAATGGGAAGATATATGTTAAAAGCAGTTGTTATTAATTAGTTTTAGCGGTTAGTATAGAAACCAAAAGCAAACGATTCGTGAAATTCACTGTACAGTCAGCTTTTTCTATATTGAACTGATCTTTAACTAAACCCTAATTGCTAACAGCTATCTGCTCGTATTACATTACTTCTATCGATATTCGTTTAGGATTTATGTTTCGAATGGCTTCGACATCTACTTTGATACTTTCCATTTCACCAGGAGCCATGTGTCGTTTTTTCACTTCTTTAATAATCTGGTCATCAGCTTTGACTGCCAGTTTAACATCATGAAAAACGTTGCTCACACGCATGTAAAGCCCCACTTGCTCTTCTAAGTTATCCAATGAAATACTATGTGGTATAACGTATCGTATACCTTGGCCTGAAACAGTTTCGATAATCTCTTTTTCGACTTTTAATTGTCCCAATACGTATAACGCTGCATTCCTTCCCGCTCTGCCTGCTTCTTCAGTTACAAAATCTACAAGATCATGAACGTGGACAACATTACCACATGCAAATATACCGGGTACATTGGTTGCATTGTTTCGTCAACAATAGGGCCACTTGTAACTTGGTCCAGTACAACACCAGCTGTTTCTGACAGTTCGTTTTCAGGAATAAGTCCTACAGATAATAATAAAGTGTCGCAATCAAAACACATTTCTGTACCAGGAATAGGTTTACGATTTTCATCTACTTTCGAAACACATACACCTTCAAGTCTTTCTTTTCCCTTAATTTGAGTAATGGTATGACCTAAATATAGGGGGATATCATAGTCTTCTAGACATTGAACAATGTTTCTTTGTAATCCACCAGAAAACGGCATCAGCTCAACAACAGCTTGTACTTCAGCACCTTCCATGGTCATGCGACGCGCCATTATTAGCCCAATATCACCAGATCCTAGTATAATGACTTTTTTACCAACCATATAACCTTCCATATTGATAAATCGCTGGGCTGAACCAGCAGAATAAATACCCGCTGGACGTGTACCTGGTATCTTAATTGCACCTCTTGTACGCTCTCTGCATCCCATTGCCAATATGATCGCTTTGGCTTCTATTTGAACATAGCCAATGTCAGGATTTACTATATCAACAGACTTATTCTCTTGAATATCTACAACCATGGTATCAAGCATATAATCTATACCTTTTTCCTTTAGCTGATCAATGAATCTTTTCTGCATACTCAGGTCCTGTTAGCTCTTCTTTAAAGTAGTGTAGTCCAAAACCATTATGAATACACTGCTGCAATATGCCACCAAGTTCCTTATCTCTTTCAACAACAAGAATATTTGTTACTCCGCTTTTATGCGCTTCAATAGCAGCCGCCAGTCCCGCAGGACCTCCCCCAACAACAACAATATCGTACTTCATTGCTTGCCTCCTTTTAATCCAATACATTAGTCCAACACTTTTAACCTTTAACTTACTAATACTATTTAGCTCTCCCCAAAAGAGCTAATTTTAATGCTTGGTACATTCCTTTCTGCTTGTGACATGTTGCAATATAAGCAGTTCTTCAAAAAAACAGAAAAGTCGAAACACAAACCTATCTCTCCATAGGTTTCTATCTCGACTCTTATCTTCTCGAAAAGTATTATTTAATTGTTAATATTGTAACATTAAAATGATTTTATGTAAAGCTGAGGATAATTAACAGCTTGTTTCACTTTATCCACAACTTGTCCACGGTTTATAACACTCTTATTCACAGGCCCTGAAATAAGTGGGTCTATAAAATTATTTTAACTTGTATTTCTAACCCTTTTAGTAGAGTTACCAATAATTAAACAAATGGACCTTTATATCTATAACTATCCACATGTTATCCACATTCTTTTCACCATATGGTCAAACACACTCTTAGCTATTCATATAACTTGCATACAGGAATTGTTTTTTTGTGTGTACAAGACTAATAACCTCTCCTTATCCACAGTTAAGCAAACATTTATGTCAGCTTTTGTTACCATGTGTATTCCAAATATATAAATAAAAGTACTACAGTATTTTAGGTTTTATCATCCATTCCAAAATACCATGATTGTTTTGAATATCACTCCACATTTCTGCTTTGATGGTTTACTAGTGCTAATCCACAGGTAACGAGTTTAAGATCAAGTTGGTCGTTTTGATACCCACTTAGCAATAACTTGCTCAAGTGTTGGATTATGACCAATAATAAGTACATTATCACAATCTGATTCCAATTGTTTCAATATATCCATCACACCTGTAATACCTTTATGATATATACGATCATCATAGGTTATGGGAACTTTCTTATCTAAGTGATGATATACAATATCTGCAGTTTGCTTAGCACGTACTGCTCCAGATGTAATAATACGATCTAATTTAAAGTCTAACTTATTTATGAAATGACCCATTCTGTTAGCATCATCAATACCTCTATTTTTTTAAAACACGATTGAAGTCGTGATCCACACCCACGGATACAGCTTGCCATGACGAAGTACTAATATACGTTTCATATTAATTGCCTCCCAACAAGTTCGACAGGTAGCTTTCTATTTACAACAATCTCTTCTTCATTTACATCACATCCATAGGCAATGATTTCTACACCGCACTTCTCTGCATTCATTAATGCTTCAGTAAATTTCGGGTCCATTTTTGTATTAGGTGTAAAACCTTGAGCATGAGGATGCTGAACTAAAAATAAAATAATACCTCTATGTCCTTCACTCACAGCTTTACAGAGTTCATCAATATGTTTTCGCCCGCGTTCCGTAGGGGCATCAGGAAAGAACCCCCAACCATCTTGCTCAAGGGTTACCCCTTTTACTTCAACAAAACATGTACCAGGCTCATCTAACCTAAAGTCAAATCGACTATTTTCATAAGTTGATTCTCGTTTTATCTTTTTATATTGTCTCGTTTCTTTCAATAACGTCATTGTTTATTGCTTCTTCTACAATAGCATTAGGTGCTTGTGAATCAATAGAAACCCATACACCATGTCTTTTTATCATTCGCAATGAATATTCAGTTTTTCTTTCTTCGTCAGGATGATAAGACACCAATACCTCTACATCTTCAGGTAGCAACTCGCGAAGACGCCCAGTATTAGGGACATGACATTTAACTGCAGTTCCTTCAATGTCTACATATGCAATGAATCTGTTAGGACGATTTATAAAACGGCCATGTTTCCATGTGTAAGTATATTTCATACAAACTCCTTATGATCTATAGCGCATCATCTTTTTTTAGTTTGAATTCAAGGTTCCCCATTTATTAAAGGGATAGACTCTGAAAATAACTTTGCCCATTATTTTGCCTTCTTCAATCAGTCCTATTGACTCATCACGACTATCAAGGCTATGTTGACGATTATCACCCATAGCAAAAACATACCCTTCAGGTATATGATCGTACTGGGCTAATCCCATTGAATAATCTTCATTTATATATTCTTCTTCAAGAAGGACATCATTAACATAAACTTCTCCATCTTCAACTCGAATACTATCCCCTTCAACTGCAATAACGCGTTTTATCAAATTTTTATTCGTACCATACCGTAATTTTTGAATAAAATTAACTTTGTCCAAATCGCTTCCCGTTAGAGGTATCTCTGTTTCAAAAGCAACGACATCTCCTTTTTCTATAGGAAGTCCGTTTACTAAAATTAATCGGTCTAGTTCAACAAGTGTTGGATTCATCGAAATATCGAAAACGCATAAAAGCATTACGAATTGACTAATTAGTAAGCCAACTACGACTGCAATTACAATCGATTTAATCCATTCCATCAATTCTTTTTTCATAAGTCACCTCTTCATATATGTCATTTACAAGCTTATTATCTAATAACAGTCTCAAATTGCAGTATAGCATAAAAAGAAGTCTTTTGCAGGTCTCCTCATATTGAAAAACCAGCTTCAGTGTAATCACAAAAGCTGGTATAAATCTTATTCACCCTTTAATTCGCCCTTTGGTAGGTTACGGCCATAGAATATTTCGAGCATCTCTTTTTTTGAGTTGTTTTTTTATTTTCTTTTTCTCTCTTGTTGTTAAATCTTCTTTAGATATATCAAACAAATAGTTTTCTAAATCGAAATCTTTTAGAATCATTTTAGTATGGAAGATGTTTTCCTGATAAACATTCACATCAATCATCTGGTATCTCTGACGTGTTTCCTTAGTCATATAATTTTGAATAGAGTTTATTTTATGATCTATAAAATGTTTTTCACCTGATAGATCTCTCGTAAATCCTCTTACACGATAATCAAGATTAATAATGTCTGAATCAAAACTATGAATTAAATAGTTAAGAGCTTTAAGTGGTGAAATATGTCCACATGTTGATACATCTATATCTGTTCTAAATGTCATAACACCTTTATCTGGATGATATTCTGGATACGTATGTGCAGTAATATGACTTTTATCTAAATGAGCAACAACAGAGTCTATCGAATCAGGATATTCCATAATGTCTGCATCTTCAGGAATAGGCCCCGGTGATTCAGACTGTAATGACGAATCTACATCCTTAATATCTTTAAGCTCTTCTTCACAAACAAGTATCGTAACACTTGCACCTTGTGGTTCATAATCTTGTTTAGCAATATTTAAGATATTAGCACCAATGATTTTTGAAACATTACTTAATATATCTGTTAATCTTCCAGCACTATATTGCTCATCAATATATTCTATATATGACTTCTTTTGTTCCTCATTTAATGCATAGCAAATATCATAAATATTGAAACTCAAAGTTTTCGTCAAGTTGTTAAATCCGTAGAGTGTGATTTTATCAGCTTTTCCCATTACTTACCTCTCTTTTCTGTACACTTTATTATTTTTCAAACATCTCATAATAAAGATCATTTTTCTGTTTCTCTTATCATCATATCACCCTCAGGACATGATGAAACACTAACTTGCGTCATGTTGATAAGAAAAAAACATCTAGCTTCAATTATACAGATTTAAAGAGCTTTTACCACCTTTTTTTTCACTTTATTTTTCTATGTTTTAGAAATGCTTTTTTTACTGTTTATTCACCCTTTTCTCGCTTATAATTATACATTTCACAAGTCTTATTTGCATTAAAAAACAACCCCTAAGATACTTGGTGCTGGGTTGCCTTCGTTTAAGATTTTGGAGCTCTTAAAAGCTCAGATATTTTTTATTTAAACGTTTAATAAAAACGTTGATTCATTATACTTATTGGATCAGTATGGTAAGTACCACCCTGTTGCGGCATCAATTCACCTTCTTGTAATGTGGTCCATTCGATCGAACCTTCTTCAACGCTTATTGATGGACTATTAACTTCTGTAATTTGCTCATGGTACTGAACATAAGCCAAGCAACCAATAATAGGGACAATAATTAATACAGATTTTATAATTCGCTCCATAACCAACACCTTTTCTCTCTCATTTACAGACCTCTTCTATGTTATTATAGATATTAATCATTAAATTCAACTTAACCTACCCTTAAAATAATCTTAAATTGATGACCCCATAGGAGAGGTGTACTATAATGAAGCCATAAGAAGTTCATTGAAAGGAGAGCATCATGTCAAACAAAATTCTCATAGCTGAAGACGAAGAAGATATTCGTCAACTATTAAGTATACATTTAGAAAACGAAGGGTATGATGTTTATCAAGCCGCAGACGGACTTGAAGCATTAGAACTCTTTTATAAGGAAGATATTGACCTTATGCTTTTAGACGTTATGATGCCCAAAATAGATGGTTTCAAAGTCTTAACAAAGATCAGAGAGAACAGCGATATTCCAGTTATATTTTTAACTGCACGCTCTGAGGAAGAAGATAAAATATTAGGGCTTGGTTTAGGAGCAGATGATTATGTTGTTAAACCTTTTAGTCTGCTAGAAATAGCATCACGTGTTAATGCTCAACTCAGACGTTTTTTTAAGTATTCTAGTAAAGAAAAAAAGCCATTATACAAAATGGTGATCTTAAGATCGATTTGGAAAACTATGTAATTTTAAAGAATGATTCTGTCATAGAGTTAAATCCTAAAGAATTTAAACTCATGACTTTATTTATGGAAAAATGTCGGAAAAGTATATACTAAGAAACAGTTATATGAAACCATTTGGGAAGATATTTACTATGGCGACAGCAACACTATTATGGTTCATATTAGTCATTTGAGAGAAAAAAATCGAAAGCAATCCAAAAAGAAACCAAAATACCTAAAAACCATTCGCGGCATTGGATACCGAATGGAGAATTGTAATGAAAAATAGAATTAAACGCTTTTCTTTTAAAACATTATCAATGCAGTTTTTATTAAACTACTTTTTGCTTTTTTTTAGTCCTTTATTATTATAGGTATTGCTCTTTTTAGTTTAAAGTGCATACGTATTGTCTGCGCGTTACGATCTAGGTTCTTTAGACTTTGATATTGTTAGCATTTACGATGACACTCAAGAAGAGAACCTACAAAACGCTTATATAAATGCACGCCTGCCAAAGGGAGCATATGTTGAAATCATAGGCGAAGACTTATTGTTAAGGCAGAAGTAAATAGTATTCATTCCGTTGGATACCAGTATAGCCAAGCATTTTTTAATCGTATACTCATTAACTATTATCCTGAGTATCAATTCTATTACCCAGAAGAATCCAAAGAAAATTTTGCTCGTTGTAACACCTGAGTTTGAACAGAGCTACAATTTCTTAAAGGGATTATTCATTGCTTTTCTAGGTGTCTTGGTATGTTTACTCATTGCCGTCATTGTGTACTCTAAAATTACATCCGTCATTTTCTTAAAACCAGTCAACAAGCTTTTAGAAGGTGTAACTGATTTTTCCATGGGCGATTATGGTACCCGAATTCAATTTAAATCCCGAAATGAATTAGGTCTTGTACGTGATGCATTTAATGACATGGCACAGCGAATACAAGATGAGATTCAATTAAGAGAAAAATCTGAAGCAAATCGTAAACAGCTTATTATGGATATTTCTCATGATTTAAAAACACCTTTAACCAATATTTTAGGCTATACAGAAACCCTTATTAACAACCCTGACCTCGATGAAGCCTCTAAGGAAAAGTATCTAAACGTTGTTCATGTTAACAGCGATCGTGCTAATAATTTAATAAAAATTTATTCGAATTCTCAAAACTCGAAATAGAATCAAGAGAAACACCACTTGAGGAAACAGATATTTGTGAGTTTATCCGTAAGATCATTATTAGTTATATAAATGAACTTGAAACCATGGTATGACATACGAATTTATTATTCCAGAAGAAGAGATCTATGCAATGATTCATCCAGAATCTTTTGAAAGAGCATTTTCTAATTTAATTATTAATAGTATTAAGCATAGTGGTCCGAAAACCCATGTCCGATTAGAATTATTAACTGTTAACAACCTTATTCACATCGTACTTGAAGACAACGGAAAAGGAATTAACCCCATTTACTCGGAAGCTATTTTTGATCCCTTTTTTAGAGCTGATCTTTCACGTAACTCTAAAACAGGTGGTACAGGCTTAGGGTTAGCAATAACAAGAGCAATTGTTGAAAACCACGAGGGTCGAATATATTTAGATAAAGAAGTCCTCAAAGGGTGTCGTTTTATTGTGGAAATACCGTCTTCATCCTGATAAGGATGAACAGTCGTAAGTCGTAAGTAGTCAGTATCAAGTATAAAACAAAAGCATTGAAAATCTTCTGATTTTCAATGCTTTTTCGTTTGTTATAAGTTTTTTGTTAGTCGGCGCAAGACCGACTCTACGGAATTGATTTTCTTCATTTCTTTATTTTCTTTATTTCTTCTTTTCTTCTTTTCTTCTTTTCTTCTTTTCTTCTATTCTTCTATTCTTCATTTCTTCTATTCTAAAATACGCGTCTACCATATAAGAAACGCCCCTTTATAATATGCAGAATCAAAACTTGATATGGTTACACGCATGGCATTTTTACCTGACGAAGCATGAATAAAAGATCCTTCGCCAATATAAATACCTACATGAGATACATTGTCGTTAACATCTCCCCGGGTATCAAAGAAAACCAGATCTCCAGGTATAAGATTATAAAATCCGACCTTTCTACCTACCAATGCCTGGTCAGCAGAAACTCTAGGCATTTGAATACCATAGGCTTTATAAACATATTGTACAAATCCCGAACAGTCAAATGAGCGTGGTCCTACAGCTCCCCATACATATGGTTTACCAAGCTGCTCGTGAGCAAACTCTACTAAATCAGTAACCGCATTAGAACGGTTATGGTACCTGCTGCTTAAAAGCATGGCCATTTCTGCAGATTTTGAGTCTACTAGCATCTCTTCCTTTACCCATCCCCTTATGCCTTGTCTTGATAGAATTTCGATCCAACCGTATTCTTGTTTAATTAAGGCTACCGGTTGACCAAAAGGAATTGAATCTTTAACAACACTTTTCATATTTGGTTCACTTCTCATATCGATCCAATCTGTTTCAACATAAGCATATGTAACTGTATTGATATTAATCCATTGTTCAGTTAGTTTTTCTATTCTTTGATTAATAGGTTCAATAATCAATTGCTTTTCATTTAATAAAGTTTCATCTAATAACGGAATACTCTTTTGTTCTTCTACATAGCTTAATTTAAACAATAAAACTAAGCATAAGAAACTCATTGTCCAATAGATCTTAGTAGTCTTCTTAAGTGTCATTGCATTCTCCATTTAGTAGTTTACATATTATGATCGAGGTTAAGTATCTATCATAATCTATGACAAGCAAAAAGTAAATGAATAGGACCAGTATTAATTTACAGTTATTTTATATGCGGATAGAAGAACGTTAGAATTCTTATTTAACATAAAAAGTTTCAATGTTTTCTCCACTTGCGTAGCATGTTAATAGATTACTCGCTTCTTCAAGAGCCATGTCCAATCACTATCTCCGCCAAAAGAAATAATGTTCATAAAAATACGCTTTGTATTTTCACGAATCATAGTTCTTTCGGTATCACTGGTGGAAGAACCAAAACCAGATACTTGATCAACTAATATGGAAGATTTTCTACGTTTAACTCACCACGTCCAATACCTTCATATGGCTCACCTTGAACACCTATTTTAAAGATTACAGGTTGTTTTAAAGCGTCCAAATCATAGGTTCCTATTGAATAATGATATTTAAGAGATAATAGATTATTAATATCTACTATATTATTAACCTTATAAAGACCTTTTCCTTTAAGAACACGTCTTAATAAGGATTCTGAAGAGAGGCGATATCGTGTAGGGTCTTTTCCACACGCTCGGTAAGCTTTACGACTAGCTTCTATATTATAAAAAGATGCAATATCTTTTACTTCATGTTTTTCTTTCGATATTTTTACAAAAGCTATTAATATGTTCCCAAAGCTTTTCATTGTGGGATTCATATTTTACATCCGCTAAAATACACCCCAATACTAAATTGTGGCATTTATCTTTCAAATTTAGAATGAATGCTAATGTTCATTTAATCCTCCATGCTATCTGTCGATCTTCTCTGTTTCCCTTTTTTATCATAACCCAATTGTTTATCTAGTTTACTAAATAATGATTGATAGTCGGTACCATCATGAGGATAAGATGCTGTCCCATAAGAAAAACTACAACCAAAACATTGTTGTTCATGCTCAAAACACGTTTCCTTAAAAGCAATATTTATTGCATCCAATCGCTTTCTAATTTCAATGGTATCTGTATCAAAAAAGATTGCTATAAACTCGTCACCGCCATAACGGGCTAAAAAATCACTGTCATTGATGTTATCTTTTAAACGCTCTACAAAGTTTTTTAACAGTGCATCACCTGCATGGTGTCCATGATTCTCATTAAAAAGTTTGAGTTGGTCTAGATCAAAAATGACTAAATTAAAATGACTCATTATACTGTTCTGCTCGTGTTAAAAAATGCTCTATCATTTCATCAAAGTAACTTCGGTTATAAGCGCCTGTCAAAGTATCGTATTTCGATAGGTTTAGGGTTTCTTGATAGAGTTTTAAGTTGGTTAAGGTTAGTTCAATTTGAGCCTTAATGTAGTTCATTAAATCAATGTCTTCTTGAGCAAAACTATGATTATGATAACTATCTACATTAACCAATGCGACCAGTTCTCCATCTAACATAATAGGTGTACTTAATGACGATTGTATAACCTTATGCACTTCTGTTTCCAAGGGATCAGGAAAACCTTCTTTACTATAACTCTGAACATCATTAATAATAAATGAATCTTCAAAATGTCCATGGACACGTGACCATGCATATGTTTCTTCTAATTTCAACTCGAAGTCTGGTACTTCGTTTTCTTCGTACCCTCGTGCAGCCAAAACCCTTAAAAATCCATCTTGATGCATTAACAGTACGCATCCAATATTAGCAGAACTTATGGTTTCTAAAGCCTTATCTATAACAATTTCAAAAAGATTATGAATATCATTAAGTCCTAATACAATTTGACTAATCTCAAGCATGGAATCTTTTAGTCTTAAATTCGCCTTCAATTCTTTCTCTGTCTCATGCCACTTTGTGACATCTTGAATGACACCAACAATGCCTTTTTCATTTTTATGACCAAACTCCATAACTGATTTAAAAAATTCAACATCTCTAAACTTGCCAGAGTGTTGCATTACATGAGACTGATAATGTTGAATCCCACCATTTTGAATAAGTTCAAGATCTTTCTCATGATAGATTTGAGCTAAATCTGCAGGGCTTATGTCATATGCGGTATGGCCAATAATATTCTCAGTAGGTGTCTGAATAAAATCACCAAAGGCTTGATTACAATGGGTATAAACACCTGCTTCATCTTTAAAGAAAATAGGAAATGGAATGCCATCTAATAGGCTTTGGAAAAAATCTATATTTTCATGCAGACGCATTTCATTTTCTTGTGACTTTGTAACATCCATTAATATGCCATAAGCAGACTCTTTCCCCTTATGGCTTTTAATGGTTCCTTTAATTAGAATCCATCTGTATTTTCCATCAGGTCGTCTGATTTTTAATTTAAGTTGATCAAAACTCTTTGTTTCAAAGGCTTTCTTGATCTCTCTTTGGACATAGTCTTTTTGGTCAGGATGAACCAAAGAATCAATAGCCTTATGAAGACTATTATCGCAATCACCTTTGTTTATTCCACAAAATGTTGTAGAAACCTTCAGATGCAGCAACTACGTCATTCTGGATATCCCATTCC
>LQAH01000256.1_pt1 | contig 14309 bp, 17 predicted proteins | sample 1535791 | NCBI WGS metagenome assembly LQAH01 (sample SAMN04331585, study PRJNA305678) | bioreactor metagenome | isolation source: bioreactor_4 inoculated with Wadden Sea sediment 2nd replicate of a... | place: Germany:Bremen
CCAGGGAAATGATGTCTGAGGGACAGACGCGGATACAGGTGCCGCAGCCCGTACATCGGGCCGGATCGATACTGACAGAATCATGTGTGACAGTCATTGGTGTCCTTTTTCCGGGGTGAATTGAACCAATTTTCCTCGTATTCAACTGTTTTATCCTATCTTGATGGGGTATCCAACTCATTTTTTAGACGTCGGACTGCCGGATTTGTTGAGCAGGTGGTTGTGTGTCTGTTAATAAAAGTGTATTTTATGATAGATTCAGGTAGCCTCTCTCCTATCAATCATTGATCTGGACAGGAATACCCGTCCCGGCAACGGAACAAATGCATAAGGATCCCGGCATGAATAAGTATCAGGGGTTTCAAATCAGATGGATATCAGCCGGATTTCGGCTGATTTGTGTGTGGATCATTGTGATGCAGGTCAGTTCTGCATCGGCCCGACCGGAAGACCTTCCGGTCAGAGACATTCAGGCACTCAAACAGGATCCCAGGGGCCTTTTCAGTCCATCCAGTGGGTGTGTGCAAACGGCACTGTCCTGCCGGCCAAAAGCAGATGTCCCTCCCCGGGCGGCCGGCAGCAAGGCAAACTCAAAGACTGGGTGACCGGGTTGGAAAAGAATCCGGCATCTTCCTGAACGTGGTTCTGGCCGGATCAGACCATCAAAAAGTATGGGATGATTCCGGGGCCCAGTCCCGTCTCAAACAGTATGCTCTGGTCCAGTTCCTGATCCAGGCGGACCAGGGATGGATTTACCGAAAAGCCCGATATTACAGGGGAGCGGTTCAGGCCGAGGACGAGAGCCGGTGGGGCGTGGACTTTCTCAACTGGCTGCTGTCAGATGCCGGTCGTCTGGAGACCCGGTTTTTCCAGATCAGGGAAGCCTGCCGGAGCCTCCCCCATTTCAGCGGCAACAAAACCGGCTCCAGGCCATCCGGACTCTGTCAAAGACTCTGTCGGACGAGATACCGTCGTTTATGGCCCTGCGGATCAAAATTCACGGGCAGCCCGGATCCGAGGATTTGCAGGCGGTCAAAGACTTTGCCCGGGAAAATCAGGCCGCTTTGACTGCGCAGCAGATCACGCTGTTCTCCCAATTGCTGGAACAGATGAGCGCTGAATATGCGGTTTCCCCATCGGATGCCCTTGCAAAGCTTCTGGCCGCAGACCGTCTCAGACACCCTGCCTTGTCCGGGCCGGCGGAAGCCTTGGCCGTCTCTTCCAGTGCCCTCAGAAAAGGGACGGTCCTTTTTCCCGAAAAGATCCCAATCCGTTCCGGGACATGGCAGACCTGCTTTTGGCCATTCGGAGCAGTCTGAAGGACGTCAAACCCAAGGAACGTCTCGCCCTGATGGACGTGTCCCTGGGGCTGGAAAATATTCTGTTCGCCACGATCCGGAACTGGCAGCCGGACACTCTGGAAGAGTTGCTGGAAAAATGCCGAATACTTGTCCGGGCCGCGGCCGGAGCCGGATATCTAGAACCGTGGGAACTGGCAGCCGTTGAATCTCGCAGTCTCTGCCGAACCAGGAGACTATCCTGTTTGAACTGTTCCGGCTGACATCGGAACAGATCCGGCGGGCCGTGGATTGGGGGGTTGCCATGATCAGATCCTTTTATCAACCGGAAATCGCACGGTTTTCTGTTTTGGAACCCCTGGCCCAGGGCTTTCTGGACGACCGGATCCGTTCCTCCATCCTGCTGGGTCTGGGAGAGGCTGCCGCCCGGCTGACCGGCATTGTCCGCGCCGACACGGGTCAGACCCTCCAGCTGCCTGCAGGGATGACACCCTCCGGTATCCGGGGGCTTAATCCTGGACTGGCCTTCGGCATCCTGGAAGTGGTGGATGACCCGGAAGGGCCGGTCCAGACGGACCCTGAAAAAATATATGCCTTTAAAACAGTGCCGCCGGAGCTGAAACCCGTGGCCGGGATTCTGACTATTTCCGAGGGAAACCTGGTGTCTCATGTTCAGCTGTTGGCAAGAAACCTCGGCATCCCCAACGCAACCGTTTCTCCCCAAAGCCTGGAAGGTCTGACATCCTTTTCAGGACAGAGGCTTTTCTTTGCCGTGTCCCAAAAAGGAGGAGTGGTTTTAAAAACGGAGCCGGAGATGTCTCAGGAAGAAAAAACCTGGTACAGAAACAGGAAAGGAAACAGGAAAATTCCGGGTTCCCGTGGAAAAATGAACCTGACCCGGGCGGAACCGGTCCGGCTCAGCCGTCTCCGGGCAACGGATTCCGGAAAACTCTGCGGTCCCAAGGCCGCCAATCTCGGAGAACTCAAATATCTGTTTCCGGATTATGTGGGGGAAGGCATTGTCCTGCCCTTCGGCATTTTCCGGCAGCACCTGGACCAGCCCATGCCGGGTGAGTCCACCTCATACTGGTCCTTTCTGGCCCGGGCCCTGTCCGGAGACGATGAGAGCCATCGCCTCGCCGCCCTGGCCACACTGCGGTCCGCCATCCGGACCATGCCGTTTCTACCCGGTTTTGAAACCAGCCTGGATGAATTGTTCACAACGGCCTTCGGCAGGGAACTGGGACAGGTGGCCGTGTTCATTCGCAGCGACACCAACATGGAGGATATCCGGGAATTCACGGGGGCCGGCCTGAACCTGACCGTGTTCAATGTCAGAAACCGGGATGACCTGCTGCAGGGCATCCGGGATGTGTGGGCCTCTCCCTACAGTGAGCGCAGCTACCTGTGGCGGCAGAAATTCCTCAGCAACCCGGAAAATGTCTTTCCGTCGGTTCTGCTGCTACCCTCGGTCAATGTGGACCGGTCCGGTGTGGTGATCACCCACGGGTTGGTATCGGATTCTCCCGGCGATATTACCGCAGCCTTCAGCCTGGGGGCCGGCGGTGCCGTTGAGGGACAGACGGCGGAAACCTTCCTGATGCAGGCCGGGGGGGAAGATCTTCTCCTGAGTCCGGCCAGGGAAAGAACCTTTACCCGCCTTCCTTCGGAGGGAGGCATAGAAAAGAAGCCGGCATCCTTTCACCGTCCCGTCCTCTCCGATGCAGACCGGCTCAAGATCCGGGGCCTGGTGAATGAGATCAGACAAAAACTGCCGGGAACTCCCGGTATCGAGGGGGATGGCCCCTTTGATATTGAAATGGGATTTGAAACAGACCGGATCCGCCTTTTTCAGGTCCGTCCCTTTGTGGAGAACCGCCGGGCCGGCCGGACCAGCTACCTGCTGAATATGGACCGGCAGCATACGGATCCCCAGACCCTGTCATTGAAAAGAAAGCTGTAACCATGAGAATCCATGCCGTAAAACACCTGGCCGTATTTCTTTTTGCCGTGTCCCTGAAAGCGATGCTGCTGCCACCGCAACTGGCGGATGCATACCCCACTGACGGATATGAGCGGACCGGAATCCGCCGGCTGGCCTACATCAGCCAGGTCATGGCCGGCACATTGAAAGGCACGCCGGTTCCCCCCGGGGCATTACTTGCTTCGGAACACATTTCTCTGACCCTTCTGAACCGTCCCCTGGATCTGTCATCCCCGGAACTGATGTCGGACAGCCGGTTTCAACAACGGCTGTTGTCCTTGTTCCCCAACAGGGATGAGAGCTACTCCGTTGCCGTGCTGGACATCACCCCCGGCCGGCCGGCCCGGATGGCCGCCCATCAGGCGCGTCGGCGGTTTCCCGTGGGAAGCGTCGGCAAGCTGGCCGTGGCAGCCGGCCTGTTCGCCGAACTTCAGCGGCTGTATCCGGAAAATCCGGACAAACGGCTGGCCCTGCTCAGGGAACGCATGGTCGAGGCCGGCCCGTGGATCGAAACCGACCACCACACCATCCCCGTGTTTGATCCGGATACCCTTGCATACACCCCCCGCCAGGCCCGTCAGGGGGACCGGTTCTCCCTGTTTGAATGGGCCGACCACATGATTTCAGCGTCCGCCAATTCTGCCGCCAGCACCCTGTGGAAGGAACTGGTTCTCATGCGCCATTACAAATCAGCTTATCCCCCGGACAAAGAAACGGAAGCCGCCTTTTTTTCATCCACATCCAGGGCGGAATTGTCGGACCTGGCCGCAGCCGTGGTCAATGACCCGCTGCAGGCAGCGGGCCTCACCCGGGAGGAGTTTCATCTGGGAAGCCTGTTCACGGCCCGGGGAAAACAGATGATTCCGGGGAAAGGCGACAGCCGGGCGACGCCGTTCGGACTTCTGAAGTTTCTGGTGGCCCTGGAGCGGGGCATGGTGGTGGATCCCTGGTCCAGCCTGGAGATCAAACGCCTGATGTATTCCACGGGCAGGCGGATCCGGTATGCCTCTTCCCCGGCCCTGAACCGGGCCGCCGTTTATTTCAAATCCGGCAGCCTGTACCGATGCGTTCCTGAACCGGGGTTTGAATGCAAAAAATATATGGGGAACCAGGAAAACGTCATGAATTCCGTTGCCATTGTGGAACATGGGGGAGATCGGATCTACCTGGTCGCCCTGATGACCAACGTGCTCAAAAAGAACTCGGCCGTGGATCACCAGACCCTGGCAACGGAAATCGACCGGATATTATCCGAATAACAGCCCTGCTCTGACGGGCGCGCTACACGGGAAAAAATTCAACTCCCGGCATCGGGGTTTCACCCTCCGCGACGTCAGGGTTTTCTTTCAGGCCGGAAAGAAGGCCGGGAAACCTGCCGGTTTTTTTCAATGCGGCCCGAGCCATGTTCCGGACGACCCGGGACGGGCTGTTGAGCAGATCCGCCACATAGGGGATATACCTGTCGTCCGGCTGATGGGCCAGCAGGTTGAGGGTTTTTGTTTTAAAAGTCGTCCTGCCCCTGAAGCAGGGCAATATAGGAATCCTTCGGATCCGGATTCGGAATAGCCCTGCCCGTGGAAAATCCACCGTCCAGAATCGTCCCGGTTTCAACCATGGGCATGATAATGCGTTTCAAATCCATGTCCAGAAGGTTGTCCAGAAATTCCACCGCATTCAGACGCCGTTCTTTATCCGGGCTGCAGATTCCCTTATAGGCATTGTACACTTCCACAGGCGGATAGCTGAGTCCCAGCAGTCTGAATACCCGTTCAAGGCTCGCATCGAGCCGGATTTCCAGTCCCCGGATCAACTGCTCCCTGGCCCGGTCGGCGGCACCGCCATGTCCCGTCTCCATATGTTTCTGCGCATAGAGGGTGGTGAGAAGGTCCATGTATTCACCGGCCTCCCGTTTGATCTTGGGAATGATAAAGGATTTGTTGAAGGACAGGTCCCGGGATGAAATCCTGAGGCGGTTCAGGGCACGGATGATTTCATGCCGGATGCCCAGATCCGGCTGCATGAGCTGACGGGAAAGGATGTCCACGGCTTTCTGGGTGCCGGCCCCAGTGATGATCTCCGGGATATGCCGACGGATGGCATCGGCCATATAAGGATTGGACAGAGCCTGCTCCAGATAGTCCAGGAGCGGTTCGCCATGACATTTCAACGCGGTAACAGCGGCCTGTCTGTATATGACGCGCCGCCCGAGGAACGAGAGCAGTGCCCGGACAAACACAGGTCCCTGATTTCTCCGGCCGCTTCAATGGCTGCAGTGACCACACCGGGATCCGTGTCTTCCATCAGCAGGGTCAAATAGGGGCGGAGGTCCTGGAGATCGCCGCCGGCGATGGCGGCGGCACAGATTTGTTTCAGAAACAAGGCCCGGCCCGTGTCCGCCAGTTCCCAGGCACCCAGCAGGGTTTTTCCACCAGCTGTCCCGGATCGAACACCTCCCGCAGACGTCTGTTATTCCGGGTTTCCCGGGCCAGGCAGAGCAGTGCGGCCCCCCGGACACGGACATCTTCATTTGCCAGAAATAAATGAATGCACTTCACGGGATCGTCTGACCGATGAAACAGGTACCGGACCGCCTCGGTCATCAGGGGGATATTACCGCTTTTGATAGAATCCAAAGCCCTGCCAGACACGTCTGTTTTCCGTGAAAAATAGAGCCGGGCCAGGGCTGCGGTGCGGATATCCGGGCGAGGGTGGTCCAACAGCCGGACCAGGCTGGGATCAAACACTTTATTGTGATATCCGGAGATCATCCGGAGCATGCGCAGTATCTGTGTTTCATCTGATCCGTCCAAAACGGCGATGATTCTTCCGATGAGACGGGTATCCTCCGGAATCGGGCCGGGGGGATCTTCCACAGTTTCTGAATCCGGTTTCAGCTTTTCGCTGAATGAACGGATATAGGCTTTTCTGACGCGGCGGATAAGCAGCATCCAACCGCCCACCAGGCAAAACAGCATCAGGCTGATGCCGACCGGTGGCATGTCCAGAAGATAGACGGACACGAGTAACACAAGACCGCCAATTCCGCCGGCCGCCGCATCCACAAACACGTCGATAAATGCCTTGGCCTGGTTCTTCAGGCTCCTGGGAATGGTGAGAAACAGCAGTTCCATGCCTGATTTGTTGATGGAGTTTTTAAAACAGCCTTCCCCCAGCCGGATCAGGACAGCCGGCCACAGGGCAGGATGCAAAAAAGTGGCAGCGGCACCGAGGAGCACGCCGGACGGCAGAAAGAACAGGGCCTTGCCCACGCCCATACGCTGGATAATGATCCGGGTGGCAAACACCTGAATCAGCAGGGAGAGAATATTGAGATTGGACATCCAGAAACCGAGAAAAGAGGCCAGCTGATCCGGATCGGTAATAACGGCCGACACGATGGCATTGAACTGATAATCCACCAGCCGGGCCGCAATAACGCTGAACGTCAATATGGCCGCCATCAACCGCAGTTGTGGGGATTTGATGATCCGGGGAAGAATGGATCCACTGCCGGACAGGCTGGGCGGATGATCCCGGTCCGCAGCCGGCGGGGCCGCCTCTGTCCCATACAGCCGCCACATTCGTTCCATGATCACCAAGCCGGCTCCCAGACAGCAGACCGCCGGGAATACCAGGTTCTGGCTTCCGATAACCGGGGCAAAGAACTTGGTGAGGTATCCGCCGGTAATGCCGCCGATAATGGCACCGGAACCGATAGGGCCGAACAGACGTTTGGCTTCCCTCACGTTGAAAAACAAGCCGGCAGCCAGCCAGAACTGGGAGGCGCAGACCAGGGTGATCAAACCGGCCCAGACAAGAAACATATACAGGGTGACGCCCCTGGCCCACTCAATATGGATGAATCCCCGGAATGCCAGCAGCAAGCAGATGGCGGATCCGAGGGTGATCCGCATCAGTTTTTCCAGGGAATGGGTTCTCAGCAGGGTGGAATACAGGGTGGACAGCAGTGCTGCCAGCACGGCGGTCAAAATGTAGACAAACGGAAGGTGCTGGGCGCTGAATTCCGCCAGAAACAGGGCCGTGCTCACGGGTTTGACCATCATCATTGCGGTGATGAGCAGCAGCAGATAACAGAACATCCAGGCGCACCGCCTGAACTCTCCTTCCCTGATATCGAAGACCTTCTTTGCAAGCCGGCGCAACGACCTGTCCAGCGGTCGAATGGTTCCTGCAGATGACGTCAAGATCTCAGCACGGCCTCCAGTTCAGGGATCAGTTTCCTGAGGATGGCCTCGCCTTTCTGGTCCTCCACCAGGGCCACGGCAATGTACCGCCTCCATTCAGGCCCCCACACCAGGATGGAGTCGGAATGCCAGGCTTTCCAGGTGCCGGATTTCCGGAACAAAAATGCCCGGGGGGCCAGTTCTTCCAGGGTTTTGACAAACTTATGGTGAAGGCCGGGCCGAAAAAGGATGTCCAGCATTTCCCCGCTTTTTCCCGGCTGATCAGGTTGCCCATGGCCAGAAGATAGTAGAACCGGCAGACCTGGGTGGCCGTGGCGGCATGGCTGAGCCCTTTAATTGGCTCTGGAAGCCGTTTTCCCGAGGCGGCGTATTTTTTCCAACCCACAGTCCGCCGCCCCGTGTTTTATCATAAAACCTGTATGGCTTCTGGGTCAGGATTGACTGAATCCGTTCCATTCCCAGACGTTCGATGACACGGGTGGCAGCCCGGTTGTCGGATTTCCGGATCATCAGATGGAGATCATGGGTCAGCCGGGGGGTCTGTTCCACCAGCCCGAACTCGAAACAATGAAATGCGGCCAGAAGTATCGCGATTTTCGGCAGGCTGGCCGCATACATCATGTGATTTCCGTTGACCCGCGCAAACAGGACGTTGGATGGATCTGACAGGTCTACGAGCCCCACGGCCATCCGTTTTTCCAGGATCATTTTCCGCCAGGCCGGATTCCGTTCCAGCCGTCGGACCAGGCGCTGCTGGAGGCCGTCATCCAGCAGTTCCCGCAAAGGACGGACCTGGGCGGCCGGGACATCCAGCGGCAGGGGATGTTCAGAGGCAGCCGGGGCTTCCAGCCTGAAACAGGTGGAGGCCGCCAAGACCGCAAGAATATAAAGAATGCATTTCATTGGGGTATTGAAAAATAAATGGTTCATATGTTGGTTGATGTTTACAATGGCGGAGATCCGCTGTCAACAGATGAAATGTCCGTGCCGGTTTTCTGTGCCGGAACGCCCCCTCCCGTGAAGCGGCGGCTGCAAGACTTGACAAGAAAGGCCTGCTGGGCTATTCCGGGTGTTGTCTGGACAATGGATACTGATAACTGACGAATTCAAGGAGTGAGATTCATTATGGAAGGATATCCCATCCTGGTCACGGGACTGCTGATCTTTCTGGCCCGAATCTGCGATGTTTCCATCGGTACGATACGAACCATCATGACGGTTCAGGGACGGACCGTCTTTTCCTTTATACTGGCCATATTCGAAATCACCATCTGGGTGCTGGTGGCCAGCACCGTGATCAATCAGCTCAACGAAAAACCCATTTTGATCGTATTTTACGCGTTCGGGTATGCCACCGGAAATGTGGTGGGCATTCTGGTGGAGCGCAAACTGGCTTTCGGGATCATCATCCTGAAACTCCTCACGCGGAAAGCCGGGAATGAAATCACGGAATACCTCCGGTCAAAAGGCCAGCCCGTAACCGTTTTTATGGGTGAAGGCATGAAAGGACCGGTCAGCGAGTTGTATATCGCCTGCCGCCGCCGGGATCTGAAATGGATCCTGCCGGAGGTGAAAAAGATGGATAAAGAGTTGTTTTTCATCATTGAACAGGCCAGGGACATGAGCCGGGTTCTCAAGCCCTTGGCCACTCCGATGGGCGGCTGGCGCAGCATATTTAAACGCAAATGAAAAAAGGATAACAATGGATAACGTCAGCCATTTCACACGCATGATTCAGAAATTTATTGAACAGGATCCTGCCCGTGCGTCCCATCTCATGGAAAGCATGGACGCTTCCGAAGTAGCCCGCATTCTGCCGGCCCTGCCCCTGCAGACGGGTCTGCGGGTAATCCGCAGGCTTCAGGTAAGCTTTGCCGCAGCGGTGCTGGAGAATGCGGTCCGGGAGTATGTAAAATCCTTGATGCCCCAGCTGGATCCCCAGTTTCTGACCGCTGTGCTGATGCATACGTCCGAACATTTCAGAGAACAGATCAAGGAAGACATCACCCGGCCGGTTCGGGACCAGATCCGGGATCTGCTCACCTATCCTGAGGGCAGCATCGGCCGGATCATCACCACGGATTTCATTGCCTTTGACAAGGACATGCTGGTCCGGGACGCGGTGGCCAAAATCCGTTCACTGGCCAAAACGCGTTCCCCGGCTTCCTATGCTTATGTGGTGGACGAAGACCGCCACCTGGTGGGAGTGCTGAATATGCGGGATCTGATGATCGCATCCCCCGGCCAGACCCTGGAGTCTGTGATGCGAACGGATGTATTTTTCCTTCACAGCTTTACCGATATCAGGGAAGCGGCCGCCGATCTGTCCAAGCGGAAATATTTTGCCGCGCCCGTGGTGGATTCGGACCACTGCATCATCGGGATCATCAAAGCGGAACGCCTGATCAAAGGGGTCCAGGAGAACACCTCCCAGGACATCCAGCGGATGTTCGGCGCCGGCGGGGATGAGAAACCGTTCTCACCCCTCCTTTTTCCTTGAAAAAACGGTTGTTCTGGCTCCACATCAACCTGGTGACGGCCTTCATGGCCGCCGGGGTGGTAGCGGTGTTCGAGAGTATGATCGCCAAACTCACCATTCTAGCCGTATTCCTGCCGGTCGTGGCCGGACAGGGCGGCAATGCCGGGGCCCAGTCCCTGGCCGTGGTGATGCGGGGGATCGTCATGCGGGAAATTCCAAAGGGAAAACCGGCCGGCTGATCCTCAAGGAGGGGGCCTCGGGGCGGTGAACGGGGTGGTCATCGGTCTGGTCACGGCTGTGGTGGCTTGGCTCTGGAACGGCAATCCATTCCTGGGCCTGGTCATCGGCCTGGGCATGTTTTCAATCTGATTTTGCCGGACTTTCCGGGGCGTCCATTCCCCTGCTCATGAAAAAAATGGGCATTGATCCGGCCCAGAGTTCCAGCATCATCCTGACCACAGTGACGGATATCCTCGGCTTTCTGGCGTTTCTGGGATTTGCCGTGGTCTTTCAATCTTACCTGGTCTGATATTTCAACTGGACAACAAAAGGGGTTTCTGTATATCCTGTTGTTATCACTGACAATCACCTGCAACTATATGGAATTTATCGATGGCGGAATTTGATTATTGGAAACTGCTGGCAGGGGTGGGTATTTTTCTGTTCGGCATGCAGCTGCTGGAAACATCGGTGAAAGACCTGAGCGGAAAGGCGTTCCGCAGAATCATCCGTGACTACACCAACACCCGGCTCAAGGCAATTGCCAACGGAGTGCTGGTGACGGCCATTCTGCAAAGCAGTTCGGCCGTGTCCCTGATGGTGCTGGCGTTTGTGGGGGCCGGAATCATGCAGATGGAAAATGCCGTGGGCGTGATTATCGGCTCCAACATCGGCACCACCCTCACCGCCTGGATCGTTGCGACCGTGGGCTTCAAGATGAAGATCGAGGCGTTTGCCCTGCCGTTTATCGGCATTGCCGCTGCCGGCCTGGTCCTGTTCCGGCCCGGCACCCGAACGGCCCACCTGACCCGGCTGCTGATCGGGTTCGGCTTCCTGTTTCTGGGACTGGACTATATGAAAACCTCTGTGGAGCATTTTGCAAAGGATTTCGATCCCCAGCACCTCCGGAATCTGGCGTTGTGGACCTATCTGCTCATTGGAATCCTGTTGACAGCCGTGATGCAGGCCAGCGCCGCCACGTTTGCCATCACCCTGGCCGCCTTGAGCAGCGGACTCATGACCTTTGAAATGGGCGCAGCCATGGTCATCGGTGCCAATATCGGCACCACGATCACCATTCTGCTCGGGGCCATGGGCGGATCACCCCCAAAAACGGGTGGCAGCCAGCCATCTGGCATTCAACCTGGTCACAGGAGTGGTAGCCTTTGCCGGACTGCCCTGATAATCCGGGTGGTGGGGATGTTTGTGGATATCTCCACCAACGGTCCGGTGGGTCTGGCCCTGTTCCATACGTTTTTCAACATGACAGGGGTGGTGATTTTCCTTCCGTTTATTCCGGTCATGACCCGGCTTCTGGTTCGGTTCCTGCCGGAACAGAAACAGAGCCTGAGCGTTTTCTGGATGCCACTCCGGTGGAGGAGATTGATGCGGCAAGCATCGCGCTGAAAAATGAAATCATCCACTTACTGCAGGAGTGCCAGCTGTATACCCTCCGATGCCTGGGACTCGATGAAAAACTGGTCTTTGATGACCGGCTGCCGTTTGAAAAGACCGGCGCAGGAAACTGCCTCACCCGGATCTTTTCAACAGCATTCAGCAGCTTCATTCATCCATCATCGCATATTATTCCCGTATTCAGGCCCATAATCTGGAAGAGGAAAAAATCCGGGAACTGGAGCGAATGATTCTGGCGTCCCGGAATATCATGAATGCCACCAAAAATTTTGAAAGCATCCGGCCCGGTATCGATGATCTGGAGTCGTCTGATGCCGGCTTTCCCAACCGCCAGGCCAGCCGGTTCCGCAAGCGCCTGCTCAGCCTGCTCACGGAAACCGGGCCCGCCTTTTCACCGGCTGATCCAGGCGGGCTCTACCAGACGATTACCCACGCGTTTGAAAAAATTGAAGCGGAAGACAACCGGTTTATCGAAGAAACGGTCAAAGCCTCTTCTGCGGGAGATATCGGCGAAAACGACCTTTCCGGGCTATTCCTGGTGAACCGGCTGTTCACCCAGGCCTGCCGCATGATGGTCTTCAGCATGAAAGACCTGCTGCTGACACCGGAGCAGATCCTGTCATTCAACAGGAAAACCAGCTCATAACCGCTGATTGTAAAGGATAATCACATGCTCCTCATTCTCACATCCTGGCGGACGGTCCTGGACATTCCGGTCATGTCTGCCGGATGACCACAGCACCCGACATCAGGCTGCCACGGAAGTCGAAATGGACCTGTCCAAGGCGCCGGCCCTCAACATCCCGGCAAACCCTGAAACGGATTCAATGAGTGATTCTTGGGTTGCCAACGCCATGAAATTTTTTTATACATTCAAGAACTCTGTTGATTCCTGCCTTGATTGATATTCGCTGGGTGCCGCTGCGCAACCGGTTCAAAACGGGAGGTATCACGGTGGCCGGCTGTTGCAGATTCACAGGCCTGCTGGAAGAGTAGACCGATCTGTTTCATATGCCCGGCTGGATGACTATGACATCGATCCGGCCCTCATTGGGCAGGTGATGGCTTTGGCCAGCCCAAAAAATTGTCCCATTCACCTGCCCGGAGATGCGATGGCAAGGATAATGAAGCGACGTCTGTAAAAGCTGAAAAAAAAAAACAAATAGAAAATGACTTTCTGACACCAAGGAGGAGATATGAAAAAAATCGGTCTGATTATGATGGTGGTGCTGACGATGTCGGCCGCGACCCTGGCTGCCGAACCGTTTACCATCAAGCTGGGCGTGGTCACCAAGCCCGGCGCAGCCCAAAACATCATGGCGGAAAATTCAAGGAGATGGTGGAGGCCCGGTCGAACGGGGCGTACACGGTCAAAATCTTTCATTCCGCCTCCATCGGCAATGAAACGGAAATCCTTCAGCAAATCCAGATGGGCACCATCCACATGGGGGTAATCACAGGCGGTCCGTTTGACACCTTTGACCCCATTGTCCGGGTGATCAACTATCCGTTTCTGTTCAAGGACCATGCCCAGGCCGACCGGATTCTGGACGGGCCCCTGGGAGACAAGATCCTGAAAAGCCTGGAGAACTCCGGGTTCAAGGGGCTGTGCTTTTCGGAAAACGGGTTCCGGAATCTCACCAACAACAAGCGGGAAGTGACCGGGCCGGATCAGGTCAAAGGCCTGAAAATCCGGGTGATGTCCTCGGCCCTTCACAAAGCCATCTGGCAGGCGCTCGGGGCCAACCCTACGCCCATGCCGTGGCCCATTTACACGGAACTGGAACAAGGCGTGATCGACGGCCAGGAAAATCCTTTGTGGGTGATGGAAGTGTACAAATTCTATGAAATCCAGAAATACATGACCCTGACCCGGCATGTGTATTCCCCGCACATCAACGTGGCCTCGCTGAACTGGTTCAGAGGACTGCCAGCATCGGACCAGGCATTGATCACCGCTGCCGCCAAAGATGCGGCAAAATTTCAGCGCAAAGACAATCGGGAGAAGAACGCGGGCCGGCTGGCCCTGCTTCGAGAAAAAGGCATGCAGGTGACGTCTGATCCGGATGTGGATGCCTTCCGGGAGCGGGTGGCCGGGCTCAAAGACCTGAGCCTGTACCGGGATCCCCGGGTGCAGGATCTTCTGGTTCGGATACTGGAGGCGGTAAAATAAAACAAATAGCCATATTTCTAAGGCGGGTCAGCCGTGAACTGAACCGCCGGGTCAAAGGGGCGGTGTGCGCCATGGGCGTGACCATGGCCCTGGTGGTGGCCATCCAGGTGGTGGCCCGGTATGGATTCAACCATTCGTTGTTCTGGTCTGAGGAACTCGCCCGGTTTCTGCTGATCTGGCTGTCGTTCTTAGGCGCCACCGTGGCCTATTGTCAAGGGGTTCATCCCGGGGTGGACAGCATGGTACGCCGGCTGCCGAAACAGTGGCAAACGGCAACCGCCCTGCTCTCCTGTCTGGCCGGGGGGATTCTGTTTACCGTGATGGTGGTCAGCGGTACGCAGTTCGCCTGGTTTGTGCGGCTTCAGATCTTTCCGTCCACAGGCATCGCCAAATGGATCGTCATGGCCGTGGTGCCGGTGAGCGGGGTGATTTTCCTGGTGCACTGCCTGGCCGTAATAAGCCGGCTGTTTGACAAAAACGGCCGTGACACAGCAGGAACGGCCGAATGACCACGGAACTGCTGATTCTGACTCTA
>LQAH01000257.1_pt1 | contig 14305 bp, 25 predicted proteins | sample 1535791 | NCBI WGS metagenome assembly LQAH01 (sample SAMN04331585, study PRJNA305678) | bioreactor metagenome | isolation source: bioreactor_4 inoculated with Wadden Sea sediment 2nd replicate of a... | place: Germany:Bremen
ATTATCTTTATTAACATAAAAAATAAACCGGATAGGGATAATAAAATCCGCTTTTAGAATCTATTGTAAAATCAGGAAATCTTTTACTTATTATTTTCAAGTTCATTCCATGCACTGCATAACTGCATTGGAATATAATCAATTTTTCCAGATTTAAGTTTCTTATAAAGTATTTCTTCTGCAGGAGAGGAATCATCAAATGCCAGACTGCTGTGCTCCAGTATTGAAGAATTCTCCCATTGCTTTAAAAGGCCTGCTCTTTCTTTTTTCTTGAATTTCACGAAGCAGATTTATTGATTTGAATTCAGCTTCCTTTTCTTTTCTGATCATAAATACTCTGTAGCCGAGCAGTCCCTGCATTATGGGAAATCTTATTCCTTTTAATGCTTCTTCTCTCTCTTTTGTTGCTGCTGCAAATGCTACATCACACTTTTGCCTTTCTCAAGGAGCTGCAATCCTCTTTCTTCAGGGATTTTAGTATTGACAGGAACTGCTTCCGCATCTCCGTATTCAATTCTTGTTTTATCAAGCGCAAGATTTAAAAGCCGGATTTGATATGAGTAACAGTCTTCTACCTGAAAATACTTAATTTTCGCGTTATCTGAATAAAGCAGACTGGATGTAAGTATAAAAAGTGTAAAAAGTATTATTTTAAATTGTATTCTTTTCATTTTACCTGCCTTTAGCAAACTATTATATAATAATTTCGCATATTGCCGAAAAAATTATTAGAATTGTGTTAATAAAATAATATTCTTCCTTAAATCATAAAGATAAAGGTTATGCTTTTTCGATTATTAAAGCGATATCTTAAAATCGGATTGAAACTTTATAATTAGTGTGATAAAAGTATGATAGATGAAGCTAAATAGGAGCGGCAATAATGGATAAGACAGTTTCTGCATATAACAATTGTGCATCTGCATACGAAGAGAAATTCAGTAAAAATGAAACATATAATCAGCATGCTCTTTCATTTGCCTCTCTATTTGAAGCAGGCAGCAGCATTCTTGACATCGGCTGCGGACCCGGACTTAATTCAGCTCTTTTTACCGGCCGCGGAATTTCTGTTACCGGTATAGATCCTTCTTCTGAAATGATAAGACTTGCAGAGAAAAACTGTCCAGCAGGGAATTTTATAAATATTTCTGCAGATATGTATGAAAGTCAAAAGAAATTTGACGGTTTATATCTTTCCTTTGTTATTGTACACATGGATGATGACAAGGTGGAGACTCTTCTTGACCGGCTTCACTTTATGATAAAAACCGGGGGATATGTCTATATAAGCTTTATGGTAGGAAAAACTCCCGGATATGAGCTTTCCAGTTTTGCCAAGGATGAAATTTACTATAATTATTTTAATAAAGATGAAATAATTTCCCGCTTTCATAACAATGATTTTGAATTGATCAGTTCCCATACAGATCCCTATGAAGAGGCAGACGGTTCATTTACCGATGATATTTTCCTTGTTTTTAAAAAAGTATAAAAAAATTATTATGCTCTAAAAAAAAAAGAAAAAAATATTTTTTTTGCTAATTTCTGACATTGTAAAAAATTAAACTGTTTTACTGATTTTTTCATCTTTTAGGCTTTGTTGACACTGGTTCATTATATTGTTACGATATTTTCAGTACTTCTAACAAACAACAACTTTAAAATATAAATACTCGATCTTAATAAAGGGAGCGGCTTGTCATGCTGATTTTTATTCTACTTTATACAGCTCTTATCATTATAACAGGTGTGTTTTCAGCATGCTTTCGTAATAATTCCTTTGTAAACAGATATACTGTTCCTTTTTTATTTTCTGCTGCAAGTATTCTACTTCTCTTTATAATTCTTAAAGGATTCATCTTATATCAGCCGGAAGTACTTGTATTAAGCTGGCAGCTTCCTTTTGCGGAATTTAAAACAGGAGCTGATTATATTTCACTTTTTTTTTATGATTCCTCTTATGATTTTAACAGCCTCATGTTCTGTATACGGTTCCCGCTATTTTAAAAATGAAGAGGGGGGCAGAATCCACTGGCTAAGTTTTTCCCTGCTTGCAGCAGGAATGGTTATGGTGCTGATCTCCGGAATGCTGTTCTTTTTCTTATCTCCTGGGAAGTTATGTCTTTTTCATCCTTTCTTCTTGTTATTACAGAGTATGAAAAGGAAAAGGTAAGAAGGGCAGGCTGGATATATTTTATTACTGCTCATATCGGAACTGCATTTTCTTTTTACTGCCTTTTTACTTCTTTCATCAGGTTCAGGAAGTTTTGACTTTGAAATGTTTGGAAATATGCAGTTTTCTGTTTCAAAATCAAATCTGATTTTTATATCTGCTCTTACAGGGTTCGGCCTTAAAGCAGGCTTTATTCCATTTCACATCTGGCTTCCCCTTGCTCATCCTGCAGCTCCCAGTCATGTTTCCGCTTTAATGTCGGGAATAATGATAAAGATGGGGATATATGGAATTATCAGAGTACTTCTGTTTCTCGGGACCTTTCATGCATGGTGGGGAGTTCTTCTAATTATTCTGGGAGCAGTATCCGGAATATTTGGAATTCTTTTTGCAGCAGGGCAGCGAGATATAAAAAAACTGCTTGCTTTTTCAAGTGTTGAAAATATCGGAATAATTCTTATTGGACTGGGTATGGGAATTTCAGGGCAGGTTTTTAATTCGCCTGCTGTTTCTGTACTGGGTTTTGCAGGTGCCTTTCTTCATATCTTCAACCACGCAGTATTTAAATCTCTTCTTTTTATGGTGCAGGTTCTGTAATACGTCAGACAGGAACAGGAGAGTTAGACAGGCTGGGGGGCTTTTGAAAAACTTCCCTGGACCGGATATCTGTTTCTGGCAGGTTCAATTGCAATTGCAGGTCTTCCTTTTTTCAACGGATTTATAAGCGAGATTCTTATATATATTTCATCAATAAAAGGCGCTGTAGAAGGGGAAGGAAATTTACTTCCTATGATTTCTGCAGCAGCAGTTATTTCTCTTGCCGCAATCGGAGGCATGGCATCGTTATGTTTTACAAGAGTATTCGGAATAGTCTTCCAGGGAAGTCCGCGAAAGGAAGATCTTAAAAATGTTAAAGAAGTGCCATTTTTAATGAAGGCAGGAATGGTTTTTCCTGCGCTTTTTGCAGTCTTTGCAGGAATGACTTCGTTTCTGCTTCTTTCTTTTATAGAAAAACCTGCAGCAGTTTTTACAGGGGAAGCTGCTGCTCAATGTTTCAAGATGCTTGAAAAGAACATGATAACTCTAAGTATTGTTCTTGCAGCATCGCTTCTTTTTATTATCATTATTTTATTTATAAAAGAGAGGATCTTTAAAAAGAATTCTGTTAAAACCGGCAATACCTGGGGATGCGGCTATTCATTCCCGTCAGCAAGAATGCAGTACACCGCATCTTCCTATGCCGCACCGGCCCTAGATAAGTTCAGCGCTCTTGTCGCTGCAAAAAAAACAAAAAAATTTACAGATGAATTATTTCCCGGCAGTAACTGGTCATTCTCTTCACAGATTGAAGACTGGTTTTTAAGCCGTATATATATAAAGGCTGTTAAAGCTGTCGACAGAGTGCTTTCTCTTCTGCGGTGGTTTCAGTGCGGCAGGGCCGGAATATATGTTATGTATGCCGCATCTGCAGTTGTAATTCTTATTATCTGGAAGTTTGTAATATGATAAATATTGTTATATCGATTGTATCTGCTCTTATTTTTTCTCCCTTACTGGCTGGAATTATAAAAAAAAACAAAGGCAGGAATTGCAGGGAGAAAAGGCGCTCCTTTGCTGCAGCTCTACTATAATCTCTGGAAACTGTTTAAAAAAGGCTTTGTAATAAGCCCTGTAACAACTCATCTCTTTTCAGCAGCTCCTGTTATTGTTTTTCTGTAACTCTCTCAGCCTCTTTATTTGTGCCTGTCCTTTCATCAGTAAAGCAGCTTTCTTTTACAGGCGATTTTATACTTCTTTTTTATCTTCTTGCTTTTGGAAGATTTTTTCTTATAATTTCAGCTCTTGATACAGGATCATCTTTTGAAGGTATGGGAGCCGGCCGGGAGGCTTTTTATTCAGCTCTTGCAGAACCGGCAGCATTTATATCTGTTCTTACAATTCTCCGGGTTCAGGGGACATCAGTATTTGCAGAAGCTCTTTTATCTTCCAACAGCAGCAGTCCTGTAATTATAATGCTTGCCGCTGTTCCGCTTTTTATAGTGATGCTTGTCGAGAATTCAAGGATACCCTTTGATGATCCTGAAACACATCTTGAACTGACAATGATTCACGAGGTTATGATTCTTGACAGCAGCGGTCCTGATCTTGCTCTTTATGAATATGCATCAGCTGTAAAAATGTGGATTTTCTCGCTTATCATTGCAAGAACATTTATGACTTTAATCAGTGTGCCGGTTTACGCAGAAGCTGCTGTTCTGCTTTTACTAATATTTCTAATAACAGCTGCGGCAGGGATAGTTGAATCAGTGCTTGCAAGGGCTTCTTTATTAAAAGTTCCGAAATTGATTTTCAGCGCCGGAACTGCTGCATTTTTAGGTTTTTTTCTTTCTTTCAGCAAAGTGTTCGGGTGGTAATTTATGAAATAATCTTCTTCTCCTCCTCTCTTTATTAATAGTGTTGAGCAATATATATATTCTGGGAACAAGCAGGATAGGAATAATGATCAGGGGAATAGCTTTTCAGGGCGCTGTTATAAGTATTCTTCCTTTTTTCATTCATGGAGAAATATGCTGCTTAACAGAGATTCTTGTTCTTTCTGTCCTTAACGTTTTTATAAAGGGATTTGTTATTCCTTATTATCTTAAAAAGGTTGCAGATAATGTTAAGGTAAAAAAGAACTGAATCCCTATATCGGATATACAGTATCTGTTATTTCAGGTCTTTTAATTACTCTGGCTTCATTTTATCTGGTTAAAAAACTTCCTCTTTATTATTTGAGTATTTCCCCTTTCCATACAGCTGCAGCATTTGCATCTGTCCTGATCGGGATGTTTATTATTTCCGGAAGGAGAAATATTATTGCCCAGATTATAGGTTATCTGGTTTTTGAAAATGCCGGATTTATTCTGGGAATATCCATAGCTTCGGCTCAGCCCCTATTTATTGAGATAGGAGTGCTGCTTGATCTTCTTGCTGGTGTGGTAATAATGGTTGTCGCAGTTAACCGCATTCATATTCATTTTGACTCAGTAAATGCTGATTCACTTGAGAGGCTCAATAAATGATTACAATACAGACATCAGCACTTATAACAGCACTTATTTTTACAGCAGGTATTATTATTCCTTTATGGATGAAAAATCACAGCAGCATGATAAGAATGCCGCTCTTTAGTTCATCCGCAGCCTTAATACTGTCTGTTTTTACCGCTCTTGAGTTTTTTTAAAAACGGAACATCTATGTTTTTCGGCACTCTTTTTATTGTCGATCACCTTGCTTTGTTTCATATATTTCTTGTAAATTATTATTTTTACAGCAGCATCTGTTTTATATGCAGGATTATTTTAGCGGATCATCCTCTCTTTTTCACTACCGAAGATTTTCAATGCTCTGGCAGGGATTTCAACTGATGCTTCTGGTAGTCATATATTCAAACAATATAGGACTTACATGGGTTGCAGTTGAAGCGACAACAGTTATATCTGCATTTTTGATAATTTCTGAAACAGACTCTCTTTCTCTGGAAGCAATGTGGAAATATCTTCTTATATGCTCAATTGGTATAGGTCTTGCATTTATAGGGACAATTCTTGCAGCATCATCAGGAAGGGATACAGTAAGCGCTCATTCAATTTATACTTTTACATCCCTTACAGAGCATGCATCAGAGCTTAATCCGGAGCTGATGCTTTTTGCTTTTATTTTTTATAGTTGCAGGTTTCGGTACAAAGGCAGGTCTTGCTCCAATGCATACCTGGCTTCCTGATGCCCACAGCCAGTCTCCGACTCCGGTTTCAGCGGTTTTCTCAAGCGTTATGCTCAATGCTGCTCTTTTTGTAATTATGAGATATCTTTCAGCTGCAGATGCAGCATACGGCGGGAGCATGGAAGCTCATTCAATTCTGCTGCTGCTCGGTTTTCTTTCCCTCCTTTTTGCTGCAGTATTTATTCCGGTGCAGACAGATGTAAAACGTCTTCTTGCATACTGCAGTATTGAGCATATCGGTATTATTGCTATTGGTCTGGGGCTCGGAGGTGCAGGTGTATTTGCAGCTCTTTTTCATACTGTAAACCACTCAATATCAAAGATGACTGCATTTTTTTCTGCCGGGTCAATTATAAATAATTACGGCACAAGGGATATAAAAAAAATAAAAGGTGTGATTAAAACCATGCCGCTAACAGGAGTCGCTTTTCTGATATCAATGTTTGTTCTTATGGGGCTTGCTCCTTTCTCTCTTTTCTTCAGTGAATTCCTGATAGTAAAGGAGGCATTTGATCAGGGCAGATTTGTCCTCTTCGGTCTATTTCTCACAGGAGCTCTTGCAGTATTTATAAGTCTTTTAAAGTATTCCCTTGATATGACCTTATCTCCATGTCCTGAAAACAGCATGAAAATCAAAACGAATAAAAACAGCTGAAAAAATTATTCTTATCCTGTCTCTTGCAGTTCTTCTTGTACTGGGACTGTGGATGCCGGAAGGATTTGAGAACTTATTATCAGGCGCAGCAATAGCAGTTGAACAGGAATTAAATATGAAAAAAGCAGTATTGTAACTACACATGATAAAATTATTCATCTTGATGAAGTTCCGCTATTATCTGAAGACGATTTCAGATCAGACGCTTTAAAACTTATCAGTGAAAAATGCAGGGTAAGTTCATTTTTGCCCTTAAAAACAAAAGAAATGAAAATATTCTTTATCTTGTTGTTTCCGATGACGCGGAGAAAACTATTCATCTCTCATCAATGAAGCCTCAGTCAGGAACTTTCAGGTCAATAACACCGGAAGCTCCTCAGTTTCATCTTTTTGAAAGGGAAATATACGAGCAGTCAGGTATTAAGCCTGAAGGCCATCCATGGCTTAAGCCTGTGCGATTTCCATCAGCAGCAGAGGCCGGCAGTGTTCATTATCCGGATGGAAGTGCTTCAGCCTGCAGGGAAAGTTCTGAGGTAAATTCAGCAGGAGCAGATGAAATTATCAGAGAAGCCGATTCGTTACAGAATAAAAGCTCTGATAGAAATACTGATCAAAACAGATTTTTTCCAAAGGCCGGTGATATGGATTTTTTCAGTATAGAAGGGGATGAAATACATGAAGTTGCAGTAGGTCCTATTCATGCGGGAATTATAGAACCCGGTCATTTCCGTTTTCAGTGCCACGGGGAAAAAGTATATCATCTTGAAATATCACTCGGATATCAGCACCGGGGAATAGAAAAAGCCTTGAAGGGGGACCATATAAAAACACCCTGTACAGAATAGGCGCTGCATCAGGCGATTCAACAATCGCCCATTCAACTGCATACTGTCGGAATATCGAAACACTTAGCTGTACTGAAGTCAGCAGCAGGGCGGAAGCTGTAAGAGCTGTTTCTCTTGAACTTGAAAGATGCGCTAATCATATAGGAGACCTTGGTGCTTTGGCCGGAGATGTCGGCTATCTTCCGACTTCATCGTACTGCGGAAGAATAAGGGGGATTTTCTTAATATGTCTGCTCTTATCTGCGGAACAGATTCGGACGCGGTACAGCTGTTCCCGGGGGATGTGATTTTGATATTAGCGGGGATGTGCTGAATAATCTTAGGGAAAAGCTGGATGAAGGAAAAAGGATTTCATCAGCGCAGTATCGCTTCTCTGGGATAATCCTTCGGTTCTTGCAAGATTTGACGGTACAGGTACTGTATCATCTGAAAGTGCTGAAAGGATCGGCATGGTAGGTCCTGCCTCCCGTGCATCAGGATGCTTAAGAGATATACGCAAAGACCATCCCTCTGGTATATATACCTCAACAATAGTTTCTGTGCCTGAGCTTGAGTCGGGAGATGTTTATGCAAGAGCCTATGTCAGATGGCTTGAAGTTCAGGAATCAATTGCTTTTATCGAAAAAATCTTAAGTGAGCTTCCTGATGGCGATATAAGAAAAAAACTCAATAAAAAAATGTCACCTGACTCTCTTTCAGTTTCTTTTACAGAAGGCTGGCGGGGTGAAGTCTGTCATACTGCAGTAACTGACAGCGACGGGAAATTTTTAAAATATAAAATTACAGATCCCTCCTTTCATAACTGGTTCGGTCTTGCTCTCGCATTAAGAGGAGAGGAGATTTCCGATTTTCCTGTATGTAATAAAGTTTTAATCTTTCATACTGCGGATTTGATTTATAGAGGTTGTTTATGTTTAAAGTTATCAAAGCAAGATTAGATCAGAAATACAGGACAACAAAATTTCCTGAAATAATACCTGAAATGACAGACAGATACAGGGGCTCCTGTTATAGATTCGTCCAGGTGTATAAAGAATGCACTGCCTGTATTGATATCTGCCCTGTCGATGCTGTAGAGAAAAAATCTTCATCAATTGATATTGATCTGGGAAAGTGTATATTCTGCGGTAAATGTGCTGAAGTCTGTACTGAAAACAGTATAAGCTTTTCCAGGGATTTCAGTATGGCTGTAAATACAAGATCTGATCTTCTTGTCAGTGATAATGATGTTCTGAAAAAAAGCTGAAAAAACTAAAAAAAAGAAATGCTGAAAATTTTTAAAAAGATCTCTTCAGCTGAGGCAGGTAAGCGCCGGAGGATGTAATGCATGTGAAGCTGATGTTAATGTACTGGGTACTGTAGGCTGGGACCTTGGAAGGTTCGGTATAAAATTACAGCATCCCCGAGGCATGCAGACGGTCTTCTTGTTACCGGACCTGTTACAGAAAATATGAGAGATGCTCTATTAACAGCATATGAAGCAGTTCCTGAACCGAAAATTGTAATTGCTGTAGGAAGCTGCGCAATATCAGGCGGCCTTTTTTCTGAAGACAGTGAAACCGGAACAGGAGTCGATTCTGTTATTCCTGTTGATCTTTATATACCCGGATGTCCTCCCAACCCGATTACAATTCTTGACGGTCTCTTAAGAATTCTTGACAGAATAAAGAATGCATCAGCTGAGAAGAATAATTAAAATCCGCGTAAATAATAATTGCTCCATATCTTTTTTCAAATCATGCTGTATTTATTCTGCTACTTGAAAAATCCTTGAAGTAATTATATTATACGGCTGAAATTAAGCACAAAAAAACATACCGCATTGAATTCGGTAAAATATAAAACCGTCCTCTTTTTTAACTGGACGGAACTCATGCAAAGGCAGGAAAATCAGTTGATCAGTACCAGTAATGTAACTCTTAAATTCGGTGAAAGAATTTTATTCAAAGATGTTAATCTAAAGTTTTCCCCGGGAAACTGCTACGGACTTATCGGAGCAAACGGCTCGGGTAAATCTACATTTTTAAAAATATTGTCAAATGAAATAGATAATCATGAAGGTGATGTAATTATCACTCCGGGCGAGAGAATGGCGGTTCTCAAGCAGGATCATTTTGAATTTGATGAGCATACTGTAATGCATACAGTTATTATGGGCATAAGAAGCTCTATGATATCATGGTTGAAAAAGATGCAATTTATATGAAAGAGGATTTCTCTGAAGAAGACGGAATGAGAGCTTCTCATCTTGAAGGGGAATTTGCAGATTTAAACGGCTGGGAAGCTGAATCAGAAGCAGGAATTCTTCTTTCCGGTCTCGGTGTAAGAGAAGATCTTCATGAAAAGAAAATGAGTGAACTTGAGGGCGGTGAAAAGGTAAGAGTACTTCTTGCACAGGCCTTGTTCGGAAATCCTGATATTCTTCTTCTTGATGAGCCGACAAACCATCTTGACCTTGAATCAATCAAGTGGCTTGAAGATTTCCTTTCAAAATTCAACAACACAGTTATTGTTGTTTCTCATGACAGACACTTTCTAAATCAGGTATGTACTCATATTGCAGATATAGATTTTGCTAAAATAAGTCTTTATGTGGGGAACTACGATTTCTGGTATATGGCCAGTCAGTTAAGCGCTAAACAGAGAAAAGATGATAAAAAGAGAAGAGAAGATAAGGTAAGCGAACTAAAGGAATTTATTCAGAGGTTCAGTTCAAATGCATCAAAGGCAAAACAGGCGACTTCCAGAAAGAAGCTTATTGATAAACTTACGCTTGATGATATGCCTTCTACATCCAGAAAATTTCCTTATGTTAATTTTAAACCTGAAAGAGAATGCGGGAAGATTATTCTTAAAGTCGACAGTCTCTGTAAAAGTATTGAAGGTGTTGATGTTTTAAAGAATTTCAATATGGAAATACAGAACGGCGACAAGATTGCTTTTGTAGGTCCTGACCATCTTGCAAAAACTACACTGTTCCAGATTTTAACAGGAGAACTTGAAGCTGATTCAGGTACTGTTGAATGGGTGTTACTATAAATCATTCATATTATCCTAAAGATAATACAGAATACTTGATACTGATCTTAATCTTGTTGACTGGCTTCGTCAGTATACAGATATAGTTGAAGAAAGCGAAGTAAGAGGATTCCTTGGAAGAATGCTTTTTCAGGTGATGAGACTCAGAAACAGGTAAGTGTACTTTCAGGCGGTGAAAAAGTAAGGTGCATGCTTTCAAAGATAATGCTTTCTTTTGCAAATGTTCTTATTTTTGATGAACCGACAAACCATCTTGACCTTGAATCAATTCAGGCTCTAAATACAGGTCTTATTGATTTTAAGGAGGTTATACTTTTTGCATCCCATGACCATCAGTTTGTTGACACAATTGCAAACAGGCTTATAGAATTCTGTCCTGATAATAATGTAATTGATAAAATGATGAGATTCGACGATTATCTTGTAGATGAAGAAATTAAAAAACTTAGAGACAGCTATTATCATGGACATAACAGACTCTCAATCTGATAATCAGATAATAGAAGCTGAACTTGAAATAGAAAAAATAATTTCAAATGGATGCGGCCTTGCATTTTACTCAGGCAGGGCTGTTTTTATACCATTTACTGCTCCCGGCGATATAATTCTTGCTGAAATTGATCTTGCGGGAAAGAAATTTCTCAAAGGAAAAAATTCTTAAAATACTTAAACCTTCTCCGGACAGAGTAGAGCCTGTATGCCCCTTATATATGAAGTGCGGAGGATGCTCACTTCAGCATATAAGTTATGAAAAGCAGCTTGAGATAAGAAAAGAGCTTGTTCTTGAGTCTTTCCGCAGAAACGGAAAAATCGATATAAGAGATGCGGAAATTGTTCCATCCGAAGCATTCGGCTACAGGTGCAGGATACAGCTTCATCCGCTTGGGAATAATACTGAAGACAAGAAAGACGATAACAGAGCAAAAGCCGGTTTCAGGGAGAGAAAGGGGAGCCGCGTAGTTGAAATTGAAAATTGTCCTGTCTGCAATGAAGGTTTAAACAGATTTCTTTCATCACCGGAGAGCCGAATAAAAGAGAGAACAGTTGTTTTCTCTCCAGATAAAGAGAATGTGTATCTTTCCTCTGAAAAAAAACAGCCTTATAAATGTAAAACTCAATAATATTGATATACGCACAGATCCCTCCTCTTTTTTTCAGAGCAATATCCCTGTATTTGAAAAGCAGTTGAAGAGATAAAAAAACATGCATCAGGCAGCACCCTGCTTGATCTTTATTCAGGTGCCGCAGTTTTCGGTTCTGTCCTGTCAGATAGATTCCGTACAGTAATATCGGTTGAGGAAAACCGGACAGCTCTTAAATGCGGTGAGAATAATATAAGAAAAGAGAAGGTCTTAATGCCTATTTTCATCCTGTGTCTGTTGAAAAATTCATTAAAACACAAGAGCGGCAGAAAAAGGGCAAAGATAAGGGACGGAGGAAGAACACAGTCAGCAGATATGCTCCCTCATATATACCGGATACAGTTATTGCTGATCCTCCCCGGACAGGTCTTTCAAAAACTGTAAGGGAGTATTTGAAAACACTTAAGCCGGATGTATTTATATATCTCTCATGCGACTACACAACAATGTCGCGTGATCTGGGTGATCTTACAGATAAATGCTATAATATTGAAAAATTAAAAATATTTGATTTTTATCCGCAGACAGCTCATGCCGAAACACTTGCAGTTCTGTCCAGGAAATAATAATGAAAAAAGCTTTTATTATATTTTTTGTTTTATTCAATCTCATTTCCCTCTACAGTTTTGATACAGCAGTTGAAAAAAGCCTTAACAGTCTGATTGAAATTGAAGCGCGTTTTTCAACAGGCGGGAAAATATTCAGACCGGTAAGTTCAGATGAAACAGACAGTATATATATTTTCTCAGAAGACAGCCGCTTTTATATATTTAAAAACACAGAACTTGTTAAAAAAAATAAAACTGATATCCCAGCCCCTCTTTCCGCCGGCGCAAGGCAGGGACGGAACATTTTATTGCTGTTTTAAAGACAGAACAATCCGCGCTTATAACCGCGGAGGTATGCATCTGTGGATAAAAAAACTCCCTGCAGCCCCTGTTCTGCCCCCTTTTGTAAACAGCCGCGGTAATTTAGTTATCTTTCTTTCAGACAGTACTGCAGTTTCCTTTGCTCTTAACGGAAGACTCCGCTGGAGAAAAGATGCTTCAGCTGTTTCAGGTATAATGCCTGTATCATTCAGCAGAGGGATAATTTTTAATTCAGAAGGAAGATATAAATATCTTACAGACAGGGGAAATACTGTAAATATTCCTCAGCAAAGCGATGCTGAAAGTTTTCTGTATTCAGGAGGGAATCTTTTTATATCAAAAAAAAACAGCAGTTATAACTCTGCTGATTATATCCTCTCCTCTCTGGACAGCAGCCTTAATCTTAAATGGAGTATTCCGTTGGAAGGCAGGCCTGCCGAAATCAAAAGATATGGTAAATATTTCTTTGTCCTCACAGATAGAGGATATTTTTATAAGACTGATTTAAACGGCAGTCTTATAAAACAGCAGAAGGCGGCATCAGGAGGATACTCAAATTTTACAGTCCTTGATAATTATATATATCTTGTAAGTTCTGCAGGGTATGTAAAACTCTACAGTCATGATCTTGTGTTCAAGGATAAATTACTATTCCGCAGAAAGCAGTTTCGGGTATGAATACAGCCTCTTCTCATATATCCGACTACCCCGGGCCTGTTTTACGGGGGACGGAAGGATAGTCCTGGGCGGCAGCGACTGGATTGTTTACTTTTTCAAGGCTTTAGATACCGGGACCTATATTTTAAAAGATGATTTTCCTCCTCCTGATGAAATAAGTGATTATGAATTAACTGATAATCTTCACTATATTCAGGAGCTGTCAAAATCAGAGATCTACGAAAACCGGCTTAAGGCACTCGATCTTCTCGAAGAGATAATAAATGAAGGCGCATACTCAAAGTATGAATATGAAATTCTTGATATTCTTTTCCGCATAGGGACAGAAGGGACTGTAAACCGCAGCCGCGGCGATATGTCCGGAAACGGAGGCGCTGTAATCAGGAGCAGGGCATCTGAACTGATATATTCTGCCGGGACCCAGGGTTCTCTGGCTATGATAAGAAAAATGATTAATGCAGAAAGCGATGAATATGTTATTATTAAAAATATAAGTCTTCTTGGAATGGGGGGGAAGTGATCCTGGGCTTGCAACATATAAGGTCTTTAAGCGGGTGCTTGAAAGAACTAAATATGATATCAGGGTTTGCAGAGCAGTTGTTTCAGCTGCTGAGAATATTGCATATTACAACGGATATATGCCTTCAAGGTACAGCGGAATGCTTCTTGAGATTATGGAAATTCAAAAAGATAAGAATTTGAAGAATATGATAATAAAACTGCTGATTAAAAAGCAGTATCAGCAAAGGGGTAAATAATGAAAAAGTTTATAATCTGTCTGTTTTTTGCAGCAGCTGTTTTCACTGTATCAGCATATGATGTTGACAGGGAGGAGCTTGAAAGCAATAAGCAGGAAGTTGAATTTATAAATTTTACAGGAATCCATGACAAGATTGATACCAGAAAAGAGATCTATTCAATAGGAACTTCTTTAGGGCAGGATATAAAGGGAAGTCAGAATGCATCACTTTCCGGTAAATATAAGGTGCTACACCTTGTGGATCCTACCGAGCTGATAAACTGGGCGCTGATCTATTTATTCTTGAAAAACATGCAGGTGTTGACCATATAAGAAACCTGCGTCTTATTCTTTCCGGCTACCTTAAAGCTGCCTACGGATATTCAGAAAGCGATGCAT
>LQAH01000258.1_pt1 | contig 14259 bp, 25 predicted proteins | sample 1535791 | NCBI WGS metagenome assembly LQAH01 (sample SAMN04331585, study PRJNA305678) | bioreactor metagenome | isolation source: bioreactor_4 inoculated with Wadden Sea sediment 2nd replicate of a... | place: Germany:Bremen
TTGAATAAGCAGATATAAAAACACTTAAAGGAGAAAAACATGGGAGTTTTTACAAGATTTAAAGACATAATTTCATCAAATATAAATGCAATTCTCGACAATGCAGAGGATCCGCAGAAAATGCTCAGAATGATGATTCAGGAAATGGAGGATACTCTTATTGAACTGAAATCTACATGTTCATTAAAACTGGCAGCAAAAGAGGAACTTGAAGATGATATAGAAATTGCAGAAAGCAAAGTTGAGAGGTGGGCGGAAAGAGCAAAAAAGCGCTTACTGCCGGAGAAGAGGAACTTGCAAAGGAAGCTCTTTTAGAAAAAGAAAAATCAGCAAAAACCTTGAATACTTTAAGGATGATTTAGTTGAATACGACAGAATAATTGAAGAATCAAAAAGCGATATTACAAAGTTGCAGAATAAACTTGAAGAAGCTATCATGAAACATGATATACTTATTGAACGAAGCAACCATGCTAAAGACAGAATGAAAGCTCAGAGAGCAGTAAGGGATTCTGAAAGTTCAATGACAGGAGAAAGATTCAGACGTTTTGAATCTGCAGTAAGAAATCTTGAGAAAGAAGTCAGTTTTGATGATACAGAAAACTGGACTCTTGATCAAAAGTTTGAAAAAAATGGAGACTGAACAGGAAATTCAGTCTGAACTTGATGAATTAAAAAAAGAGATAAATGAATAATGGGGTTATGTATGCATCATCACAGAAATTCTTATTCAAACAGTAAAAAACTTTACAGATCAAGAGACGGAATGCTTTTCGGAGTATGCAGAGGTATTGCAGAATGGAAAGATCTTCCAGTCGGATGGGTAAGGTTTTTACTATAATTGCTTTTATGAGTACAGGTTTTTTTCCTGTAGGATTAATTTACCTTGCTTGCAGGGCTATTTCTTCCTATAGACCTCACGGCTATTACAGAAGTCAATATACAGCATATGATGACTATGACAGTCAGCATGAAGAGCGTAAATATGAAAGACGATATAACAAGGAAGACGACTGGGACAGACGCTATTACAAACGTAAAAAGGGAGAATAATAATTGTTCGGAAAAAAGATCAGAATCAGGCAGGAAAAAGATAAAAGCATAGAAAAAAAAGTTTATTCATTTGACTACTATAAATCGGATGATAAAAAAAGCACAAGATTCGATCTTTTTAACTTCTTTATGAAAGACAGAAACACATTAATTCATATAAACACAAATATGACTGTATCTGTCTCTCCCAAACAGGACAGAGATAACGTTATAAAACTTAAAGAGAGATCAGAAATAGATAATATAGATTTTCATCTCTCACCTGCTGCCCGGGAAAACAACGGCGGATTCCTGGGCAAAATTATAAACAGGGAGAACAGCAAGCTTCCTGCCTACAATATTTTAATGTATTTTCCTGCAGGATCTTTCACAAAAGAGATTTTTGATAACTACATGTGCACATATTTCTTCCGGGCAGGAATCGGCTTCGAATCTGGAAATTACAGTAAAATCAAAACAGATTTCGAAACAGGACTGCTGACATCTGGTGAATTTTATAAAGTATTTGAATATGATATTTTCGATGCTTTTGAATTCAATCACATAAAAATAATTTCAGATATGATTAATATTAAGGATTTTGAAAATTTTCATTAATATCAGACTGCTGAAATATCAGAGAAATATTCAGCAGTTTAAACACCGCTAAAATAAGACATATTACAATAAAACTGTTTTTCAGTTATTTAGACACTCACAAATATAGATATTTTAAAAAATATTTATTACTGTTAAATTAATAATAACTGAAGCAATATCATATCTGATGAGGGTCAGGGATTAAAATGATATTTTTTACAGGAAGTACAATTTTATTCTGCAGATATCTTCAGGAAATTCAGACAGGAGAAATAAATAGATGAAAAAATCTTGCAGAAAGCATGAAAAACTTCTACAGCATAATAAACAAAACTAAGGAGTCCGGAAGGATGCCCATGGGACAGAAAACAGACAGCAGATTCTCTTAAAGCTAATCTTCTGGAGGAATCCTATGAATGTATTGAAGCAATTTCAAATAACGATGATGAACATACAAGAGAGGAACTCGGAGATGTACTTCTCTTAATAGCAATGATAAGCCGCATAAAGGAGGAGGAAGGTAAATTCACTTTCTCCGAAGTTGTTGATGATATTTCTGAAAAGCTTATCAGAAGACATCCTCATGTTTTCGGAGATGAAGAAATTGACAACGCAGATGATGTTAAGAAAAATGGGAAGATATAAAAAAGAATGTTGAAAAAAAAGATAAAGCTCTTCTGGACGGAATTTCAAAAAACATGCCGCCTCTTGAAAGAGCATACAGATTTCAGAAAAAAGCTTCCGGCGCAGGATTTGACTGGATAGATACAGAAAGCGTCTGGGAAAAAGTTTATGAGGAACTCGGGGAATTCAGAGATGAAACAATAAACTCCGACAGGGAAAAAATGGAAGAGGAATTCGGAGATTTTCTTTTTTCCATTGTAAATATCGGCCGTTTCCTCAAAATTGATCCTGCAATAGCTCTGCACAGAACAAATGAAAAATTTCTTCGAAGATTTCAGCATGTGGAAAAAAGCATGAAGAAAGATAATCTTGAACTTGGAGCAGAAAACTTTAGTCAGATGGATGCATACTGGGATGAGGCAAAGGAACTGGAGAGAAAGTAATTAACATTATTGATATTCATCCTGCAGAGTCCGGAATAAAATTACATAATAAATTACAGCCCCTATTATAGAGGGCTGTTTTATTTTTTGAATTTCATTATAAGTCTGTGTTTCTTCAAGACAATTATTATATCTGCTCCGCCGGCAAGAAGAAAGCGTTCATGAATATCAGAAATTACATCGGGACGGCTAAGGGAGAGTAAATCATTATTTCCCAGAAGAGACTTCGGATGATCTGAAAATCTTTCTCCCCTGAAATCCTCTTCTATAAGCATATATGTCTGGATTGTTGAGCCCATTGCGCCGTCAAGAACCATTATTCTTTCATTCATCAATGCTTTTAGAATTCCAGATGTAATTCTAGCCATCCGTCATCTCCTGATAAAAGTAATATACCCCTTATTATAATGCTCTGTAAAAATCTGTAAAACTGCCTAAAAGCTGAATCCTTCCATGAAGCATAATTCTCTAAAACTCTTACATCCACACGGGATAGAGGGAAATCACTTTCAGTAAGCTCTTTAAGAATTTTAAAAAGATTACCCTTCTTATTCCCCGGTCTAACAGTAATCTCAATCCCCTCACTCTCAGCATCAGCAGATACAAAATCTTCAAGACTGTTTTCTGCAATATAATCTGAAAGCTTCTTAAATAAATCAGTATTATTTTGGGAGTTAACAAGAAATTTTGTTCCTGCATAAAGAGACATAAGTGAATATATTTTTTCACCTCTGTTTATCCTGTAGACAAGAACTTCTGTAATTTTCATTCCTTCGGGAAGAGCTTTATTCATCTTCTCCATAAACACTTCAGGGGCCATATCATAAGCAAGCTCAACAGAGGCTATTTCACCATTCGACTCCATTCCAAGAGAGAGAGGATGGGCAAATTCCATCCGCGGCTTTGGATTAAACCCTTCTGTATTAATTCAGCTCAAGCCTGCTTCTCAAAAAAGCTTTCTCAAAAACTCTCATTACATTAAGATGTCCAAGGTATATCTGCTTATCTGTTTTTTCAAATGCAAAAACAGCTCTGTATCTCAGCTGTTTAGCATTTTTATTTGCCTTGTCTACAAGTTCTTTTATTCTCTGCTTCTTTGCTTCTTTATTGCTTACAGGTTTTACATCAATCTCATTGTCATCTTCGCTGGTATCAGTATTTTTTATTTGTTTCTGAATTCTGCTCAGAACAGTCCCCGGGATTATTTTCCAGATCTGAAGATATATCAGTTTTGCTATATCTTTCCTCTCCCGGAATATAAAAGGACTGATCTTTTCTGTTTACAACCTTTTAACTCTTTTCCGCATATCCCGCAGTTGTGATCACAGTCTTCATCGCATACAGGAGTAAGTATTTTCTCTTCTGATTTTTCACATTCTTTTTTATAAAACTGTTGAACTCCCATGCTTATGTTATCCACGAAGAGCTTCATCAATCCCTCTTTCACGGCAGCATTCTTTTTCCACATCCCAGCCTGCTTCCTCTATTACTTCCCGCCAGACTGCTCTGTCATTGTATTCCTCCCACGCATCAAGTCTCGCCCCTTTTTATAGGCTTCAAGAAGCAGCATTCCCGCTCTTTCATCTCCGCGGGAAAAGATCCCTTCCAGAAATGACATAAAAGGTGAATGAAATCCCAGTTTTATATTTCTTTTCTTAAGGCTGTTTTTATCTTATATATTCGCTCTAAGCATCCTCTTCATAAAGCTGAGCAGATCTCTGATACGGTGTATGGGACTTTGGAACAAAGGTACCTATATTTACATTAAGATTCATTTTAGTCTCATCATGAACACGGAAAAGAAAATCAAGAATCAAATCTGTTTCATCCTCCCTTCTGAAGGGGAAGTCCAATCATAAAATAGAATTTTGCAACTCTCCAGCCGGCAGCTTTTGCCTCTTTTATTATGGATATAGTCTGTTCAATATTAACTTCCTTATTAAGTCCCAGCTGCCACTGCGGGTCAGGTGTCTCAACCGCAAAAGTGAGGCCGCTTTTTCTTACCTTGCTCAAACCCTTTAAAAGAGGCATTGTGAAACTGTTTAATTTAAGAGAAGGAAGCGAAAAAGACACACCTTCGGCGGAGTAGCGGCTGTTTAATTTATCTATTACCTGAGTAATTGTACTGTAATCGCCGGAAGAGAGCGAGGAGAGCGTTATTTCTCTGTAGCCGCAGTTATATACAAGATCATCTATTTCATCAGCAATAGCTGTAAATTCCTTCTCTCTTTTAGGCCTGTAGTATATACCTGCATGACAGAATCTGCATCCGTTTGGACAGCCTCTCATCACCTCGACAACACCGTGATCCTGAACCGACTGTACAGAAGGGACAGGATAATGTGAAGCACCCTTATGCATCTCTTCAGAACCAAAATCAGCCCAGATATCTTTTACGGTTTTCCCCTTTTTCCCTGCATACCATATACAGCTGAAACTTCCGATGTAATCTGCTATATCCGATCTGGTGGCCTTTTCTGATTTCAGTTTATGCACTCCTTCAAGGATTTCTACAAGTGTATTTTCCGCCTCTCCTATGTAGAAAAATCAGCAATCATACTATAGGGAAGAGGATTTGTAACGCCCGGTCCTCCTGCTATAACAAAAGGATGATTTTCTCCTCTTTCGCTTTTAAGAAGAGGTATTTCTCCTGTATCAAGTATCGAGAGCATGCTTGAAGCATTCAGTTCATAGCCGAAAGAAAATGCGATTATATCCATTTCTTTAAGAGGTGTTCTGCTTTCAAGAGTATAAAGAGGAAGACTGTTTTCGATCAGCAGTTCCTCAAAATCAGGAGCAGGAGCAAAGACCCTGCCGCATGTAAATTTCTCATTGCTGTTTAGCAGATTGTAGAGTATTTTTACTGCATTATTCGCCATACCGATCTCATAAAGATCAGGGTAGGAAACTGCAATATTGAGTTTGTCATCAGACGGAATTACTTCATAGGATCCGTATTCCCCGCCGGAATATCTGCCGGGATTTTCAATCCTCATAAGAAGGTTTTTAATTTCTGATTCAGCGATTCGTGTCATATTTTTTTCCATATTAATTATCAAATCTGAAATCCTTTATAAATTTCAAATCAGTTATATTATAAGAATTATATCTGTATCAGGAAAAAATATTTTCCAAATACAGAACAGATCTATATTTATCACATATTCTTAAAAAAGAATAGAATTAGAGACGCTGCTTATTATCCATAAAATAATACCGATATCAGTTTCCTATATAACGCCAGCCATCTTCGATTATGGAAATATGATTTTCGGGAAATAATATAAGCCCATGGTTTGCAAGGATGAGTAAACAGAATTTATTTTGGAAAGAATTACAGATACAGAATTCTAATACCGGTAGCGCCGAAAATAAACATTAATCAGAAGCCCTGTACCAATCATGGCCGTCCATAAGGATGATCCCCCGTAGGAAAGAAAGAGAAGAGGTATACCTGTAATAGGCATAATCCCCATAGCCATCCCGATATTAACAATAAAAATGAAAAAATATCATTGCAACAACACCGGCTGCGATAAATGATCCGAATCTGTCTTTGGAAGCGCCTATAATAATTATACCTCTTATTATTATTACAAGAAACAGGAGAAAAATAAAAAGAGATCCTGCAAATCCAAGTTCTTCCGCCATTATTGAAAAAATAAAGTCTGTTGTCTGCTGGGGCAGATACCTGTAATGACTCTGTGTTCCGTTAAGAAATCCCTTTCCCCAGACTCCGCCTGATCCTACAGCTGTAATTGACTGTATAATATTCCACCCTGCCCCTTTTGGATCAATGTAGGGATCAAGGAATACTATAAGCCGCATTATCTGATATGATTTAAGAACTTTCTGTCCGGCAAGAGAACCTATAATTGCTATAGACATTATTGAGGATCCGTACATTATCCAGTAGTAATATCCCCTTTTGCAACATAATATCCGATCAGCGAAATTACTGACACAGTAATAAATGCAAGAACTATATATATATAAATACTGCTGTCTGTTACTGCTGAAATAATCTTCCTGGCACCTTCAGAAGCAAAATCCTCCCAGACAGGAATAATTACCAGAACAATCATCAGAGAGCCTGTAAGAAGAAGATACAGAATATGCCGGAGAGAGGCGCCTGCAATATAAGCGGTAACCAGAAAAATAGGGATATAAACAAGTGCAGTTCCCATATCAGGCTGCACAAGTATAAGCAGCATAGGAACAAGCATTATAAGAAAACCTTTTACAAAAGTTGAAAGTTCACGGACATCTTTCCTGTGAGCAGAATAAAAGGATGCCAGCATAAGAATTGTTGCGATTTTTGCAAACTCGGAAGGCTGAATTCCAAAATCCATTATTCCAAGCCATGATCTTGCACCGTTTACCTTGTTTCCGGCAATAAGTGTAATAACTAAAAGGAAAATAAAAAAAATATAAAGATAAACAGAATAATCCTGCACCTTTTTATAATTTACAATTATCACTGAGGCAAGAACTGCTATTCCCAGCACAGCCCAAACAATCTGTTTAATATATTCATTAGAAACAATTGAACCGTCGGATGCTACACAGCTTGAATAAATAAAAAAAATCCCTGTTACAAACTAAAATCAGAACACTGAGCAGTATATAGAAATCAAAATTATATTTTCCTCTCATTCAACCCTTCCAGCTACAGGATGTTTATTATGTCTTAAATACCAGAGATTAAGGTCATCAACAGCTTCTTCATAATTCTGATCAGCAAATATTCCCTGAAATATTACATTGGTAGCTTTTCCAGCCCACCATTCCCATTCATTCTCAGCTTCAACCATTACTACTACTACAACCTGGTCATCAGGATTTGCAGAACCGTATGGACCGTAGGCGGCAAACCAGCTTGTCCACCTGTCTTTGTATCCGACTTCCCCTGTTCCGGTTTTTCCTGCAATTTCTACAGCATCTGTTGTCATAATGACACGTGCAGTTCCCTTTGTAATAACTTCACGCATATTTTTCTGAACTTTATCAAAAGTTTCCTTTCTTATAAGCGAATTATGAAGCATCTGAGGTTCTGTTTCCTCAACAACCTCGCCTGTTACAGGATCTCTTACCTGTTTCAAAAGATGAGGAACATAATTTACACCTTTATTTGCTACCAATGCAACTGCGTTTGCAATCTGAATAGGTGTTGTCTGAAGCGATCCCTGACCAAATTGAAATATTGAATGTATCACCGCCAACCCATGGAGTATGAAATGTTGATTCTTTCCATGAAGGGGTCGGAACAAGTCCCTTGGCTTCGCCAGGCAGATCTATACCGGTTTTTTCTCCAAAACCGAATCTTCTTGAATACTCAACTATTTTATCAATACCAAGATATTCCCGCCCTACTGTCCAGAAATATATATCGCAGGATTCTGCAAGAGCTTCCTGCAAATTCAGTCTTCCATGTCCTGTTTTTTTTATGACAGTTAAAAAGTCTGTCTCCCAGCCACATCTTTCCTTTGCAGTTAATTGTTTCATATTCAGGAAATACTTCCTCTTCAATAATAGCGGCTGTCATAATTATTTTAAATACAGATGCCGGAGCATAGGAGGATTGTATAGGTCTGTTAAGAAAAGGGTATTTAGAATCAAGAGAAAGGTCCTTATAGTATGCTGTACTTTCATCAGTGTAAAAAGTATTAGGGTTATATGAAGGATAGGAAACAAGAGCAAGTACTTCGCCTGAAGAAGGCTTCATTACAACAACAGAACCCATTCGCTCTCCCAGAGCTTTTTCACATAATGTCTGTATATGCCTGTCAATTGTAAGAACAAGGTTTTTCCCTAGTACCGGAGGTTCTCCATAGAAGTACTGTTTCCTATCTGCCGCCCTTTTACATCAACTGTATTATAACGGATTCCCTCTTTACCTCTGAGATAAATATCATACTGCTTCTCAAGTCCGCTTTTACCAAGTTCTGAATTCGGCGCATAGCCCTTGTTATAAAGAACCTGAATCTCTTCACGTGTTATATCCCCGACATAACCAAGGACATGAGATATGGAGCCGGTTTCTATATAGTTTCTAATCGGCTTGCTTCGCCACAGTACACCCGGGAATTTTTTCCTTATGCTCTGCAAGATAAAGTATTTTTTCATAATCAACATTATCCCTTATCTCCACAGATTGATAATTAATTTTTATACCGCCTTTGGTATTTTTGCGGAAATATCATCAACACTCATATTAAGAACTTTTGACAGTTCATTTTTTATATCAGTTAAATCATCGGGAAGATTTGCCGGGATTATTTCAACAGCAAATGAATCGACATTCATAACAAGAGGGGTATCATAATTCCTGTCAAAAATCTCCCCTCTCTGTGTAGGAATAACCTGTTCCCGTCTTGCTACATCCTGAGCTTTTTTCTTGTAAATTCCCCCCTGAATAATCTGAAGAGAATAAAGATGAAATGAGTAAAACAGTAAAAATAGCGACAATAATCAAAGACAGAACTATCATCCTGATTTTTAGAGATTCTTTAAGTGAAAATTCCCTGTGCGGCAATCAGATCCCCCTGTCGTCAATCCTGTAAGCTTAAACATCTTCATCATTGCAAATACAAAGGGAGATGCTACAGCATTCAGCAGAATTTCAATTCCGAAACGGGATGTAAAAACTAAAGGAGCAGATCCTGAATCAATAAAAAGAGAGCTTACAAGAACTGCAAGGAAGCCCTTTATAAGAGTTGCCGCCGCTGCAAGAATTACAGGAAAAAGAATAGGATCAAAATATATTTTATTTCTTGTAAATCCTGAAACATAACCCATTACTGTTTTAATTAAACAGTTGAATCCAAGTGGTGACAGACTTATAAAGTCTTCTGCAAGACCTGATGCAAACCCGCTGAGCTGTCCTTCCATTGGACCTTTTGAGTTTGCATAAAAGATAATAATTACAAGCCCTAAATCCGGCAGAATTATATCTTTTAAAAATAATCTTACAACTGTGCTTTCAATAACAGTTACAGCTATAAGAAAGAAAAATAATTATAAGAAGATTTCTTTTATTCATTATCACTGTCCTGTTTCAGAATAAAACATATTCAAGTCTGGAAAAATCAACTGTTGGTTCGATTTCCAGCTGAAGAGATGTTTCATATTCACGTGCACTTATACTCCGCACACGGCCTATATATATTCCTTTCGGATATATGGATTTCATTCCTGATGTTATAACAATATCGCCGTAGCTGATTCTTTCTTTGCCGTTTTTATTTACATAGCTCATGTAAATCCGGTTTTTCGTATTACTGCTGCCGTTTACAAGCCCTTCATATCTTAAATTCTGCAAGCGAGCCGCAGCATAGAAGGATTTATCATATACAGGAAGAACTTTCGATGACGACTGTCCGCATTCCACTACCCGGCCCACAAGCCCCTGAAAACCTTCATAAAATGCAACTACAGGCATGTTTTTAACAATACCGTCTTTAGTCCCCTTATCAATAATAAGCGTGTTGAAGATATTTCCGGGATCACTTCCTATTATTACTGCAGGTATTTTCTCAACAGCAGCGCTTTTTTCAAAACCAAGCTGTTTTCTAAGTTCTATATTTTCCCTTTCAATCTCCCTGTAGTTCTTTTCCAGAGATTCATATGAGGCAATTTTTTTAATAAGCTTATTATATTCAGATTTTAACTCTTTTTAAGTTCGCTTATTGAATTTACAGTTCCGGAGAAAAAAACCTGATGTATAGGTAAATCCCTTCTGAAATACTGAGATAAATGACAGACCTATCTCTGAAGGCTTTAAAGCATCCTTTGATCTTGAGTCTGTAATCAGCATTACTGTATTAATTAATAAAAGCAGGACAAAAACAACTGCATTCTTTTTGCCCTGCCTCTTTCACGTAAGTTAATCATATTTTAATTTATACTGTTGTATATAGCCGGTCTGAAGAACTTTAGCATGTTCAAAATACATTCCGGCACCTAATGCTACACAAAGCAGAGGATCTTCGGCAAGAATTACAGGAACACCGGTTTCCTTTGAAATAAGTGTCGGTAAACCTGCTAAAAGAGATCCGCCGCCAGTCATTACAATACCTCTTTCAACAATGTCTGCTGCAAGTTCCGGAGGAGTCTGTCCAAGAGTCCTTTTTATTTCTTCAATAACTGCATTTACAGGTTCCTGAAGAGATTCCCGAACTTCAATAGAGTCCATTTCAAGTCTCCTTGGAAGTCCGGTAATAGCATCTGTCCCCTTGATTTCCATCCGTTCTATTTTTTTATCTGAGTATGCATTGCCGATCTTCATTTTAAGATTTTCAGCTGTAGTCTCACCGATTATGAGATTATGCACGCTTCTTACATGTTTTTATTATAGCTTCATCAAATTCATCTCCGCCGAGTCTGATAGCATTACTACAACCATACCGCCGAGAGAAATAACTGAAATTTCTGTAGTTCCGCCCCCGATATCACAAACCATGTGACCGGCAGGTTCAAATATAGGAATATTAGCGCCGATTGCTGCAGCAAGTGATTCCTCAATCACTTTGACTTCACGGGCACCTGACTTATATGCGCATTCCTCAACAGCCCGTCTTTCCACTTCTGTAATACAGCTTGGTACTCCAATAACCATACGCGGTTTAACAAACCATCTTTTAGGCATTACTTTGAGGATAAAATATCTGATCATTTTTCTGTTGTTTCAAGATCAGCAATCACTCCGTCTCTTAAAGGACGAATAGCTATTATATCACCAGGTGTTTTCCACAGCATTTTTTTAGCATCGGTACCGACTGACACAACCTTCTTTGTACCCCGCTCTACAGCCACAACAGAAGGCTCGCTTATTACAACACCTTTACCCCGTATATATACCAGAGTGTTACATGTACCAAGATCAATTCCTATATCTGATGTAAACGCACTTGCAATATTGCCGCCAAAACCCATATAACCCTCCCGGTTTTATTAATTCCACTTAAATTTATAACAGTATAAAATAAAATAATAATTATGTAAATTAATCATTTAATATTTTTAAAATAACTTTAAACGCGCTCCGTAATGTTCAGGATCAATCCTGAGAGCTTTTCTCCATTCAGATCTTGCCTTAACATTGTCGCCGTTTTTCTCATATATTTCCCCAAGCTTGTAATATGCATCTGCTGACCGGGGATTTTTCTGAAGGATTTTTTTTAAGCATATCCTCCATCTTTATAATATCATTTCTTTTTTCATATATTCCTGTAAGAAGAAAATAACTTTTCTCCTCCAGTTCATTATCAGAAGTTTTATTTGATGTCCGTATCAGATATTCTTCAGCTTTACTGTCCTGTTCAAGTTCAAGGTAAACCTGAGCAAGGGCAAGATAAAGAAGATCGGAAGGATTTTTCTCTACAGCCTTTTCAAAATTCTCTGCGCTTTTTTCCTTCTGTCCTGCAGCTGAATATATCAGTCCCAGATATTCATAAACATCTTCGCCGTGATAGTATTCGCAATAGATAGTTCAAGATATTTAACAGCAAGGTCTGTATAGAAATGCCCTTTATGATAATATGCCTTGCCGAGAACATAATATATTTCCGATGTTAGATTTTTATCATTAAAAACAAGTGCTTTCCTTAAGGAAACAACTGCTTTATCAAATAAAAGGAATTCTTTCTTCAAGAGAAAAATGAGACAGTCCTTCATAAAAACATGAAAAAACCGTTAAATACAAGCGCATGAAAATCAGTGCTGTTTTTAATCAGCAGTTCATCAGTAAAACTTATAAGATCTACATACTGATGACTTTCCCACATAGCCATGATTTTTTCATTTTTACCCGGATTATTACTGAAAGGAAGTATTATATTGCCTTTTTTAACAATATTATAGACAGGATATGATACTGAAGCGATTACAATTACAATAAGAACTTTTCCGAGAATCCCTTTTCTTTTTCTTTTCTGCTTGAAACTGAACCTTTCGCCTGGCAGCTGCACTTATTACATCCTTAAATAAATTATACATTATATTAGTCTATTTCCACTGCGAAAGTAAATACAGAGAGTAAAGACCTGCGTGAAATACTCATTACTAATTATTCTAACAGATACTTTCCTTTTACAGGATAATTATTTCTGCATTATTATATAAAAAAAGCAGGTCTGTAAGCCGGGTTCTGTTACCCTGAACCTAAGCTCAGAGCAGATTACCATCTGTCTATCAGAAAGATTACCCTTCCTGTACAGCAGCCTACCCGCAGACATAAGGACGAGCAATCCGGTCTGCTGCTTGGCTTTGCTCCTGATGAGGTTTACCCTGCTCTTTCCGTTGCCGGAAAGACGGTGGGCTCTTACCCCGCCTTTTCACCCTTACCTTCAAAAAACACCAGAGGTGTCATTCAGAAGGCGGTATATTTTCTGCGGCACTGTCTATCACTTATGAACAGAAAAAGCACTTCTGCACCCGAAAGCGCTGAACTGAAAGACTGCCCACAGTGTCCGGCCGTTAGCCGGCATCATGCTCTTCGGAGCCCGGACTTTCCTCCGGCTTATAAAACCGGCGGTAACCCGACCTGCTTATTTTAATTTTCTTTAAATAAATAAGGCAGCATTTACAAGCTGCCTTAAAATATATCAAACTGATTATTTTTTAATTTTCAAACTCGCTGTCTTCATCATCTTCATCATTTTCAGCTTCTTCTTCAGCTACAGCATCAAGACTTTCTTCCATTGAATCATCATCAAAATCTTCTTCTTCGTCTTCGCTTTCAAATCGTCTTCTTCATCGAATTCATCTTCACTATCAAAGCCGTCATTATCGAAGATTTCAGGAGCACTGAAAACTTCAGCACTGTCATCATAGTCATCAGAAGCAATAGCTTTAATATCCGCAACAACTTCCTCTTCAACATCATCGACTTCATCATCAAATCCGGTAAAACCACCGATATCACTGTCATCGAAGGCAAGAATTGAATTTTCCTCATTATCGGTATAAAAAAGAATTCTGCTGCAGTACGGGCAGAAAAGAAATTTTTTCACCCTGTCTTACATCATTTACATACTGTGCAGGAAGAATCATATGGCAGCCTGTACATACAGAACCTTTTACCGGAACAATTCCAAGACCAGCCTTGCTTTTAATAATTCTTTCAAATTTAAAGATTATTTCTTCATCAAGACCGGGAATAATATCAAGCTCTTCTTTTTCAAGCTGCTTAAGAACTTCTTTCTTTTCCTCGCTTTCGCTGTCTATCCTTTGCTCTTCCTGCTGAAGATCCTCTTCCTGCTGCTTAATAAGCTGCTCTTCTCTTTCAATAAACTGATTTAATTCTTCAACTTCTTTTTCTTCTTTAAGTATATCTTTTCTAAACTGCTGTTCTTTTTCCGTAGCTTCTTTTATCGCTTTATCAAGAAGCTCGTATTCTCTCTGAGTCTTGATAATATCCATATCTTTTTCGTGTTTTTCTTCTGAGTTCTTCAACTTCTCTAAGACTTTCACGAAGAGATTTGATTTTCTCCTGCTTCCTGTCCAGAAGGCCGCTTTTATCAATAAACTGTTTTTTTCAGTCTGTTTTAAAAGCTCGTTT
>LQAH01000260.1_pt1 | contig 14078 bp, 25 predicted proteins | sample 1535791 | NCBI WGS metagenome assembly LQAH01 (sample SAMN04331585, study PRJNA305678) | bioreactor metagenome | isolation source: bioreactor_4 inoculated with Wadden Sea sediment 2nd replicate of a... | place: Germany:Bremen
CAAAAAGGTATCCTACAAGGATACCTTTTTTATCTCAATACTTAATCTCAAAACTCTCAAATTCTTGTGAACCTTCATATTCTCTTATGTCTATACATTCAACAATGGACAAATCGTTCCCACGTTCTATTCGGTCTACAAAAGCATCTAACTTTGCATCTAGGCCTTGAACAACCATTTCTACTGAACCATCATAGTTATTTCTGACCCAACCTTTTAGACCTTCTTCTAAGGCCTCTTTTAAGGCAAAGAATCTAAAGCCAACACCTTGAACGCGTCCATAAATAAAAATGTGATATGTCATCTCCATGCACCTCACGTTAATCCTCTTACTAAGGGTATTCTGTATTTGTAAGTTACCCTTTTACAATGGAATTAAGCACAGGATTCATGAATTAGAATTCTGACACTATTTTATGAGATCAATAGGCTCTTGAATTTTTAGTTACTTTTGCTTTTTCAGGTTCCACACGGTATAAATCATACTTAGTCGAAGATCTTAATTTACGATAAAAAAATATCATCTCCAAAGATAGATATATACGGAGCATAATAGGAAGAAATATTCCACTCATTCATAATCTTCTTACGTTCTGAACCATCTGATTTAATTCTTATGATACCTTCATCATAATAAGGATTTAGATAATATATATATTCACCATCTGTATTAAAAGTCATACATACGATCATCAGTAAGCCTTAAAGTATTGTCGCCATTTAAATCCGATCTATAGAGTGAATAGGCGTCATTATATCTACAATAAAAGATGTATTCATCAGTTACTATATAGCATGGCGCATCATCTCCTATACGTTCCTCAAGAATAGTCTTACGTTCTTTAGACTCCAAATCTACACGGATAATCTTACTAGGTATCTCTTCATTACTACCTGAACTATCACTTTCCATCTCAACAAAATATAGATAATCTCCAACAATTTGAACCAATGTCATTGTTTCATCAAGCACCTTTGTTGAATATGGTTTATCATAGTCTAAAAAGTAAAGTGTCTCTTCACTAACATTGTAATAGTATACCCCTTCTTCAAAGGCTCCAATATAATTAACATTACTCGATCCTATTTGTTCTTTGTCGGTACCATCAACATTCATCTGATAAGCATCCCAAGAGTTACTTAGTGATTCTTCCAAAAAATATAGGGTTCCATTTACAACATTCAATTGTTTGGCAGGATCTTCAGTTAACTGTTCATGTTTTCCGGTTACTATATTATAAGAATAAATACTTTGATTTTCTCTAAAATTCACATAGTAGATTGTATCAAATTCTTGTGTAATAACACCTTGATTCACTAGATTACCATTGCTATTACCAATGATGTTCGCCGTTTTTTCTACTACTTCTTCAGCATCTTCAATAACTGGCTCTCCATCAACAATTTCCTTGGCAATTAGTACTTCTTTGTTCGCAGCATCCCATCCAACATCATAACCAAAAGCTTCCATCACAACCCTAATCGGAAGATAAGTCCTACCATCGACAATACGTGCATATGTATCATTTAGAATTTTTTCATTGTTTTTAAGAATATATGTTTGTCCAATTGGTACGGCTACTTCTACACCATCTTTTACTCCTATAGCAATACGACTTTGACTTTCCCAACGAACATTAGCTCCTATGGCTTCTAACACCAGTCTAAAAGGTACCAAAACACGATTATTTTCATCTATAAACGGGCTCCCAGAAGATTCTGTGAACACTATGTTTCACCTTCTAGCTCAACACCAACATCAGCTGCATAAACTGATGTACTTAACATTATGCATAAGGTCAGAAATATAAAACTCCTTCGGATCATAACACCCCTCCTACTCTCTCTCACTACCTATTTCGATCACCATATCCATTTTACTCATTACATAGTCATATGCTTTTTCACTATGAGGTATCATACAGTCGCTACAATCTTTAACATTGCTAGTATATTTGTAATTACCACCACACTCACTTTTTAACATGTAAAGCGGACAAAAACAAAAACAAGCAGTTAAAGGTCTCTTCATTTTTCTACCCTATGACAGGGGAAAATACTCGCATTTTCAGATTTTTGAACAAATTTTATAATTTTTCAGCCATGTCGCCTCCTAAGAAAAATCATTTTCTACATTCTTATTATAACAAATTCGTTACGTTTATGACAAAGTGATTGACAGTTTTCTCCTTTTGCTTTAATCTACCATTGAAAGCGCACGGATTATTTCTAAATTTTAGGTTAGGGTGAACAATATGCAAGAGACTGGTATGAACCTAGTAACTGTTAACACTCCATTTTGGCACAAATGGCGAATACATTATTCATCGTCTTCTTCTTATATATTCTTTTCCAATTGGTTAAGTATTTAACAACTTTCCCTTCAACTATTTCTATGATTGAAGACCAAATAAAAACCATTGATTTGAAACTTGAAGAAGTACGGAATAAACTTTAAGCCAGAGACTAGTTACTAGTTGTTAGTTGCTAGAGAAAAAACTCAAAAACATGACCACCCATAAATGGGTGGTCATTCTTATTTAAGCTAGTTTTTTACTAGTTTCTTTCAACTAGCAACTTTGAACTGAATTAATACGACTTTTGAATGAGCCATTTATTTAAATGATACTCACAATAGCTTGCGAAGAAATACCTTCGCCTCGCCCTTCAAACCCAAGTTTTTCTGTTGTTGTAGCTTTAATATTTACACGATCATCTTGAATATCAAGGACTTCAGCTATCTTAAGTTCCATATCAGGGATAAAGCTTGCCAACTTAGGTTTTTGAGCAACAATCGTTGCATCAATATTATTAACCAAATACCCTTTTTCATGAATTAAAAAGTTAACTTCTTTCAAAAGTTCTAAGCTCGAAATCCCTTTAAAGGCATCCGAAGTATCTGGAAAGTGCTTTCCGATATCGCCCATACCAGCCGCACCTAAAAGCGCATCCATTATAGCATGTAGTAATACATCTGCATCAGAATGTCCTAATAAACCTTTTTCATAAGGAATATCAATACCACCTAAAATAAGCTTTCTTTCTTCTACCAATCTATGTACATCATATCCGATTCCAACTCTCATTGATTATATCTCCTTGTCTTTCAATATAATTTCTCCAACAACCAAATCTTCTGGTGTTGTAACTTTAATATTTTGATAATCTCCCATTACAACATGAACCTCTTCATTTATCCACTCCACAAGACTTCCGTCATCTGTTCCTTCAAAACCTTGTTTAAGGGCTTCTTCATAAGCCTTACAAATAACATTGTATTCAAATATTTGAGGTTGTTTGAATATTCCAAAGTTCATTTCGTTTTAAGGTTTCAATAACAACCCCCTTTTCATTAACACGTTTTACAGTGTCTTTTGAAGGTACTGCTGTTACAATAGATTTTAATTCATAAGCCGATTTAATAATCCTTTTTAAGGCTGATGGTTTTAGAAATGGTCTTGCGCCATCATGAACTGCAACAAATTGAGTTTTATCAGAACAGGCTTTAATTCCATTATGTACGGATTCCTGACGTGTTTTCCCCGCCATTCGCAAAATGTAAGGGTTTACTTAATTCTAAGTCCGCAAAAACTTTTTAAACAAGACTTGCTCTGATTCTTTAGCAACTACAATTATTTCGTCAATATAAGAACATTGATCAAATAAATGAATGGTATGAACAATAATAGGTTTGTTTGAAAGTTTTAAGAACTGCTTATTCTTATTTGCTTGCATGCGACTACCACTACCAGCTGCTGGTATGATAACACTTGTAAAATAATGTTCCATAAAGGCCACTCCTATATTTTATATTGCTAACAAAAACCCAGCAATGAAAAAGAGACAGTCTCGACTGTCTCATTTATTACACATATTATACATTATAATCAACATATCATCAAAACGCCGACTACGCAGACTTGTTATCCATATGCTTAGGTTTTGCAAATATCATTCGACCAGCAGCAGTTTGTAACACACTTGTTACAACAACACCAATAGTCTCACTAATGTGTTTACGTCCACCTTCTACAACAATCATTGTACCGTCATCAAGATAAGCGACACCTTGATTCATCTCTTTACCTTCTTTGACAACAGTAACTACCATTTCTTCACCAGGCAACACTATTGGTTTAACAGCATTAGCCAGTTCATTGATATTTAGCACCGGAACACCTTGCAAATCAGCAACTTTGTTTAGATTGTAATCATTTGTAACTACATAACCATCAATTTTCAGTGCTAGCTTCAAAAGTTTAACATCCACTTCTGACACATCTTCGAAATCAGTATCAACAATATCTACTTGAATAGGCAAATCTTGTTGAATAATTTTGAGAATATCAAGGCCTCTACGCCCTCTATTTCTTTTAAGTCCATCCGACGAATCAGCAATATGTCTAAGTTCTTCTAATACAAACTCAGGAATAATAAGCGGACCTTCAATAAATTGTGTTTTACAAATATCAGCTATTCTTCCATCAATAATAACACTTGTATCTAGTACTTTTTGGACGCGCTCCAGAAGGAACACCATTTCTACCTTTAGAAGTAGGTCTTCTAATAATATCTGGTAAGCGAGCAAGATCTCCAATATTACGGGTAGCAAAACTAACTCCCAATAACCAAAAAACGCATAAGTTATTGCTGAAAGTATACTGAATATAAGATTCGTTCCAATCATGTTTTTAATCAGACTACTAAGTAAAAAAGCAATTACAAGACCTGTTATGAGACCTAATGTACCTACCAGTATCTGATTAGTAGGAACTTTTCAAGTTCTACCTCTGTATATTGAGCAAATTTGAGTCCACCTTTGATAATCCATGGAGCAATAAAAAAGAATATAATTCCAAATAAAACAGCACAAAAAATAAGAATAAATAATCCAAATGAATTTATCAAAGGTATGTTTAATATTTCGCTATTAGCAAGATCTAGTACCAGTGTACCGACTCCGTAGCCTAAAGAAGCTCCAGCAGCTGCAATTGCTAAGCGACCAACCTTTCGAATCAACGTTTTCGCCTCCTTTTATATAAATAGATACCTTATATTAGCATAAATTAACATCCTTGAAAATTAAAAAACAATTAAATTTGATCTTTTATTGTAATTCCAGTGTTTCCATGTATTTGTTAATTGGAAACAAAGGGGTATTTTAGAATATGAATGAGTTCTGACTTTTTTTCAAGCCAGTTCAAATTCGAAACAGCCCAACAATGTAAAACGCTAACCGAAGTTAGCGTCTCATTTATTCATGTTATTTATGCGATTGCATCTTTAATCAGACGTTCAACTTCTACTTCGTTCAAACCTCTTGCAAGTATCAATTCACTTACAAGTATTTGCTTCGTATTAGTAAGCATTTTACGCTCGCCTGTTGAAAGACCCTTTTCCTTATCCAGTATTAAAAGATTTCTTACTACCATCGCCACTTCGATGATATCTCCACTTTTTTACTTTTTCCATATTGTCACGATATCTCGATTCCAATTAGAATGCATTTCAGACTGCTCATCAGATAACACTTGAATAACGTAGTCTACTTCACTTGGTTCGATTACTTCTCTTAATCCTAGCCCTTCAATGTTACTTACCGGCAGCATACTTCATATTCTTAATAGTAAACTTAGAATATAGTATTGCTTTTCTCACCTAGAATCTCTTTCTCTTCGATCCCCTCGATAATACCGGCACCATGCATAGGGTATACAACTTTATCTCCAATTTTAAACATAACCGACCCTCCTCAAGTGCGCTGTATTATCATTATATACCAATGATTTCCTAGTGTCAAGAAACCAAATATTTTATCACACACTGCAAATACTTGTCAATAGCATACTTTAATCTAATTTTAAGATTACATTCTACATATCATCTATCCAGTCTCTTAGACTACTTAAATTCTTAGGTGATAAGATAATTTCTCCATCGATAATACTTATACACCCTAATTGATTCAGTTTTTGAGAGCACGATATATAGTCCGTGTACTCACACCCAACTCTTCCCCTAGATATTGACGCGTCATATTTATTTCTATATTTTCTTTGGTTTTAGGTTCGTTGAGAGCGTACTTATATAAATAGCGACCTACTGTTTTTACGGCTTCTTCTTTAAAAACAACACCGTAGTCATAAGACGTTGGAAAAAACTTACGCGCTACCATTCTTGCAACAGCTTTTGAAAAACCATGGTCAAGTTCAAACCATTCCATAAAATCTGTAATAGCCATAGATATAACGACAGAATCTGTGACTGTTTCTAAGGAACAAGCAGAAACACGATGTTCTGATAACAACTCCATGGCTCCGATGATATCGCCAGGTTCAACATAAGCAAAGCCATGAATCGTACCATTAACAAACTCACTGATAACACGTATTGAACCTTCACACACAAAATAAATATCATTTATTTCATCATCTTTATTTAGAATCATGGTCCTTTTCTCGAACCTTTTGATAAAACAGCGTTGTAGTATATATTCAGGAACGGTTTCGAACATTGATGAAAGATGTGGGTTTTCTTTAATTATTTCTCTTACACTCAAATCCTAAACACCTCCGGTTTTAATAGGAAACTCGTAATATATTTTTTTCTCATTACCTTATTGAACACGAAACCAACCGTGCTCATTCAATTGCTGTGGTCGCTTGGATTTAACAAAGCGTTTACATATCCACCGTACGAACACCCAGCAATGAAAAGACCATTGCTGTGGTCGCTTGACGCGCCCAATATGTAAATAGAAGAGTCAAGCACAAGGAATGCAAGCACTCCTTGCGCTTGACTCTTCTATTTACATGCTGTTCTTGTTTTTCACGGAAAGAACCCCAAGACGAATCGCCTTGGGGTTATACGTCTCTTTAATTGTAACAAACAATATGCTTTAGAACACTTACTTTCTTACTTCTCGTTCAAGAATGTGTTGATGATCAACAGCACCCATCCCGAGTACAACACTGTTGCCAACAACTTGTTCATTTTTTCTTAGTTTTTCAATGTCTGATAATTTCACTAAATAGCCCGTTATTCTTACAACATCTGAATCCGAACTGTAGACCGAAAAGTAACGCATACCTATATCGAATGCACCCCGCATGATATCTAATACATGTTTAGGGTTTTCATAAGCTGTTTTCTCAAAGGGATAGATATTTCCTATTCCCGAAGGAAAATACTTATGGAAGGGAGCTTCTGCACCAATTTTGTTGATATAGTTCTGGTTCATCACCAATTGGCACACGACAACCAGGACTAATATTATCATCTGTATCTAAACCCACCTGAGCATGAAGCAAGTACTTCCCATCAGACACTTTACAATGCGGATTTGAATGAGAATCTATGATTGATTCCATTTTTTTATAATTTCTTCACCCCAAAGATTAGCCTCTTCAGCATGACCAAATCGGCCTACTAGCCCTTCTTTTTCTTGGAGTATATTTACGCTTTGCGCAAGACCAACGAGTCCAAACATTGCAGAAAACCGATCTTGTTTAATAAAGTTTTCTTTTATTAAAAAGTGCGTTTCAAAAAACCACTTTCTTCTACTAAAAATCCAATTCTTTCATCCATTAAAGAGCACATTTCTTTTACAGCATCCTCTAAGAGAGTATTCATAAACGTCTCTTTAGAATCAGCCAACATGGCTAATTTAGCTAAATTCATCCTTACTAAAGTATAAGCTCCACCACCTATATAAAGACCATTATAGCAACTAGCAATGCCATATTGTTGACCTAAATCCTTAACAAAAGCTTGATGATTAGCAAAGCTCGGCTTTGCTACTGTTAAGGCTGTCTTTACAGCTTCACTTAAAAATTGTTCTGAGGTTTCATCAGAAACCTTCAAAGTAATATTAGGCACAGCATTCTTCAGCTCTCGTTCTACTTTCAAAATGATTTTACCAGCCTTAGTAGGTAAAGGTCCAATATTAGCATGACAAAAGGAATCTGTAATGGTTCTGTCTATATGCGTCAAGAACAAACGAATCGCCTGCTCAGCTTCTTTTTCATCTTCAACAAAGGGTTCTAGCAACGTATCAATATTGCCTATATATACTGGATAAGAAGTTATGGAAGGGACATGGTTATAAAACATCAAAAGCGCATGGGTTGCTTCCCAAATATTCGTAGGAGGTTCTAAATTCAAAAAAGAACATCCTTTATCCATGAGTAATGTGTAATCTGGCAAAATGTATCTAGGTCGATAAGGTGCATTTCCTTCAAACATGTCACAGATCACTTCATTTTCCATATAATATTTTGTTCTATCAGAAATATTAAGAACTTCAATTGCATCCTCCGCTTCTTTAGCTAAGGCTAGTACTTTTTGTCCGTAGGTTAAAACTGGGTCCTTAATAATTTTCAATGCATTTTCCATGTATAACACCTCTCCATCACAATCTTCTATATTTATAGTATAAATCAGGAGAAAGGCTTTGCTGCATGACACGTGTCATTCTTTTGTCAAAATACTTTCTATTATTTTCACAAACTTAATCAAAACGCACAATAAAAAAAAAAACCAGACCAAATGGTCTGATCCTGATGTATTATATTCCAACAAAACTACTACCAAAATTATCTTTCATTCTTCTTAACCCATCAAAATACTGCGCGCTCGCACCTCTCCGACACCTTCAACTTCTTCTAAGTCAAAAGTTTGAGCTTTTAACACTTGTTGAAAATCATCGTAGTGAATGACAATATTTTTAATTACTGTACCAGGCAACCTAGGAATATGGGCTAACTGTCGGTAACCTCTTGTAAATAACGGCGCATCTAGAAGCTCGATTTCTTTTCGATAACCTAACAGACCTGAAATATTTGTTAGATCTAGCAAATCATCATTTTTCATCATTGTTATTTCTTTTATAATGTGGAGACATCTTTTCCTTCTTCAAAATTTTCATAGTCAAGAATAATGCTCTTATATTCTTTTACAACACTTGCTATGAGTTCCTCAAGTTGCATGGCAACCAGTCTTCCATCTTTACCAAGTTCCGTTATGTATGCGTCAATTTCATCAGCTACACGTAAAACCATTTCCGCTCTTTTTTACAGCCAAACATACATCTCCAACCGTAACACGGTCTTCTACTTCGAGCATATCTAAACCACCTAAAGTAAAATCTAAGGACCTACGATACTTTTCTAAAGTTTGTAATGCTTGATTAGCTTTTGCAAGAATTTTGTTTTCGTCTTGGAAAGTATATTTCATTTCTCCTTTATATAAGGTAACGAGATCCCGCCTTTGAGAAATTGATAAAACAAGTAAACCCGTTGTTTCGCAGTTCGTTCCGCTGTTCTGTGTCGTATCCCGGTTTCGTTAGTATCAATATCACTTGCAGGATTCAACTCTACGTTAGCATAAAGAATTTTCTTGCCATCCTGAGACAAGATAACGGCACCATCCATTTTGGCTAGTTCATAAAGATGATTGGGGGTGAAATTTGCATTAATAAAGAATCCACCATTCATAATGCTACGCACTTCTTCAGTTTCACCTATGACAATAAGAGCACCTGTTTTAGCACGTAAAACATTTTCTAAACCTTCACGCAACTCAGTCCCCGGTGCTAACAATTTCAAAGCACTTGTTAACTCACGGTTCATCCTCCGGCTTCTTTTCATACCATCATCTCCCAACTAACACTTTTGCATCACCTTATCTACCAAACAAATGTTCAAACGCTTCATCGAGACTATCTGCCCCAACAAGCTCTAACTCTCCAACGTATTTTATCTCTTTCATATTTCCTTTAGGCATAATTACTTTTTTAAATCCCATTTTGGAAGCTTCAAATATTCTTTTTTCAGCATAATTTACAGCCCTAATTTCGCCCGTTAAACCAATTTCGCCAAATACAATGGTACTTTCCTCAACTGGTTGATTCCTTAAACTCGATGCCAAAGCTGTAGCTACAGCTAAATCAATGGCTGGTTCACCTAGTTGCATACCACCAACTATATTTATAAAAGCATCAAAATTTTGAAATTGCATGCCCACTTTTTTTCTCAAGTACTGCTAACAACATAACAGCTCTGTTATAATCCATACCTACAGCCATCCGTCTTGGTGTACCAAAACTGGTTTGCGAAGCAAGCGCCTGAATTTCAACTAAAATGGGTCGAGAACCTTCCATACTGCCCACTATAACAGAACCGGGAGCATTATGCGGTCTATTTGAAACAAACAGTTCCGATGGATTTAAAACTTCTTTAAGTCCTTCACTACTCATTTCAAAAATACCCAATTCATTGGTCGAACCAAACCTGTTTTTTACAGCTCTCAAGACACGGAACATGCTGTGTTTTTCACCTTCAAAGTAGAGTACTGTATCAACCATATGTTCAAGTACTTTTGGCCCTGCTATGGTTCCTGATTTTGTTACATGCCCTACAATAAAAGTCGCAATACCGTCGCCCTTAGCAAGTTTCATAAAACTATTGGTCGCTTCACGAACTTGACTAACACTACCAGGAGCAGATGTCACATCACGGTTATAGACCGTCTGAATTGAATCTACTATCAAAAAGTCTGGTTTTAGCTCTTCTACATACTTTAAAATAACATCCATATCATTTTCTGCAAGCAAATAAACTTCTGTACTCTCTACACCTAGCCTCTCTGCTCGTAGTTTAGTTTGTTTAATTGATTCTTCTCCAGAAACATAAAGGACTCTGCTTCCCAATTTGCCCATATGATTTGCGACTTGCAACAATAGTGTCGACTTCCCTATACCCGGGTTACCACCAACAAGTACTAAGGATCCCTTTACAATTCCCCCACCTAAAACAAGGTCTAATTCACTGATGTCGGTAGTGAACCGTTCTTCCTTTCTAATTTAACATCACCAATCTTACAGGTTTTGCTTTAGAAACAATCGCTTTGCGTCCAAGTTTTTTTGTTCTTCAACTATTTCTTCGACCATACTTTGCCACGTGTTACATTCTGGACATTTGCCCATCCATTTAAGCGACATATATCCACATTCTTGGCAAACGTATTGTGTTTTAGTTTTACCCAATTATTCCACCCTCTAATCTTATACAAACCCCTATAAATTATACCTTTTTTAACTATATGGGTTTAAAATGAACTTCTTCGTCAATAATGTACGCTTCTAAGACATCACCTTCGGTGACATCTCCTTTTAACATGGCCTCGGACAATGCATCTTCGATATACCTTGTAATTACACGTTTTATAGGTCGTGCTCCATATTCTTCACTAAAACCCTTTTCTAACAACAATGCCTTTAATTCAGATGATAATGTAATTTTTAAATCTAATCCTTTGAGACGTTGACCTAAATCTACCATTAATACACCTAATATAGCTTCTGCATTGTCCTTAGTTAAACTATGGAACACAACGATTTCATCCAATCTATTCATAAACTCTGGTCTAAACACATGCTTCATTTCATCAAGAAGCTTTTGACGCATATTTTCATGCGCTTCATTCGGCTCTTTCTTTGAATTAGCAAACCCTAAAGGTCTATGTTTTTTTATTCTTTCAACGCCTATGTTTGATGTTAAAACAATAATTGTGTTTTTAAAATCTACCGTCCGACCTTTAGCATCCGTTAGTCGACCCTCATCAAGAACCTGCAGTAGTATATTAAATACATCAGTGTGGGCTTTTTCAATTTCGTCTAAAAGCAAAACTGCATACGGTTTACGTCGAATTTTTTCAGTTAATTGACCACCATCTTCAAAACCAACATACCCCGGTGGCGAACCTATCAATTTGCTGACGGCATGTTTCTCCATATATTCAGACATATCCAATCTAATTAAGGCATTTTCGTCACCAAACAAAACCTCTGCAAGAGTTTTGCACAATTCTGTTTTACCAACTCCGGTAGGACCTAAAAATACGAAACTACCCACAGGTCTATTGGGATTTTTCAATCCTACCCGCGCTCTTCGCAAAGCTTTAGCTACAACTTCAATGGCTTCATCTTGTCCAATAACTCTTTCATGCAATACATCTTCCAGATTTAATAAACGTTCAGATTCTTCCATCCCAATTTTTTGAACAGGTACACCAGTCCAAACAGAAACGATATGTGCAATATCTTCATAGGTAACAATTTCATTGGAAGCTTGTTTGTTTTCCAAAGTTCTTTTAGATCTTGTAATTCTTCTATCAACTTCTTTTCTTGGTCTCTAAGTAATGCAGCTTCTTCAAACGCCTGTTCTTCAACAGCTTTCTCTTTATCAATTTGTATCTTTTCAATGTTTTGCTCTAATACTTGCAAGTCTTCTGGTTGTGTAGCAACCTGCAACTTAATACGAGAAGCTGCCTCATCCATTACATCTACAGCTTTATCAGGCAAAAAACGATCCGATATGTAACGCGCCGAAAGCACAACCGATGCTTCAATAGCTTCATTTGTAATCGTTACTTTATGATGTGCTTCGTATCGATCTCTTAACCCTTTTAAGATCTCAATTGCTTCTTCTTCGCTTGGTTCTTCAACTATTATTGGTTGAAATCGCCTCTCAAAAGCAGCATCTTTCTCAACATGTTTTTTATATTCATTTAAGGTTGTTGCACCAACTGCTTGTAAATATCCTCTTGCAAGAGCTGGTTTTAAAATATTCGATGCATCAATGGCGCCTTCTGCTCCACCTGCACCGATAATAGTATGCATTTCATCTATAAAAAGTATCACATTTCCATCGGTTTCAATTTCTTCGATGACACCGGTTAAGCGCTCTTCAAATTCCCCACGATACTTAGCACCAGCGAGTATAATTCCCATGTCTAATGAAATAACACGTTTTATTTTTTAGAATTTCAGGAATATCTCCAACCGATATTTGTTGAGCTAACCCTTCTACAACCGCTGTTTTGCCAACACCTGGTTCTCCTATCATACAAGGATTATTCTTTGTTCTTCGACTTAATACTTGAATCATTCTAGAAATTTCCGATTCACGTCCAATGACAGGATCTAGCTTTTGATCCCTAGCTAATTGTGTTAAATCCCTTCCATTACTTTTCTAGAAGAGATTCTACTTTTTTTTCTTTTACTTAATTTTTCAGTTTTATTTTCATCTGTTATCCCTATATATTTAAGAATTTCTTCAAATAATGATTCAAAAGTTACCCCATGACCTTCGAGAATTTTCGTTGCTACAGAATCTGCATCTCTTAGAACACCTAAAAGTAAATGTTCCGTTTCAACGTAAGAATGTTTAAATCGTCTTGCTTCAACAAAAGCCGCTTCAAAACTTCTTTTTGCCCGAGGTGTATACCCTTTTGCAGTTTCTAGACTATGCCCCTCTCCAACAGATCCATAATCTCTTTTTCAAAACATCATAGTCAACAGCCATTTTTTGAGCAATTTGCTTCCGTTACCATCAACTGTTTTATGACACCTAACACCACATGTTCAGTCCCTATATAATGGTGTTTCATATCTTTCGCTTCATTGTTAGCAATCTGTATCGCTTGTTTTGCGCGTTCTGAGAATCGATTAAACATGGTTTATCCCCCCATAAATTGTTATCGAGAATAATTTGAGTTTACTTTAATATTCCACGAACAAACTCCGCACGTTTAACATCACGCTCGAACGGACTTAATTCTTCTCCATAAAATTTTTGTAAAAAAGCTGGTTGTATCTCTAATAGTAATCTGTTCATGATATTCCACGATAAATCATCAATTAAACCTAGTCCCATTCCCATTCTTACATAAGAAAGCATTTCTAATGCTTCCTTGGAACTCAACACACGTGCATTGACTAATACGCCATAGGCACGATGAATTTTATCTTCTATTTGATAAGGATTATGATCAACCAATTGTTTTCTTGCTGCTTGCTCACGTTCAACGATTTGTGTTGCAACTTCATCCAAAGAAGACATTATCTCATTCTCTGTACGTCCCAAAGTCACCTGATTAGATATTTGATACATATCCCCCAACACTTCAGATCCTTCACCAAACATCCCTCTTATAGCTAAACCCATTTGGCTTGCTACTTGAAAAATGCGATCAATATACCGTCATCGTTAATGCTGGCAGGTGCATCATAACAGAAG
>LQAH01000261.1_pt1 | contig 14058 bp, 18 predicted proteins | sample 1535791 | NCBI WGS metagenome assembly LQAH01 (sample SAMN04331585, study PRJNA305678) | bioreactor metagenome | isolation source: bioreactor_4 inoculated with Wadden Sea sediment 2nd replicate of a... | place: Germany:Bremen
ATGCACTGCCGCGTTTACGGTGCCGGCATCAGTATTTGCATCCGGTTTCGGATATTCGAACCGGTTAAGCTGTTTCTGGATCGTGGCAGGCACGATATGGTGGGCCTCGTTATAGGCTTTCTGAATTTTTCGGCGGCGTCGGGTTTCTTCCATGGCCTTTTTCATGGACCCGGTTTCCTTTTCCGCGTACATGATCACCCGGCCGTACACATTCCGGGCGGCCCGGCCGAAAATCTGGACAAACGAGCGGAAGGATCTCAGAAACCCTTCCTTGTCCGCGTCCAGAATCGCCACCAGGGAGACCTCAGGGATATCCAGGCCCTCTCGGAGCAGGTTGATCCCGATGAGCACGTCAAACACCCCCTGGCGCAGATCCTGGATGATCTCAATCCGCTCCATGGTCACCACGTCCGAGTGCAGGTATTTGACCTTGACCCCCAGGTCTGCGTAATATTCGGTGAGGTCTTCGGCCATTCGCTTGGTCAGGGTGGTCACCAGAACCCGTTCCCCCGCCTCCACCCGTTTGAGGATCTCCTGGTAAAGGTCATCCACCTGGGTTTCGCATTCCTCACCTGCACCTCAGGATCCAGCAGTCCGGTGGGCCGGACAATCTGTTCCGCCACCCGGAATTCGGCCTTTTCCAGTTCATAGTCCGCAGGCGTGGCTGACACATAGATGATCCGGGAGGTGCGGGCCGAGAACTCCTCAAAGGTCAACGGCCGGTTGTCCAGGGCCGAAGGCAGGCGGAACCCGTATTCCACCAGGGTCCGCTTCCGGGATCGGTCGGCCCGGTACATCCCCCCCAGTTGGGACACGGAAATATGGCTTTCATCAAAAAACAGGAGAAAATCATCCGGGCATGTAATCCAGGAGCGTGGGGGGCGGCTCTCCGGGATTCCGGCCGGTAAGGTGCCGGGAATAGTTTTCGATGCCGGTGCAGTATCCGATCTCTTCCAGCATCTCCATGTCGTACCGGGTCCGCTCCTCCAGACGCTGGGCCTCCAGTAGCCGGTTTTCGGATCTGAACTGGGCCAGCCGTTCCTCCAGTTCCGCAAAAATCGCCTCCGCGGCCCGTTTCCGTGTCTGGCGCTTGGTCACGTAATGGGACGCCGGATAGATGGCGGTCTGGTCAAACGTGGTCAGGATGTCCCCTTTCAACGGATCGATCTCACAGATCTCCTCGATCACATCCCCAAAAAATCGATGCGTACGGCCCGGTCCTCTTCATAGGCCGGAAAGATCTCCAGCCGGTCGCCCTGACCCGGAACACACCCCGATGAAATCCGTGTCGTTTCTGGTGTACTGGATCTCCACCAGCTTCCGGATCACCGCATCCCTGGAAATCTCCATGTCCCGGGACAGCGAGATACGCAGGTCCAGGTAGTCTTCCGGAGCCCCCAGGCCGTAGATGCAGGACACCGACGCCACCACGATCACATCCCGCCGGGCCAGCACCGACCGGGTAGCGGAATGGCGCATCTTGTCAATGATGTCGTTGATGGAGGAATCCTTTTGGATATAGGTGTCGCTGGACGGCACATAGGCCTCCGGCTGGTAATAGTCATAATAAGACACGAAATATTCCACGCAGTTGTCCGGAAACAGCAGCTTGAATTCATTGTACAGCTGGGCCGCCAGGGTCTTGTTGGGAGCGACGATCAAGCTGGGCCGCTCCACCCCGGCAATGATATTGGCCATGGTGAACGTCTTGCCGGAGCCGGTCACCCCTAACAGCACCTGGTGCGGTTCGTTGTCCTTCACCCCTTCGGTCAGGTACCGGATCGCTTTGGGCTGATCTCCAGCAGGAGAAAAAGACGATTTAAGGTGAAACAACCCCATGAATTACCGCTCCTTTCACTGCACGGGTGCGTCTTCATCCGGCCGCCGGGGCCAGGCGCTGAGCACCCCCTGGAGCAGAATGGCCAGGGGAATGGCGAAAAACACCCCCCAGACCCCCCAGACGCCTCCGAAAAACAGCACGGCCACTATGATGGCGATGGGATGCAGGTTCACCACCTCGGAAAACAGAATCGGCACCAGCACATTGCCGTCCAGCATCTGGATGATCAAGTAGGCCAGGATGATCCAGGCCAGATCCCCGGTCCACCCGAACTGAAAATACGCCACCAGAGCCACGGGAAAGGTCATGACCGCGGCCCCGATGTAGGGCACCAGCACGGAAATTCCAACCAGAAACGCCAGCAGTAAGGAAAAATTGAGTCCCATGAAAATAAATGTCAGATAAGATGCGCCCCACACGATCAGGATCTCCCAGAACTTGCCCCGGATAAAATTTCCCAGCTGCACATCCACGCCCTGCCACACCCGGCTGGCCAGGCCCCGCTCCCGGGGCAGATGCCGCCGGATCCATCCCATGAGCTTGTCCTTGTCCTTGAGAAAGAAAAACACCAGCAGCGGCATCAAAACGATATACACCACCAGGGTAATGATCCCCACCACCGACGACAGGGTCTGGCGCAGCATCTTATCGGTGAAATGCCCTGCCTCCCGCCGGATCTGGTTGAGCACGTTCTCGATCTCCACTTCGCTGAACACCGTAGGATACTTTTCAGGCAGGGATAAAATCAACGTTTGGGAAGCACTGAGCATGTCCGGCACCTCCTGGAGCAGCTGGGTCGCCTGCCTTGTCAGCACCGGCAGCAGCCAGAACAGCAGGGCCAACAGCACCAAAAAAAATACCAGAAACACGATGCCCACCGCCAGCATCCGGGGAGCCCCCAGCCGTTGCAGCGGCTGGATCAAGCCTTCCAACAGATATGCAATGATCAAACTGGCGATCACCGGCACCAGATGCTTTCCGGCCAGCAGCACCGTGGCCAGTCCCACCACCAGAAACACCGCCAGAATCACCACCTGGGGATCTGAAAAATACCGCCTGATCCAGTCTTTGATAACACCCATGACAACCACTCTCAATTATTCAAAATCAAAAAAACAGTATATCCTGTTTTCATTTCTTTTTCCATCATTTCCGTGCTTGGACTACCGTAATGATTTGCCGAAACAGCATAAGCGAATATTAGTTTTGATTCTTTGAGCAACTGTCATTATAATGACAAAATTCTGCTGCTCAAAACATAATGCTGCTGAAAGGATGGCACTGACAATGAAAATAGTGATTCTCAACGGAAGTCCCCGAAAAAATGGGACTGTTACCACGCTCCTCAAGGCCGTAACGGAACCGCTGTCCATCAAGCATGAAACCGAATGGATCGATGTGTGCAGACTCGACATGAAATTCTGTACCGCCTGCATGGCCTGCCGGGACAAAGAAACCTGTGTCCTGCCGGAAGATGACGCGCACAGGGTGGGCAAAAAAATTCAGCAGGCCGATGCCCTGGTCATCGGCACACCGACCCACTGGGGCAACATGTGCGCGCCGCTGAAGCTTCTTTTCGATCGCAATGTGCCGGTGTTCATGGGAGAAAGCCCCCGGGGAATACCGGAACCCAAGCAGAAAGGCAAACGCGCCGTTATTGTGACGGCCTGCACCACCCCCTGGCCTTTCAATTTCATTTTCCGGAAAGCAGGGGAGCAATCCGGGCGGTCAAAGAGGTCTTGCACTACGGTGGTTACAAGCTCGCGGGAACGATAACAAAATCCGGCACCAAAAATCAAACGAGATCTCTCCATTCTTAATGGAAAAGCGGAACGGTTGGGGAAAAAACTCATGCAGTAACCTTCCAACAACAGTATTACATTTAAAGGCATCTGGGAACAGTGGAACAATCCGGATTTTAATTCCGCGAATTTGATGTAGTTGACTTCGGATCACCCGGATGGTTGGTTACCAAACTTTCTTTACATATTCGAGAATTACTGATACGGAAAAATCGAATACATCTTTGACCATTTGGTCGGATATCATCACAAAATGAAAAATTGACAGTTCGATCAACACATGATGCCATAGAAGGAGTTAAGTTTGAACTTTCGAAAACATGATTTGGAAAACCTTAACCCATCTTTTCGAAAAATTCGGACAAAGTTGAGAGAGCGACTGACTTGCCGGCTATAATCGAATTTCAGTATCGATGCATTGCAAGAACGATGACGTGGTACATGTTCGGAAGAGCGCTCAGCCGGAGCCGAGACAGCAAGAAGTTTGTTCTGCTTTAGGGATAGATTTTCATCCAGGCGAGACGGTTAAAAAAAGAATAAACAAAAGTAGTGCCATAATTGACAATTCAAAAGTGGAATACCCTGTATTTATAAAGAATCCTTACCCCTTCCTGAAAAGACGGGTTAGGTTGAAAAAGGTGGTAATGAGTATGATAACAATTTGTTTTTTTGTTTCTTGGCAAGTTAAATGATTTGGGAGAATTTAATATGAACAATGCCTTCATGGAGTTTTTTAATGATGAGTTTATCTGTGGCAGTCAGAAAAGTGGCCAAGACGATGATCCGTCAATTAAATCTGCCTATAAAACATTATTCAAAAAAATACTCAACTGTCTGCCTGAGGGTATCTGGATTTATAACGCTGAAGGAAAAGTGGTAATGATCAATCATGCTGCGGAATGGCTTGAAGGAATAGAAGCCAAAGAGATGCTCGGAAAAACCCACCACGAAATTTATAAAAAGGAATATTCGATTGTATGGTGGCACCGGAAGTATTTAAATCAAAAAAGAAGTTAGTCTTCTGTCTTATACTCGAAGAACAAAAAAAAGATTACTGATCACCGGCAATCCAATTTTAGATAATAACGGAGATGTTTACCTTGTGGTTAATACTTTAAGAGATGTGACAAAGTTAAGCAGAATTCAAGAAAAATTAAAGGAGACGCAGGAGGTCACAAGGAAAATTAAAGATGAACTCACAGAATTGAACCTTTTGGAATTAAAGGGAAAAGAAATTATCGCTGAAAGCGATTCGATGAAACAGGTTCTGAATGTTGCGATAAAGTTTGCTTCGATTGAGGTCCGAACCATTCTTATAACGGGTGAAACGGGAGTCGGCAAGGGAATCCTTTCGAAGTTTATTCATATCAACAGCAATAGAAAGGGAGAAACCTTTGTTCAAATAAATTGTGCGGCACTTCCTGAGAATCTTCTCGAAGCTGAACTCTTCGGCTACGAACCAGGTGCATTTACCGGGGCAAGCAAAGATGGAAAAATCGGGCTTCTTGAACTTGCTGACAAGGGCACGTTGTTTTTGGATGAAATTGGTGAACTTCCTTTTTCGATCCAGGCAAAATTACTAAAATTTTTAGAAGATCATGAGATCATGCGACTGGGAGGGGTACGGAGAAAAAAAGTTGACTGTATCATTATTGCTGCAACAAACCGCGAACTGAAAGAGATGATTAAAAGAAAAAAATTTAGACGAGATTTATATTATCGATTGGAGGCGTTCACGATCCATATTCCTCCTCTTCGGAAGCGGCCAGAAGATATCTTTGAACTTGCCAAATATTATCTGGAAAAATATAATAAAAGGTACAATAAGAAAGCGAAAATATCGAGCAAAACAATGTTAAAACTAACCGCCAACGATTTGCCCGGGAATTCTCGCCAACTGAAAAACATATTTAATATGGCCGTAGCCCTAAGCGATGAAGATGACATCGATCAGCTTATATTGCAGAAGGCAGAGCTGTCCTCAGATGATAGGCTCGACTCAATTTTGAATGGTGGCAAGGAAAGGAGTCTAAAGGAGAGGATGCTTGAGGCTGAAAACAAAATTCTCAAAGATGCGAAAACAAAATATAAATCAATAAGAGCAATCGCCAACCACTTAAAATTAAGCAAATCCAGTGCAGACAGAAAATTAAAAAAGCATGGTCTTTCATAGAAAGTCCCATTTTTGGGACTTGAAGACTCTCTAAATCATTCGATATTCAAGCATTTTACCGTTTCCGTTTGTTGTCCCAAAAATGGGACTTCAGTTTTATATCAAAATTTCAGAGAGTTATAAATATACTGTCCCAATATTGATCTATGCATTAAAATTTCAAATTTTCCATTTATTGCTTATTTTTTTTAAACCACTATATTTATTAGAATATCTTATATTATCGCTATGGATTTTTCCGATGGCTTCTAAATTGCTTTATTATCCGTTACCGTAAAAAAATTTTTATTTTTGTAACAGTATTTTAAGACAATGGAGATAAGAGATGACGAAACATTTAAACCAACCCCTTGGTGCGAATGCCCTTCCCAAATTTGCCGGTCCAACAACCTTCATGCGCCTGCCGAGTTCAACTGCGGATAAACTGGACGCCTGTTTTATTGGTGTTCCATTTGATTTGGGAACATCTTATCGTGTGGGGACTCGGTTTGGCCCCGTCAGATACGATCTGAATCTCCACCCATTCGACCCTACAATATGGCAACGGCAGCAGCTCCATTTGATACATTGGCAGTTGCAGATATCGGTGATGTAAACATTAATCCTTATAATTTGGAAAAATCCATCCAAACGATTGAGAAGACGTTTGACGATATATTGGTTCATAAGTGTATTCCTTTATCGATGGGAGGGGATCATACGATTACACTTCCTATTTTAAGAGCGATGAAGAAAAAACATGGCCCGGTCGGGCTAATCCATGTTGATGCGCATTCTGACATAAACGATTTGATGAGCGGAGAACGGATCGCCCATGGAACAACTTTTAAACGTGCCTTTGATGAAAAATTAATCGCACCAGAAAGGGTCGCACAAATAGGGCTTCGGGGGACAGGCTACACCGCAAATGATTTTGATTGGTCACGAAAAGCTGGCTTCAGAGTGGTTCAAGCCGAAGAGTGCTGGCATAAATCCTTATCTCCGCTAATGGAAGAAGTTAGGCAACAGATGGGAAAGGGGCCTGTATACCTCTCTTTCGATATCGATGCTTTGGATCCTCCGCTGGCACCAGGAACAGGGACACTGGAAATAGGTGGACTTACGACGATTCAGGCCATGGAGATTATACGCGGTTGCCGTGGGCTCAACATCATTGGCTGTGACTTGGTGGAAGTTTCACCACCCTACGATTCGACAGGGACAACTGCTTCTATTGCTGCAGGTTTACTTTTTGAAATGTTGTGCGTTCTTCCTGGAGTTAATTAATTTGTTATATCGATACAATTTTCCGTCGGTCGGAAGTTATTGTATAATATTTTTAACTAGTGCTCGTCCGAAAATGGTACCGTTGAACGAAATCTACATCAAGAGAATAATTTTATCCTCGGAATATCAGTCATATGCTTAGGTAAAAAACATTCTCTCACCCCGATTTCGGGAAAATTTGCCAATTTCTGGATAATCACTGACAAAAAAGGAGTAAAACTGTGAAAAGGTCTTCGTTTTTTTTATTTGTCGTGATCATTGCGATTTATCTGGCTACCGGGATTGCAACAGCAGCGGATTATAACCTAAAATTGCAAACCTACTATCCGCCGACAATGCTCAGTGGTGTAAAAAACATGGCTAAAAACATTCAAACAATGAGTAACGACCGCATTAAAATAACTGTGTTCTCGGGAGGCGAGCTTGTTTCATCTCCTGATATGCTTAAAGCCGTAAAAAGCGGTATGGTTGATATGGCAGTCGGAGTTGGCTTTTATTTTAGCGAGATTAAGCTGGGTGATATTGAATCCGGAATGCCCATGTCATGGCTGAACGGCGCTGAAGCTGAGATCATTTTCGATAAACTTGGGTTGCGTGATATCATCGCTAACGAATATGAAAAGGCTGGGGTTCATTACGTCTCTGAACTTTACGCAGCACCATATCACATCACTACCAAAAATTCCGCATCAAGTATTGATGATTTGTCAAAAATGAAAATCAGGTCCGGTGGCGGAGCTGCAAAAATGCTCAACAAATTGGGCATTGCAACAGTCAGTATGCCTCCGGAGGATATGTACCTTGCACTTTCAACTGGACAGATTGATGGTGTTCTATACGGCGGGGCTTTTGAGTACAAGACAATGAAATTTATCGAAGTCGCAAAATATTACAACACCACCCCGGTAGTGAATCCTTTGGTGGATAATTTTATCATCAATCAGAAAACTTGGGAAAAGCTGCCTGCAGACCTAAAAGCGATTATCACTTCCGCTGCCCGGCAGGCTCGCTGGGACTACTACAACGGGATAATGGGGGCTGAATACGAGATCCGCGCTTCAGATTATGCCGGTAAACTGAATAGCTTTTCGGCTGACGATGTGGCTAAAATGACACAGGCGGCTGAAGGAGTTTGGGATGAAGAAGGAAAAAAATCTCCGGAAGCAGCCAAAGCCGTTGAGTTGATTAAAAAACTAAACACAATGATGGGACGTTTGAAATAGCACAATTCGAAAACAATACTGACATGGCAGATCCGGGTTTGGCATGGATCTGCCATGTTAAGTCTTGACTTCTCTCGCCGATTTTTGAACAAGTAGATAGGAAAGAAACATGAAATTACAAAAATTTTTAAGTCGGGCTGTACATCTTTCGGATAAAATTAGTCGGTGGACGGGTAACTTCTTGGCATTGTTGATATTGGTCATGATTGGTATTGTCATCTATGAAATTACAGCTCGCTATCTTTTCAATAGTCCTACGAATTGGGCGCTTGAATTATCTACGATGATTTTCGGTACATATATGATAGGTGGCGGTGCCTTTGCATTACTCAAAAAAGCACATGTTGCAATGGATATATTTTATACCCGCTGGTCAAACCGGACGAGAGCTGTTGTGGATTGTATTACCTATCCGGTGGCCATGTTTTTGTTCGGACTAATATTATGGAAATCTTGGGTATACGGAATGGAATCCTTTCAAATGAATGAACATGCCACAACGGTTTGGAGTCCACCGCTTTATCATTGGAAAATGACAGTGCCTTTGGGTGTTTTACTACTGATGCTGCAGCAATTTGCAGACTTCATTCGTAATTTTGTCTTGGCGGCCACCGGAGAGGAATTGTCATGAACGTATATCACATTACTGGAATTATGTTTATCAGTATGTTGTCTTTAATGGTAACAGGACTGCCCATCAGTTTCTGTCTGGGGGCAGTCGGAGCCATTTCTGGGCTGTTTCTTTGGGGGACTGTATCATTAGATATCGTTTATTTCGCTGTAATGAATGTAATGAATAATTTTGTGCTTATTGCAGTCCCTTTATTCATTTTCATGGGTTATATTCTACAGGAAGCCGGTATTGCAGACGACCTTTTGATACAGTTTCAAAATGGTCCGGCCGGATTAGAGGAGCATTGGGGATAGGAACAGTCGGAATATGCGCCATCATGGCTGCTATGGTGGGGATCAGCGGTGCGGCAACCATAGCAATGGGTTTTATCGCCGTTCCTGCCATGCTGGATCGAAATTATGACAAAAAATTGCCATTGGCTTGGTCCAGGCGGGTGGCGCACTTGGATTTCTCATTCCCCCGAGCATGATGATGATCATGTATGCTTTCCTATCTGGTGAATCTGTGGGCCGTTTGTTTGCCGGCGGAATAGTGCCGGGTTTTATCCTGGCATTGGCCTATATGTTATACATTGGTCTCCGCTGTCATTTTCAGCCTCACATAGGGCCTGCTTTGCCCGAAGAGGAACAGGTTGGATGGGGTGAAAAGTTTAGATCGCTGACGGTATTGATCATGCCCGGCCTGCTGATCTTTTTCGTGCTGGGTTGTATTTTTCTGGGGGTAACCTCACCCACTGAGGCAGCAGCGGTCGGGGCCTTAGGTGCCTTGATTTGTGCTGCCATACGTAAAAACTTAATTTTGATGTTATTTTACGATCTGCCCAGAAAACTCTGAGTTTGTCGTCTTTTACTGCATATATTATTGTGGGTGCAGTTATTTTCAGTAAGGTTTATACCGGCCTTGGTGCCACTGCAATGATCAAGTCCGTGATATCCGGCCTTGATATGAGTCCCTGGATTCTTCTCATTTTAATGCAGTTGAGTTTTTTGTCCTAGGTATGTTCCTTGATGATATCGCTATTATGTTTTTATGCATGCCGATCTATATTCCCATTATTAAAGTGCTTGGGTTCGATCCGATCTGGTTTGCTATACTCTATGTCGTGAACATGCAGATGGCCTTTATAACACCACCATACGGTGTGAATCTCTTTTACATGAAAGCTGTCGCCCCTGAAGGTGTATCCATGGGGATATTTATCAATCGGTCATTCCTTTTATCATGATCCAAGCAATCGTTTTGGTTTTGCTAATGATGTTTCCGCAACTTATTCTCTGGCTGCCGTCTATGATTATGGGGTGATACCGGTTTTTTAGAATTAATCAAGAATTGAGATAAGATCAAATCACGGAGATCACAATGAGTGGAAAAATGAGCAAAAATCAATTGACACAGCTACGATAAAAATATTTGGCCAACGATTTAGCAACCGGTCACCCTTAATGCTCATTCCCCGATTGGCTAAATTTCAAATGACCATTTTTGGTTCAATTTTACCTGACCATCGACACCAATGAAGACATTTCCTATCGTATTTCGAAATTTTCCATCATAGCTACCAGCAAGTTGTTTTGCCGTAAAAAACCTATCTTGCAACGACCTGATTACGGCCGCTTCGTTTTGCAGCATACAGGGCATCATCCGCTCTTTTGATGAAATCAATATCGGTTTCCCCTTTCCTGTGAACGGTAACCCCGAAACTGCATGTCACTTTTTTACCGATGCCAAAATCATATTCACCGATCATTGTGCAAAGTTTTTCGGCAAGATAGCGGGCATTCTTTTGGTCTGAATCGAAAAGAAGAATGGCAAACTCTTCTCCGCCCCAGCGGGCCAGGATATCTGATTTTCGAATCTGACAACTTAAAAGTTCTGACAAGGTTTTCAGTACAACATCTCCGGTCAGATGGCCCAGAACATCATTGATATGCTTAAAATAATCAATATCAAGAAGGATCAGTGCAAGGTAGCAGTTTTGCCGTTCTTTGAGAAGGATTCCGTATGCCATCTGCTTATTGAAATGCTGCCGGTTATACAATTGAGTGAGGTTGTCCGTGGTCGCAAGCTTATGGAGATTTTTGTTCGTGATTTCCAGTTCTCTGCGTTTTTTTCCAGTTCCGAAACAAGGGGGGCTGCGGTCATTTTTATGGCCAACCCGCCCAGAAAGAAAAGAACAAATGCTCCAAGATAGGTAAGCAAAGCAGTTTTTAAAAATGGGAGCCGAAGGTCATTGAGAAAAATTTTTGCAACAATTCCCATCCGGACAGACGGGGCATAGGTATAGGAGCATAAAATTAAATTTCCCATGTGATCCACAGTTTTGAGGACATCGGTCTTTCCTTCCAATGCGTGACCCATGGGTTTTCCTTGGATTTTTTGATATGGAACCGGCGTATGAATCAGTTTTTCTATCCCCACGTAAAAATGGACGAAATTATCTTTTTTTCTGCAATTATAAAAATTTAAAACCGGACTATTTTTTCCTTTTTTCCTTGCCGGTTCTGTGAGATCCGGATAATTTTGAAAAAAAGATTTCCAGCTCGTGGGCGTGGCTCTGACCGGGTTCGAAATCCCAGTCTTTTTTATGCTCGCAGGTCGTTTCATGAAAAGCTTCAATAAATCTTGCCTGTTTTTTACTACTTCAAGTAGGCGTTCTTTTTGTTCTTCCACAGCCGTATGGTAAAGGAACGAGACAGATCCGGCTGTTGTTAAAAAACAACAACCCCCATAACAAAGATTGACATGGCAAAAACTTTGTTGGAATCAGTCATGAACCCGTCCTTTTTCCAAAACTAAATTTTTTAAAGATATCTGGGCGAATATCTGTTTGCGAATTCCAATTTCCGAGCTTTTCTGACGACTGGAAATCACGTATAAAACCTTCCGTGAGAAGACTTTGCGCAGCTGCTCAACCGATTTAAATTCGTTCACATAAATAGCTTCGTACTTTACACTGTGCCAGAGGCGTTCGATGAAGATATTGTCCATGGCCCGGCCCCTACCGTCCATGCTGATTTTGATCTCCTTATCTTTCAGAATGTCTGTAAACTCATGGCTTGTGTTTTGGACGTCTTGATCTGTAATAAATATCTGGGGAGATCCATGATATAGCAGAGCCCTTTCAAGGGCGGATGCACAGAATTCACTGTCTATGGAGTGAATCCCCACTTTACGCATCAATCGCTGAAACCGCTTGCGGTTGATTTTATATCCTCTACATCTCAAAACTTTGCGCATTTGAAGGGTGCCATAGAAAGGATCGGTGTGCTCTCAAGGTCAATACAGCTCATAATCTCGAGATTTTCAGGGGTCTCCTGTTCGGTGCGGCCTTCACGGTAATAGCTGGAACGAGGAAGCCCGGTCAGTTCACATTGCCGCTCAATACTCAAATCAGTGCGTTTTGTTTGAAAACGCTGCTTTTCCTCTCTAATGGCCATCAAAGATCGCTGTCTGACAAGGGCTTTGTCGCATTTTTGATTAACTGTTCTATCAATTCCGGTTCTTTTCAGCTTCCGGGGTAGCGCCCTTGACAGGGGGCATGACGAGGGTGCTCGTTCCTCGCATCCCTGACACAGTTGGTGACCCATGCTGTGCAAGTAATTAGCGACGGCGAGGGGAGCGCAACGTCCACTCAGGCTCAGGGAGCTGATATGTCGTTTACACTGCTGTCTTCATTTTTTCAACATTTTTCTGATTGAACAGTTCTTTTCCCTCTACAAAGGTTTCCATCGGCGTCCGGCCCTTGCATCATTTGCCCTGATGAGTCCGCTCATTGTTGTATCTATTCATGTATTCATCAAGATCCTTTTGCAATGCCCCCAAATCCTGGTACAGCTTCTTTCGGAACGTAACCCGATGGAATTCATTCAGTACCGTCTGGTGAAATCGTTCGCAAATACCATTGGTCTGTGGACGCTTCACTTTGGTTTTGGGTGTTCAATATCGTTCAACTGGAGATACAATTCATACGGATGCTTATCCGGTGATCCACAAAATTCTGTTCCACGGTCCGTTAGGCCCTTAATACTGGAACTTCATGCTCTTCAAAAACGGCAGAATCCTATCATTTAATGTATCAGCTGCCGGCACCGGAATCTTGCCGGTGTAAATCTTGGCAAAGACAACCGATGAAAAAGTATCAATAACTGTCTGTTGGTATAACCGGCCAACACCCTTCATATATGCTCCGTCTCGATCTCATCTGGATGGCTTTCTCTGGCTCTTTTGGCTGTTTCCAGTGCCTGGATCCGGGCTTCGGTATACACGATTCCTTCTTTTGCTGATTTCTCTTCAAGCGCTGACAGGCGCTTCTTACAAATTTCAAGGTCATGTCTCTGCCAGATACTGCGAACATCACCCCTGAAATGAGAACTCCTTGCCGCCGCAGTTCATTGGCAGCTCTCACCTGCCCATACGCAGGATACTCATATGCCATGTTGACAACCGATTCTTCAACTTCCGGTGCCACACGATTTTTGTGGCAGGGTTTTCTTCTGCAAGTTCGAGTATGCTAAGACTACGTTTGATAAGTTTTTCATGGTTGGTCATTTCATTCTCCTCGTATAAAGATTTATAAATTGGGATTAGGAAAAGCCCCACCCTTTTATTCAGGAAGTGTCAACTCAAGTTCGGCCTCTGGCAGTTTTAAATTTTGTGCCAAATTGTGTTTCAAATGGGACCCAAGCCTTGCATTATCAGGGATTCCTGATTTCTTGGTTTGCCTGTATTTGCTTTGGGATCAGAATGCCGGGAGTTCAAGTCTCTCCGCTCCGACCATTCAGACTGAAAACTGATCTGATGCCATCATCCCCGATCCGTCTTCCTGCTCATTCTGTGAATTTTTTACATATCCCTTGAAATAAATTTTTAAACCATATATATTTCAAAATTCCGGCCGGCAGACCGGATACGGATCGATTCTGATCGGTCGCCTTGTAACAGCAGGACATGAACCTCGTCAGGTCCGGAAGGAAGCAGCGATAAGTGATCCCTTCTGTGTCAAGGATCGATCCCGGTCATGCAATCTGTTTCGCATCTCCTGTCGGCCGGTTTATTTTTTCTCCGCCCTTTTTTTATGTCTTGACATGCAATCAAACAGACTTACTTTTCAGCCATAATTT
>LQAH01000262.1_pt1 | contig 14032 bp, 22 predicted proteins | sample 1535791 | NCBI WGS metagenome assembly LQAH01 (sample SAMN04331585, study PRJNA305678) | bioreactor metagenome | isolation source: bioreactor_4 inoculated with Wadden Sea sediment 2nd replicate of a... | place: Germany:Bremen
CGGCTTGATATATATAAAAACAGTTCAAACTCTACTTTTATAAATATTTATAGTAAAAAATTACCCCGGACAATATCCGGGTAAAAATGTAAAATTAAAATCAAAAGAAAGATTTTTAGTTATTATTTTATTATAAAGTCTTAAATACCGTATTCAGCTCCATACTTTTCAACTACAAAGTCAATATCCTTATCTCCTCTTCCTGAAAGGTTAAGAAGAATTGTTTCTTCCGGTGAAAGTTCTGCAGCAAGTTTCATTGCAAAAGCTACAGCATGCGCACTTTCAAGTGCCGGAATAATTCCTTCAACTCTGGATAATTCAAAGAAAGCATCGATAGCTTCTTTATCATTTATATATTTATAGCTTGCTCTTCCTATATCCTTAAGATAACTGTGCTGGGGTCCGACACCGGGATAATCAAGACCGCTTGCTACAGAGTAAACAGGTTTAGGCTCTCCGTTTTCATCCTGAAGCAGATAGCACTTAAATCCGTGAATCATTCCTGGAGTACCGTAAGTAAGAGTACAGGCATGTTCACCGTCTTTAAATCCTACACCTGCAGGTTCAACACCGTAAATATTTACTTCTTCATCATCGAGAAATGCTGTAAAAAGTCCCATAGCATTTGATCCGCCTCCGACACATGCAACAAGGTTGTCAGGTTTTTTACCTGTTTTTTCAAAAAACTGTACTTTTGCCTCTTCCCCTACAATTTTCTGAAAATCTCTAACCATCATTGGGAAAGGATGAGGACCTACAACAGAACCGATAGCATAAAGCTGATTTACCGGATCCTGAAGATAGCCCATGAAAGCTTCATCTACAGCTTCCTTAAGTGTTTTTAATCCTGATTTAACCGGAATTATATTAGCACCAAGAATTTTCATTCTGACTACATTCGGATGCTCTTTTTCAATATCAACTTCACCCATGTAAATATCACACTCAAGATCGAGAAGAGCTGCAGCAGTTGCCAGAGCAACACCATGCTGGCCGGCGCCTGTTTCTGCTATTATTTTCTTTTTGCCCATCTTTTTCGCAAGAAGAGCTTCTCCCAGGCAGTGATTGATTTTGTGAGCACCTGTATGGTTAAGATCCTCTCTTTTAAGATATATCTGTGCACCGCCGATCTTTTTTGAGAGACATTTTGCATGGAAAACAGGACTTGGACGTCCTACATAATCCCTGTAAAGTTCTTTTAAGCTCAGCAACAAATTCGGGATCATCTTTTATTTTTCATATTCATCTGCAATTTCCTGGAGTATGGCTGTGAGCTGTTCAGGAACGAAACTTCCTCCGTATTCTCCAAAATAACCATTCTGATCCGGCAGTGTTTTTAAACTTGTTTTGGTTTCCATATATATCTCCTTAAGTGTTTCTATTAATAGTAGTGTTTCTATAGGTAGCAACATATACTATATTGGAAAGTCTGTCAACATATTTTTTAAATAAAATTTCTAACAAATAGAAACACCTGCCTTTTTATAACTCACTTAAGAAAGATAGAATATATTTTTTTACAAGATTCTTTATATTCCCTTCTTTTATTGTTTTGTATTTTTTTGATAACTTTTAACATATACACTACTGTTTCATATACAGTTTTTCTTTTAAGGAAATATAAATTGGACACAATAAGTTTCTCACTGATAATTAAAACAAAAGGTACAACATCTGATATTAGATCTGTGACTTCTATTATCAAACGATGGAATGCAGATATTGAAAGAATTAATTTTGACAGAGATCTTGATCATAATATTGTTTTCTTTCAGATAAAAAACAGACAGGAATAATTACAGGGAAATATACAACTCTCTTGAGAAAAGCGGCTACCTTCTTACATCAATAAAAGAACCTGAATTCATAAGGCTGAAAATATATATTCCTGAAAGAAACAGGATTATTTCTGAAATACTGACAGAAGCAGATGATTACAACATCGACATCAAATCAATAGATCACAACAGGCTGGGACAGAACAGAAATGAAGTAAGTCTGACAGTAAACACAAGTGAAAACCTGCCTGTAATAAAATTTATTGACAGCCTGAAAAGCAGATTCAAGGTTGAAATCAAAGAATACTGCAGAAAAGGGAATGAACTTGATAGAACTGTTTTTATGTAAGATATGCAGAACGTTTAAGTAAGTACCTTAACAGCGGCGGAGATATTTTCCTGCTGTCATTTCTTCATGATATAAACAACATAGCTCAGGAACTTAACAAACTTGGAGAAAATCCTGAAACAGTATTTGAAAAAGATATATCAGAAAGCTGAAACTCTTCACAGCACAACCGGAAAAAATTTCTATGCAGACTATCAGAAGTTCACCCTTAACTGCGGTGCTGATTTTTTTACATATCAACTGCCTTGCGGGGCAATATAAACATTATTGAATCTGCTGATGAATACCTGATGATAGATACCGGATACGGGCTTTATCACGATGACATTACAAGAATGCTGAACTATATTCAGCCGGAACTTAAAAAAAAGCGGAAGCACCTTTTTATTTCTCATGCAGATGCAGACCACTGCGGAGGCGGAGGTTATTATTCTGTACAGCCTGTAATGCATAATACAACTCTTGAGATTATTCAAAAGGGAAACAGAGCTATAGGATCTGTTACAGAGAACTCAATACTTGAAGAGGTTTACACCACACTGATTGCTGAATTTTCGGGATGGAATCCACCGCAGAGTGCAGATACTTCCTGTTTTACTGTTAAGCCTGGAGATGCTGAATTTGCGGGGAAGTTTCCGCTTGCAGGGTGGATGAAGAGGTGCGGTCTTGAGTTTAAGATACTGGAAAGTCACGGGGGGCATCAGCAGGGACAGCTCTTTCTGCTGGTGGAGTCTGAGGGGCTGCTTTTTACATTTGACAGTCTTTTAAACCTGAAAAGCATCTCGAAAGACAGGACTGATTACAATATGTTTGCAGATTATCTGATGACAACTGTCAATGTGGACAGTGATCTGGCAAAAAAGAGAGAATAGATCTTCTGGAACTGGCAGCATCATCTGCAGAGGAAATCAGATCAGATAAAAACAGAGATTTTCTTATCTGCTGCGGACACGGCGCTGTTTCTGTATTAAATGAAAAAGGGAGACTTGAAGCAGCCTCCCCTGTTAAGCATTACACACATGCAGCTGTTTGAGATTTGATCAGCTGCATTTGATTATAATATGATTAGAGATTATATACTGTACCGTCTACAGTAATAGAACCGCTAAGATCATCTGCATCTGTATTGGCTTTAAAATTAAAAGTTACATTGTAGCTTTCACCTTCATATACAATATCAAGAGATCCTGTAAGAGAAAACAAGCCGTCAATTAAATTAAAATCCATAATAATAGTGCCGTTAAATTTTATTCCATAATCAGGCTCTGTATAGTTATTAAAATATATTGAAGCATTGAAACCCTCTTCTAGTGATAACCAGTCTCCGGAATCAGGACTTAATGTATAATACACAGGAATGGCCGGAGCCGCAACTTTGGCAGGAGCTTCAAGTTCTTCCAGAGCTGGCTGTGCCTGGTATGCACCGGAGAATGCCTTACTTGCTATTATCATAATCTCACTGTCAGAAAGTTTACTGGAACTGCTGTCTTCAGAACAGGAAATAAATGAAAATAAAACAAAAGAGGTTATTATTATAAGAAATATTTTTTCATATTTAACTCCATTAATAAATACACTTATATATATTATACAACACTATTATATAATAAAGAATCCTTGGCTTTCAGGAATTGCTGTATAAACCATATTAATAGATCTATTATAAATAATTCCAGGTTTATTTATAAAATAAACAGCATTAAAAATTAATTTATAGACTAAGCATTATATGTGGAAGAAGAAACATCCCCCGCCTTTACCAGTCCAGTTTGTATGGAAAAAATTCCCCTCTCGGCTTATCAATTCGTTCATAAGTATGAGCACCAAAGTAATCCCTTTGAGCCTGAAGAAGATTAGCAGGCAGTCTTTCATTTCTGTATCCGTCAAAAAAAGAAAGTGCGGAAGACATTGCAGGAACAGGAATTCCAAGTTCAACAGCTCCTGCGACAACCCGTCTCCAGGATTTCTGAGCATTACTGACAATTTTTAAAAAATAATCATCCAGAAGGAGGTTATTTAATCCGGGATCTTTATCAAAAGCCTCTTTATTTCCCCAGAAAACACTCCTGATAATACATCCGCCCCTCCACATAAGTGCAATATCGCCGTAATTAAGATCCAGCTGTTTACTCTTGCTGCTTCTCTGATAAGCATAAATCCCTGAGCATAGGATACAATTTTTGAAGCAAGAACTGCCTGTTCAAGATCAGCAACAAAGTCATCTGTATTTCCTGTAAACACAGCCTCATAATCCTTTATAAGTTTTGAGGCTGCAACTCTTTCATCTTTAAGAGCCGACAGACATCTTGAAAATACTGCAGACCCAATCAGAGTTACAGGTATTCCCATATCAAGAGCACTGATGCCGGTCCACTTGCCTGTTCCTTTCTGTCCTGCTGTATCAAGTATTTTTCTACAAGGACATCACCCTCTTCATCACGGTAAGCCATTATATCTCTGGTAATTTCTATTAAATAAGAATTTAAAGGCCCCTTATTCCATTTTGAAAATATACTATGCATTTGATCTGCATTCAAAGCCAATCCGGATTTCATAATATGATACGCTTCTGTAATCAGCTGCATATCTCCGTATTCAATCCCGTTGTGAACCATTTTAACATAATGACCTGCACCATTTTCTCCAACCCATTCACAGCAGGGCTCCCCTGTTTCTGTCTTTGCAGATATATTCTGAAAAATATCCTTTACATGCGGCCATGCATCTTCTGATCCGCCCGGCATTATGGAAGGGCCTTTACGAGCACCTTCCTCTCCTCCGGATATTCCAGTCCCAATATAAAGAAGCCCCTTTTCAGAAAGCTCTTCTGTTCTTCTGTTTGTGTCATGAAAAAAGGAGTTTCCCCCGTCTATAATGATATCTCCCTTATCAAGAAGAGGAATAAGCTTGTTTATGAAACTATCGACAACTTCTCCTGCTTTCACCATCAGCATCACTTTTTCGGGGTTTTTGAAGCTGATCTACAAATTCAGGAAGAGAATAGGCACCGATTATATTTTCACTGCCGGATGCAGCCCCTTCCAGAAAAGCATTTACCTTATTTGTAGTTCGGTTAAACACACTAACTTTATATCCGTGATCACTCATGTTTAAAACTAAATTCTGGCCCATAACTGCAAGTCCAATTAGACCGATATCTGACTTTTTCATATATTCTCCTCTAAAAAGTTAATTTAATTTATTGCTGATTACTGAAAGCTTCATTTATTAAGAACCCTTTCAGTTCAAGCCTATAAGGCTCTTAAATTTTCTTGTCTTCTCCTTGCTTAAATGCACTTTATCATCATTCGAAAACCGGAGAACATACCTGCCCCGTCCCCAGGGAATTATCCGGTCAATTTTTTTTATATTTACAAGAGATTTTCTATGAGCTCTAAAAAATATTTCAGGATTAAGTTTTTCTTCAAGCTGTGATAAATTTTGATCAATCACATATCTGAAACCTTTCTGATGAAGAAAAACAAGGCCGTTTTCTGTTGAAAAAAAGTCAATTTCCTCTACCGGAATTACAAGAAATTCAAAACGGTCTTTAACAGTTATTCGATCAAGAAAAGTTTTTTTATTTACTGATCCCTCAATAAGCCCTCTTAATTCATTTAGTGTATCAATATTCGGCGATTCTCCAATATTTACACGTGACAGGCTTCTCTAAATCTTTCATCTTTAAAAGGTTTAAGAAGATAATCAACAGCATGAACTTCAAAAGCCTCTACAGCATGTTCGTTGTATGCAGTTATAAAAATAACTGCAGGTTTATGTATTGTTTCCTGCAGAACCTGAAAACCGGATAGCCCCGGCATTTTAATATCAAGTATAACAAGATCCGGTTTTATTGAATTAATAAGTTCAACTGCATCCCGCCCGTTATCCGCCTCTCCTGCAATTATAAAATCACTTTCATTTTTCAGAAGATCGCAGATACGCTCTCTGGCGCGAAACTCATCATCAATAATGCAAACAGTTTTTTTTATCCGCATTTATTATCCTCCGGTATTGTTATGGTCACAATTAATCCTCCGCCCTTCCTCCTGTCATAGGATATTTTACGATGATATCTCACAAAAAGACGTCCTTCAACATTTTTTAGACCGGTACTGCCTGATGTTAAAATTGCAGAGGGATCAAAAACAGAGGAACCGTGATCCGTTACCCTCATAATTATTTCCCCGTCTTTCAGAAAAACCTTTAAACGGATAATAATATCCCCGTTATCGCAGGCTCCGTGATTAACAGCATTTCAACTATCGGCTGAAGAAGCATTGGAGGCACACAGACACATTTATTAACAGATTTAATATCAATATCATACTGAAGACGTGAACCGAAGCGGGCTTTTTCAATTGCAAGATAATTCTGAATTGATTCAATTTCCTCTGTAAGAGTAACAAAATTTTTCTTTGTTGAAGAAAGTATATATCTATAAAGATCTGCAAGATTCTGAACAACATTTCTTGCCTCTTCAGGTTCTGAATCTATCATCTGAATAAGACTGTTTAATGAATTAAAAAGAAAATGAGGAGTTATCTGCGCTTTCAATGCTGTTTGTTCTGCCAATGTAATTCTTTCCCTTAAGCGGCTGTATTTTCTCTTTTCAAGTGAACGAAGTGATACTTTTTTGCAATAAAGCATAACCTTCCTGTCCCCATCATCAGATGTCAGAACATAGGCATGAAGAATTACAGGAACTCTTTCTCCGCTCAGGATCATAATTGAAGTTGCATGATTTTCAATGGGTGCTCCTGATGCAAATATTTCAAGCACAAGATGATCATAAAAAATAATACTGAAAAACTGGTTTCAGAACACAAATGCCCCAGACTAGATGCTCCCGCAAGTTGGAGAAAAGAACGGTTAGCTTCAATAATTCCGGCATTGCTATCTACTACGATAAGAGCTTCCTGCCTTTTAAATACAGGAATCCGGAGCGGTCTTCTTTTTTTTTTCTTTTCTCGGAAAAGATATAGGTGTCCTGCTGAGAACAAGCCGTTCAAGAGGATCTTTAAATTCTCCAGGAATGAAAGTTTTGGATTTTTGCGACCAATAAGAAACACAAAATGTACCTGCTCCGATAACAGCCACCAGAATAATACTTATTGACGATGCTTTGGATAATTGCCCCTGTTCAATGAAATAAACTACAGCTAATGACAAACTCTGCCAGTCGGGTGGCGCCATAATCAGAGAAACAGAAAGTTCGGTTGCAGTCTTTATGAATCCGACTATCAATGCTGCTACAATAAATGGCTTCATCTGGGGCATGGTTACGAGAAAAAAAGAAGCAAGTTCACTGCTTCCAAGACTTTTAGCAACCTCTTCACGTCTTGAATCTGCCGTCAGAAATCCTGCTTCAAGAGTTTTCTGACTATATGGAAGACGCCGCATAATAATTGTTAAAACCATCAGGGTATAAAACGGAATAGAATGACTTTTTGTAAAAATACTGGAATAACTCTGAATAACTCCGACAGCTATAACAAGACCAGGAAGAACAAATGGAATAATCATTATAAAATTCAAAAATCTCAGCTTTCTCTGAATATACATGGAGTGTCCCAGAATAAGACCAAAAACAACTAACAAAGGAGAAACAATCAGTGAAAGAAAAATTGTATCTTTCAACATTGAAGGAATTTGTAATATTTTCCAATAGTGTTCAAATGTCCATTTTCTTGGAAATATTTCATATGTCCAGATTTCACCGAAAGAATTTATCAGAATCATCAGAAAAAGGAAGAAAATAACCAGACTATAATTAGAAAAACAATAATTGTAAGCGGTATACGGAATTTCTTAAGATGATAGATTACAGGACTTATTCCCTTTCGATATTGTTTTACAGTAAAACGAAGAAGCAGATTAACAAATATAAGAAGAATAAAAGAAATAAATATAATCCAGAGACTAAAAATCAGCGCAATCCGTTCGTCATTAAGAAGAGAAAGAAAATTTGTATAAATCTCGGAAGATATAACAGAGAATCCTCCTCCGATTACCAAAGGTCCTCCAATATCACCTATGGAGATCAGGAAAATCATTAAACCGGAGATAATTAAATGAGGATAAATACAGGGAAGAACAAGGTCAAACCATATTCTAACCGGATGAACACCCATTGAGGCTGCAGTTTCTTCAATATGACGGGGAACGCCCTGAAGACCGGCTGCAAGAATAAAAGTTGCATATGGAATTGAAATAATAAGCTGAGTTAAAACCAATCCTTTCAGGCCAAAGATATTTGTTAAATTAATTCCAAAGTTATGTAGAAATGTTGAAACAATACCGCCCCTGCCGTAAAAAAGCAGAGTAGCAAAAGCCATAATAAAAGGAGGGGCAATAAGAGGAATTGTTAATAATGCAAGCCAGATACGGGAGGCAAAAACATCTGTTTTGGCAAGACAAAAGCCAGAGGCAGTGCAATTAAGAGTGAAAGAACAGTTGTTAATCCTCCCAAAAGAAATGTATTTCCTGTAACATCAATTAAGTGGGACCAGAAATACTGAGGCAGGGAGAAGCTGCTGAAAGTGCAGCAGTCACCCCCTGAAACATCAAATTCCCGATAGGAATCAGGAGAAATCCTAAAATTAAAAACAGCGGAGGTATTAAGAGAAGTTTACGCGAAAAATTATCAATAAAACGTGATACCATAACTTTCACAGTAAGCTGAACCTCCGCCTATATAATACTACACAATTAATCAAGTCTACGGATATTTCTCCCAATAATTACATCTTCCGGCTCAAAAGATCCGGTAATTGTTTGTGCGCGGCTTAACGATGGAGATGAATTACCCTTAACAGGCTGTTCAAACTCGAGAGTTAAATTTTCAGATATAAATAACTCTCCTTTCACCAGACCTCCTAGATATTCGATATAATTAATTTTACCGCTTATCTCATTCATCCCTTTAGTATTTGCTTCATTTCCAATACGGATATACTGAGGTCTTATAGAAACCCAAACATCAGTCCCCAGGGGCAGATCCTCATTTGTTTTTGAGTATATTTTCCGGTCCCCTATATTGATCTCACAGATACCATTGTTATTATCACTGACTTTACCATAAAGAATATTTGATTTCCCAATAAAACCTGCTACAAAATCATTTTTCGGCTGGAGATAAATCTCCTCAGGTTTTCCGCCCTGCATAAGTTCACCCTGACGCATAACAAATACTTTATCTGAAATAGATAAAGCCTCTTCCTGGTCATGTGTTACAAAAATTGTAGTAATTCCAAGAGCCTGCTGAATTTTCCTGATCTCTTTTCTAATATTTAACCGCAATGCTGCATCAAGATTAGAAAGAGGTTCATCAAGCAGCAGTACATCCGGTTTTATAACAAGAGCCCTGGCAAGAGCAACTCTCTGCTGCTGCCCCCTGATAACTGAGAAGGAAGACGCTTTTCATAGCCTGTAAGTCCTACAATTTCAAGATATTCAGCTACAAGTTCTGCAATTTCCTCTTTACTGTATTTTTTAATCCGTAAACCATAAGCAACATTATTAAAAACATTCATTGTGGGAAAAATAGCATAATCCTGAAAAACTATTCCTATATTTCTTTTTTGCGGAACAATATCTGTAATATTTCGATCTCTTAAAATTATTTCACCGTCACTTGGAGATTCAAAACCCGCAATCAAGCGAAGTAGTGTTGTTTTTCCGCATCCGGAAGGTCCAAGCAGTGATATAAGATCACCTTTTTCAATGGAAATCGTGAGTTCCCTTAAGGCATCAGTGTTTCCAAAAGTCTTTCGTATATTTTTAATAAGTATTTCAGCCATTATTCCTGTTTTCCTTTTTAGTTAGAGCATTAGAAACCATTGTTCCAATTCCTACAATTATTATTAATAATATCCCCATTGCAGAAGCCCTGGCAAGAAAGCCCTCTTCCACATAATATGCTATATATAGCGACATATTTCTCCAGCCCGGCGGATTCAGCATAAGACTCGAAGAAAGTTCTGTAACTACTTTTATTATACCTATAATTACTGCTGTATAGATTGCTGGCTTAAGCTGCGGAAGAATAACCGAAAAGAAGGTCTTAACTTCGCTCGCGCCGAGACTGAAAGCAGCTTCCTGCTGGCTGTCATCAATTTTTAGAAAAACCAGCTTCTATAATTTTAAGAACAAACGGAAGACGCCGTATACTTATTGCTATTATAAGAATATAAACTGTAGCAATCAAATCCTTTTGTCCAATCTGGACATTAGCATATGACTGCAGAAGACTTACAGCAATAATTACGCCTGGAATAGTAAAAGGTAAAAGAGTAAGAATAATTAACCCAAACCATCTCTTTACAGTTTTTAAACATGTGGGCAAAAACAATTCCAAAACTACAATTATCGGAGTTACTGTCAGCAGCAGGATAATTGTATTACGAATTGATGTAAAATCCTTAAGAACAGTAGCATAGTTTCCAAGTGTAAAGCCGTCAGGAAGCCAGTTGTATGTCCAGATGGTGCCAAAGGACTGAATAATTATTGCAATATATGGTGCTATAAATATAAGAGTAACAACTGCAAGAAGTACTTTACCTGCTTTACGTGCACCAGAATGATCATATGTCATAATACCAAGTCTAAATTTGTGTTTAATCTCTGTAAGTTTCATAAGACGTGTAACAAAAACAGCATCAGGAATGAAAGGACAAGACTCCATGCTCCAAATATTACAGGTATTCTTTCATCGCCCATATAAGTTATAAAATTTGTATAAATTTCAGTAGCAATAACTTTATAACTTCCCCCGATTATCAGAGGTCCGCCGACATCTCCTAAAACAGTAAGAAAGACCATAAGTGCCGCCATAAGTATATGCGGAGCTATATATGGAAGAACAACAAAAAACTGTGTTTTTGTAATTCCATAACCTAGAGAAATCGAAGCTTCTTCAAGATGTTTCGGTACTGTTTCAGTCCTGCAACAATCAATAATAAGGCATAAGGCATTGCATGTAGGACCTGAGATATTATCAGCCCACGTAAACCATATATCGACGGAAGATCAATACCAAAAAGCTCAAAGAACATAGTTATAACACCACTGTTACCCAAAAGGATAATTGTTGCAAAGCTTGAAATAAACGCCGGAGTAATCAATGGAACTGAAAGAAGACCCAAATATAAAGCAGAACCGGGGATTTTCAGTTTTACGATTAAAAAAGCCAGAGGGAGCGCAATAAGAACTCCAAAAAATGTTGTCAGGAACGCCATATTCAGCGTATTTAAAGTAACATGCATAAGATATGCAAAAAGCCTGTTGGGAGAGGTTTTTCACTGTTAAAAAGCATTCCGAATGAGTTAATAAATAATTGTGCAATTGGAATCACCAGAAATATTACTAATAATATTGTAACTACAGCATATGCCAGATGAAACCATGAAAGGGAAAATGTTTTTTTCATGAATTGCTCCTGCAAAAAATAATCATGTACTGCAAAGTCCGGCAGTACATGATATTTAGTATTCTTTTATTTCATACCCTTTGTTCTGATAAACTCTCCATATTTTTCCTGAAGAAGGGTTCTGTTTTTTTCTGCTAATGCAGGATCCGGTGAATAGATTGTTCCAATACCTGATGCAGCACTTTCAAGGCTGTAAGGTAATGATGGATCAATTACACCCTGTTTTACAGGGATATAGAGATATTCTGTTCCTTTTAACTGCATTTCATCACCCAGGATATAATTCATAAATTCTTTGGCGAGATTAGGATGTTTTGCACCTTTTACCAGAGCCATTGAATTGTCATATATCTGACTGCCGTCAGCAGGGAATACGAAATTAACAGGATAACCTTCTCCCATTGCAACAAGAGCTGGTCTTGATAAACCGATTGCCATAGCAAACTCGCCTTTTTTTACAAGAGTATAGATTCTTGAACTGGAGCTTGAATAGTAAAGAAGATTGTCATTAATTCCGCTCCATAATGAAGGTGCTTCATCACCATAAATCTGAAGCATTGCCATTACATTGGAACTTGCAGTTGAAGATTTAAGAGGATTAGGCATAATTATCTGATCTTTATATGCCGGATTAAGAAGGTCTTTGTAAGTTTTCGGTGCAGGGAGATTATATCGGTCCAGAACCTGCTGGTTATACATAATACCTGTAAACATAAGTGACCATACATGGTAATAGTCTTCCGGATGACTGAGTTCAAGACTGCCGGAACCAACAGCTAAGGATGATTTAAATCCCGGAGCCTGTGGAGCATAAGGTTCAAGAAGGTCTAATTTCATAGCATGCTGATAATTAATCATAGATCCGGCATGTACAACATCAGCCTGCGGATTTGCAGATTCTGACTCAAGTTTTTTTAAACATAGCTTCAGTTCCGCCCGGATTAAGGACATGAACTGTTACACCAGGATGAGTTGCTTCAAAACCTGCTTTCATTGCTTCAGCATACTCAGCAAAAATAGTACTGTAAACAACAAGTTCTTTTTCGCCGTGGCCAGCATCAGCTGCTGCCGGTTCAGCTTTCTCTTTTGATCCGCCGGCAAAAGCAAATACAGCTATAGACAGCATTAATACAATAATAGAAAAACGTTTCATAATAAAATCCTCCTAAGGAATAATAATATCTGATTTTATATTGTGTTTAATATATAACAAGAAAAATCATCCTAACAGGTGGAATCAGAGAATGAACCGGATATCAGGCACTGTGAACCGGAATGGCTCTTCATAATTCTTTAGCAACAAAAAAGCATCAGCTTATAATACTCTTATAAACTGATGCTGAATAATTTGGGCGGCCTAAACGGCATTTAGAATCTATGCATCAGAAGGTTTCTTCTGAGTCATCAATGAAACCACGATAAGCACAAGAAATGATAACGGAATTGATATAATTCCGGGATTATCAATCGGAAAGACTGCATCTGCAGGATTAAGACCGTATCTTGAATACATGCTTGGAGAAAGCAGAATAATTCCAAGAGCTGAAATCATACCTGTAACAATAGATGCTGTTACCCCTTTTGCTGTTGTCTTTTTCCAGAAAAGTATCATCATAATCGCAGGAAGGTTTGCAGAAGCAGCAACCGCAAATGCAAGACCTACCAGGAATGAGACATTCATACCTTTGAAAAGAATACCAAGCATTATTGCAATACCGCCTACAACTACTGCAGAAATCTTACCGGCTTTAACCTTTCCGGCATCACTCATTTTAACACCGAAAAAATTAGTCATAAGGTCATGAGCAACAGCTCCTGAAGCTGCAACAATAAGACCGCTGACTGTTCCCAGAACAGTAGCAAAGGCAATAGCTGATATTACAGCGAATAAGAATACTCCGAATGTTTTGCAAGCAGAGGAGCAGCCATATTACTGCTTTCCACATCCAGGACTCCGTTTACCATTGCTCCGATGCCCATATATAAAGTAAGCACATAAAAAAGACCTATTGCTCCGATAGCGACAATAGTTGATTTTCTGGCATCTGCAGGACTTGGAACTGTATAGTATCTTATAAGAACATGAGGAAGTGCTGCTGTTCCGAAAAAGAGAGAAAGCATCAGCGAAACAAAATTCAGTTTCGATGTAGCAGAAGCTCCTTTATCAACCTTGAATTTAAGTCCCGGTCTCAGGATTTTCTTGCCTGATGTTTCTTTCTGATACCAGACATTAACTTTATCTTTTCCATCGGCAAAAACAGCTTTTGGAAATCTTACAACTGTACTTTTATTTATAGCAGAGAAAAATCCGAAAGGGCTGAGACTTCCGGTTTCATCAACCTCTTTACCGTTAACTTTTATACTGCTTAAATGTCCTACAGGGAAAAATTTACCCTCTTCTTTCGCTTCACCGTTGTATAAAACAGATCCGTCTCCTTTTTTTGTTTTGGAGAGACATTCCTGTAAATAAACCCG
>LQAH01000263.1_pt1 | contig 13977 bp, 22 predicted proteins | sample 1535791 | NCBI WGS metagenome assembly LQAH01 (sample SAMN04331585, study PRJNA305678) | bioreactor metagenome | isolation source: bioreactor_4 inoculated with Wadden Sea sediment 2nd replicate of a... | place: Germany:Bremen
ATATTCATAATTTTCCGGAAATCGATTCCCGAAAATTATATTCTTCAGCAAAAGCCTCAACAGGAGACTGCTTTTCTTTAAACAATCTGTAATAAAGATCAGAAAACAAAACAGTTGTATATACTGTCTTTCTAAAATATTTTTTTAAGCTGCATTTTTACAGCTCTTCAGCACACTTTTATCCCAGTCCATCGGAAGAACTTCTTTTCCGTATACTTCATTTAAAACCTGGGCTATACAGCCGTAAACTGCAGATAATCCGCATATTATTCCTTCAAAACCGGCAATTGTTTTAATCAGATGAATACCTGTAAAATCACCAAGAGCAAGAAGAAAGAAAAGAAGTGTAAGTGTACCGAATATAATCTGATGAACTTTTGTCATCTTAAGAGTTCCGAAAAACATGCCTAATGTAAAAAGTCCCCATAAAAGAAGATAAAACCCCATTGCAAATGCAGATGATTTTTCCGCAAGACCTGCAGCAGGTATAAGCCAGACAGCAACAAGACTAAGCCAGAAAAACCGTAAGCTGTAAATGCTGTTGTTCCGAATGTATTGTTTTTCTTTGCTTCAAGAATTCCTGCAATGATCTGTGCAAGTCCTCCTACAAAGATTCCCATTCCAATAATCATGGAATTAAGAGGGTAAAATCCTGCATTATGAATATTAAGCAGAATTGTTGTAAGTCCGAATCCAAGGAGCCCCAGAGGAGCCGGATTAGCTGTATTATCTTTCACCACTACTGTTTCGCTCATTAAAAATGTATCCTTATTTTTTATTATATTTTTTTCACGCCGGCAGGGTTTTTCACCTGCAGCGAATTGTGATACTATTATATAAACGTTTTTTTAATCAATCAGCTGTAAAACCATATACAGTAAAGATTTATCATATTTATTAAAAAGGACGGCATCTTGCCCTCCATCATGAATCATGATAATACAGCAGAATTTTCATTATCCTTAAGCGGACTGAATAGATTATGCTGCTGACCTTAAGTCATGGAATAATAAACAAAAACACAAAATTCCGGATTTTTTATAAAAAAAGAGATCAGTGTCTCTGCTGTCCGGAAAAGAAGAGGATCAAATGGACGGAAGAAACAGAAGCGATATTAAACCGGGAATAGATGTAAGCATTGTACTTAAAAAAGATCAGAGAAGCGGAAATCTGACAGACGGAGTTGTAAAAGATATTCTAACAAATTCTCAGTTTCATCCGCACGGCATAAAAGTCAGACTGGAGTCCGGTGATGTCGGCAGGGTAAAAGTAATAAAAGACTGACCATTATCTGCTGATTTCTTTTAACTGTAAAAATAATCAGAACAATTAGCGGGGCTGTTTATGGAAAAAAATGAAGAAAACAAAATTATACTCGAAAAAATAAAGAAGCTTATTGCCTTATCTGAGTCACCTAATGAATCGGAAGCAGCTGCTGCTCTTTCAAAAGTACAAGTTCTGCTTGCCAAACATGATCTGACAATGACAGATATAAAACAGAAAAAGTAAAAACAGTATTCTTGAAAAGAGTGTACTAAATAAAAAACGGCTTAGAAACTGGGAATCAGCCCTGCTCTCAACTGTTATGAAATCAACCTATACAGAGGCAATACATAAATCAGAAGAGGGAAAAGTATATATTATAGGCAGAGAAATAAATGTTGCAGCAGCTGAGAATATGTTTTTATATCTGCATGAAAACAATAAAAAAAGCTGAGCAAAAAAATATAATCCGGTTATAAGGCATGCAGACAGCTTCAGGTACGGAATTGTTATAAATATTAATGAGAGACTCACAAAGATGGACAGTGAATCATTTACAGAGAAAAAAAAGCAAAGAAAATTGTTGTATCAATGAAAAGGTAAAACCGACTTTGAAAACAGTGAATACCTTTCCGATACATACGGGAAAGTAAGGCGAAAGAAAATCAACAACAGAGTTGATCCTGAATCCTACGGTCTTGGACAGAAGGTAGGCAACAAGATCTCATTGAACAAACAAATTAAATAAACAGCATACTAAATCATAGAATCTTCATATATTTTAAGTCTTTTATTTTCAAATATATTATTCAGTCTTTTTATAAATTTTTAAATCTTTTAATTTTTAATGCAAGAAAAATGTTGTGCATTTTATTATCTACTCTAATACAGACGCATTATTATTATCGCAGAGCGGATTTGTTCTCAATGCCAGAGAAAAAAGATAGGGATAATTTTCTTTAAGATGCTCCATATATAAAACCCACTGTTCTGAAAGCAGTTTATAAGCCCGGATAATATCACCTTTCAGATGTCTGTAATCAGTTTCTGGAAGACCAGAAAGAGTGTCTCTGGATTTAAGTTCTTCAGCTAAATGAAAAACAGCCCATAACAGATCAGAAAATTTTTCATGTTCCATTAGATTGGGATTTTCAAGCATTCTCAGCATAAAATCATGTTTTTCAAGAAGTAATATTTTAAGTTCATCCAGGTTTATATTTTCCAAATCTATATCATATTCATGAGAAGATGCATAAGAGTTGTTTCTTATTTTTCTGCTGCTGTTTATTTCGGAAAGAAGCTGTTCATGAAGTACAGCCCGTTTACAGTCTGAAAAAGAAAAAGAATCAAGCAGATGTGATCCAGCTTCGCTGAAAAAAGCACCTATAACCATATTAAGTTTTTCAATCCTGTTTCTTTTTTCATTTCTCTGAATTACTCTTTCAATTATCAAAGTAACCATAAGCACTTCAATAAAGACAAAGGCAACATCGCCTGTAAGAAACATAAAAAGATGATGAGGATCATGAAAAACCTTATAATGAATAAGGTAAAAAATAAAGGAGCAGAATAATAATCCTGCTGCAAGTAAGATATGAGATTTCAGTTCTTTCATTTTAAGCTCCATAATACAAGTAATATCGAAATTCATTATTTACTGTTCTGCAGTATTATTATACAGATTCTTATAAGTATTATCAGCACATACATTGCTGATATTTTTATAATTATCAATACAGTTAATTATTTTCTGAGAATCATATTATCCTGTAACAATAAAGCCTGCTGCAGTTAATATACAACAGGCTTCTTAATTCATTTTAATATATTTACTGATTTATGAACATTTACTGTAGCCGCATTCTACGCATGTAATACATCCGTCTCTGTAGGTAAGTTTAGCTCTGCAGTCAGGACAGATATTTTCACCGGAGACTACTTCTTCACCGTCCTTGATGTATTTTTTAAGAACACGCGATACGCTTCTTTCAAAATCAATAAAGTTTGTATCTTTTATAAGCTGGTCAACAACGTAGGGAAGAGGTGTTCCGTGTCGCAGCGCCATTGAAATAAAACGTGCAAGAGAAGCATCAGGTGAATCATATTCCCTTGTAAAATCTTTAAGTTTTGTCTGCTCCCTGCCATTCTTAAAAATCAGATCATATCTGCCTTTTTTTATTTTCCGAACTATTCCGTTTTTATGATTCTGAAGATCAATGTCTTTTTCAGGATCATCAATTACAAAAGCTCATAAAGACTGCCCTGATAAATCCCTGCTATAACAATATAGCTCTTCCCTTTTGATGTAATCCTGTGTATTTCACATGGAAGATCCTGAGGCCGTTTAACAGTGTGAGCTTTTTGTTATTTTTTCCTCTGATTCACTGTATTCAAGAATTCCCTTCATACTTCCTTCAGGGTTAAATGTTGTAAAACCTTTTAGCCCCTTTCTGTATCCGTACATAAAGAGATTTACATATTCATCATAACTTGTCCGCGGTGGAAGATTAAGAGTTTTTGAAATACTGTGATCAATATATTTCTGAAATACTGCCTGAATATCAATTGATTTATATGGATCGATATCTTTTGTTGTAACAAAATATTCTGGAATATCTTTTTCCCCTGTCATCTGTCTATAAAGAAGATATGCATAATCTGACACTTCCTCAGCAATTGTTTCATCACCCTTTCCGGTTCTGATATTCCGGTTAAAGGTAAGTGAAAAGATCGGCTCTATCCCGGATGAACAGTTCTGGCCTACTGAAAGCGATGTAGTCCCTGTTGGAGCAATTGTATTAAGCTGAATATTTCTCATTCCCTGTTTTTTAATTTTATTTTTTTATTTTTGAAGGAAGTGTTTTTACAAACTCAGCTTTCATAAATTTCTCAGCGTTATATGCAGGGAATCTGCCTTTTTTCCGCCGCAAGATCACTTGAAGCTGAATATGAAAAATCCCTTAAACTTTCAGCAATTTTTTCTGAAAGCTCTACAGATTCATCATCCCCGTATTTAATTTTCATCATTGTAAAAACATCGCCGAGTCCTGTGAAGCCGAGCCCTATCCTTCTCCACTGACGGGAAAAATGACGGATTTTTTCAAGAGGGTATGCTGTTTTATCAAGTACATCATCAAGAAATCGAACCCCCGTTTCAACAGTTTTTCCGAATTCCTTAAAATCAAAAAAAGCATCATCTGTAAAGGATTTTTACAAAATGTACCAGATTTACAGCAGAAAGACAGCAGAGTGAATAAGGGGCATAACAAGTTCGCCGCAGGGATTTACCCTGTCCATTTTGAAAGCCCAGTATCCGTTGTTATAACGTTCTATTGTATCTGCATTAAATATACCCGGTTCATTGTGAAGGTATGCATTTCTGGCTATCTGATCGTAAAGATCCTTTGCCTTAACAGTTTTATAAACCTTTCCTTCAAAAACAAGATCCCAGTCAGCATCCTTCTCAACAGCATCTATAAAAGCATCTGTAATTTTCACAGATATATTAAACTGTGTCAGTTCCCTGTTACCGTCACCCTGCTTAACAGTTATAAATCCTCTATCTCGGGATGAGAAACATCAAGAAGTGCAATATGTGCAGATCTTCTCTGACCGCCTGTCATTATTGTTTTGGCAGACTGGTCAAATATTCTTAAGAAAGATATTACGCCGGAAGACTCCCCTCCCCGGGAAAGGCTGTCTCCCTTAGGTCTCAACTTTGAAATATCAAAACCTACTCCGCCGCCCATCTTGCTTATAACAGCATCTTCTTTTAAAGAATCATAAATTCCCTCAAGAGAATCTTCTATATCTATGGTAAAACAGTTATTGTAGTTTTTCATCGGGCTTTCCGGCCTTGCATTTGCAAGAACTCTGCCTGCAGGAATCAGCCGGCCCGAGCTTATCTCATCATAAAACCTGTCGGCCCATTCCTTTCTTTTATCAGTTATTTCAGCAGAAGCAATTTCATCTGCTATTTTTCTAAATACTTCATCAGGATCTTTTTCTCCGTGAAGCATGTATTTTAATTCAAAGATTTCTCTGTTTATTTTCTGCATCCATTTAATCATATTCCCCTCCACAACTTTTATATATACTATATATAGTGCATATTTTTTATTATCGACCATATTAACACTATATAAAGCTACATTCAATTACTTATTGATAATAATTACTGATAATTGCTAATATAATTAAATCTATTCAGCCTTTTCTCCAAACATTTTATAATATTTCTTGATTTCAAATATAATTGCAGTTAATATCATGTAATGGAAAATAGAAAGTCTTATTGGGATAGTATTTACAGAACTAATCTCGAAAAACCAGATACAGATAACTGGCTGAACTGTTATATACACCTTTTTAAAAATAATGATAAAATCCTGGAATTAGGATGCGGCGAAGGACATTTAAGCGAATATCTACTAAAAAACGGTTATAATATACTTTCTACCGATATATCTGAAACTGCTTTAAAAAATTATTTATCACGGGTACCGCAGGCTTCTGTGAAGCAGATAGATCTGTTAAAGAAACTTCCCTTTAGCGACAATTCATTTAATATCATTATTGCTGATTTATGTCTTCATTATTTCTCCCGTTCAAATACAGAAAAGATAATTGCTGAAATAAGGAGAATTCTAACATGCGGAGGTTATCTTTTCGCAAGAGTCAATTCTGATAAAGATAAAAATTTCGGAGCAGGAAAAGGTATTATTCAGGAAAAAGGATTCTATAATTTTCATGGACATTATAAAAGATTTTTTACCAGAGAAATGATTGAAACTTTTTTGATGAATGGAATGAGCTTTCAGCTGCAGAAAAATTAACATCCAAATATGTTAATATCAAACATATTTTCGAGATAATAGCACGAAAATAAAATTAATTACTTTAGGGAGAAAAAAATTCATGCCAGCATCGGAAAACAGTAAATTGGGATTACAATAACAGATATTATTGTAATAGGCTCAGGCTTTGCCGGTCTTTCTGCAGCAATAGAAGCTCACAACAACGGTGCAAAAGTTCTTGTTATTGAAAAGATGAAAGCTCCCGGAGGCAACTCAGTCATAAGCGACGGCGGTATTGCTGCATGCTGTACAGAAGAGCAGAAAAAAGCCGGTATTGAAGACAGCACAGAACTGTTTTACCGAGACATAATGAAAGCAGGCCTTGGTATAAATAATCCAGATCTTGTTCGAACTGTGGTTGATAATTCAAATAAAGCTTATACATGGTCAAGGGATTATCTGAAAGTTCCCTATCTTGACCGTCTTGATATTTTCGGGGGACATTCTGTTTTAAGATGTTTCACTGCAGAAAAAATTACCGGCCTTACAATAATAAAAAACAGATGGAAAAATCAGGGAACTTGGTATTGAAGTAAAATTCAGCTGCTGCTTAAAAAACTTTATAAAAACAGCAGCGGCCGGATAGAGGGAATTAGAGCAGAAGAGGGATATGATTATAAAGGAGAAGCAGCGGTAAAGTAAAAACTATAAGGCTGAAAGCAGTTATACTGCAGCAGGCGGATTCGGAAGCGATGTTGATTTCCGCTCATCACAGGATCCCCGGCTTGATGAAAGCATAAAAGCAACAACACAGGTATTCTCCACTGCCCAGCCTCTGATAGCTGCATTAAAGGCCGGAGCTGCGCCTGTTCAGCTTTCGCATATTCAGACAGGCCCGTGGGCCTCTCCTGATGAAAAAGGATACGGCGACGGACCGGCTTTTTCAGAGTACATTGTATTTCAGTACGGATTAGTTATTAATCCTGAAACAGGCAGAAGGTTTGTCAACGAGCTTGCAGACAGAAAAACCTTATCAGATGCAATACTTGATAAAGGACATCCCTGTATCGGTATAGCAGATTCAAAAGCAGTAGAAACTTCAGGATGGGATATTAATAAGTGTATCAAAAAGGGAGTTGTTAAGCAGTTTAACACTCTGGAGGAACTTGCATCTGATTATTCCATCAGCCTTTCAGAACTTGAAAAATCAGTAAAGCGCTTTAATCAGTCTGTTGAAGAAGGAAAGGACAGTGAATACGGCAAACCGGTTCTGAAAAATGCACATGTTATGACAAGCTCTCCATGGTATGCAATAAGGCTCTGGCCGAAAGTTCATCATACAATGGGCGGAATACGGATAGATAAAAATGCTCATGTCCTTGATTTAAGCGGCAGGATAATCCCCGGTTTTTTTGCTGCAGGAGAAATTACAGGAGGAGTTCACGGAGCATGCCGGCTTGGAAGCTGTGCTATAACTGAATGTTTTGTATTCGGCCGTATTGCAGGAAGAAACGGAGCATATGAATAAAATCAAATTCAGGGAAGTCGGTCTTGCTGCAAAAATAACAATACTGACAACAATAGTAATTTTTTGTGTCGCTGATTATATCCGGAGCGTTCAGCATCTGGATGGAAATGAATACAATACAGAATTATTCTGAAATTACGGTTATGAATATTGCCAAGGGACTTGCAAAAGACCGGGAGGTAATAAGAGCCCTTAAAAGCAGGCGACAAATCAGGATGTACTTCATATGTTAACAGGATAAGAGAATCCCTTCAAAATATTACATTTATAACTGTCTGCGACATGAACAGTATAAGGTATGCACATCCTAATCCGGAAAAAGTAGGAAAGAAATTTGTCGGAGGCGACAACAGGCGAATAATTGAGACAGGAGAAAGTTATATATCTGTTGCAACAGGGACACTGGGAAATCACTTCGTGCATTTGCTCCGATAATCGATGATAAAGGTGAACAGATCGGTTTTGTAACTTCTGGATCACTTATTTCAAATATTGTTAAAATAAAAAGTCAGTCAATTAACTTTTTCTATATATCATTTGCAATTTCTCTTCTTTTCGGATTTGCAGGATCGGCAGTTCTTGCCGGAAGCATCAAGAAAACACTTTTAGGACTTGAACCTTATGAAATAATCAGACTTTATAATGAAAAAACGGAATGCTTAATGCAATTCATGAAGGTATACTGGCAATTGACAGCAAACACCTGATTACAATGATAAATGAATCTGCTTTGAAAATTCTTAATATTAATACAGATCCTGAAGAAATCATCGGTCAGAATATAATGAAGGTTTTCCCCTCTACAAAACTGCTTGATGTAATGGAGACAGGGGAAAATCAGTATAATCAGGAAGATCTAATTAACCAGACACAAGTTGTTGCCAACAGGGTTATTATAAAAACCGGAACCGGACAACAGGTGCAATTGCTTCATTCCAGGATAAAACAATGCTTACCCTTCTGGCAGAGGAAATTACCGGAGTAAACCAGATAATCGGTGCTTTAAGAGCAAGCAACCATGAGTTTAAAAACAAACTGCATGTTATTCTTGGTTTTATACATGCCGGTAAATATAAAAATGCAGAAAATTTCATACTGGATATAACAGAGGACCAGGATCAGAGAGTTTACTCCATTACAAAAAAAATAAAAAACGCAACAATCGCAGCACTTCTTCTTGGAAAGCTGAGCCGGTCAAAAGAATTAAAAATTAATTTCAGAATAGATGATATGTCCTATCTGGATGAAGACAGCTATATATATAATAACGATTTGATAACTATAGCAGGAAACCTTCTTGAAAACAGCTTTGAAGCAGTAGAAAATAAAAGGAGGAAATAGAAAAGATGTTTATTTTTTTATCAAACATGAAGATAATACAATAAACATTTCAGTCAAAGATACAGGTACAGGTATTGAAAAACCTGATATCAAGAGGATTTTTGAACGCGGTTATACAACAAAAACCAGCAGCAACGGTGTCGGCCTTGATATAGTTAAAAAGTGTGTACACAATATGAACGGGAATATTGATATTTCTTCAGAACCCGGAAAAGGAACTGAAATAAATATCAGTCTCCAGACAGGAGGAAGCAGTTGATAAAAGTATTGATTGTAGAAGACGATCCTATGGTATCAGATATAAATAAAGGCTATACAGAAAGCGTTGACGGATACAAGGTAATTAAATCTGTAAGCAACGGGGAGCAGGCTCTTGAATACCTGAAAGACAACAGCATTGATCTTGCTATTGTGGATATTTATATGCCGGAGATGGACGGTATAACATTTATTAAAAAATGCGTCAGCTGCAGATTGAATCAGATGTAATTTTTGTTACAGCTTCCAATGATGTAAATGATATAAATACATCTCTGAAATACGGAGCAGTGGATTATCTGATAAAACCGTTTTAAATTTGACCGGCTTATTTCAACTCTTGAAAACTATAAAGAGCGCTTCAGTATGATGGAAGGAAGTAAATCAATAAAACAGGAGGAGTTTGACAGAATGACTAAGGGGAGAGCTGAAAAAATAAGTCTTCCCAAGGGACTTCAGGAAAAACACTGGAAATGATTATTGAAATAACAAAATCTTTTACCAGTTCAAAACAGTTTGATACAGAAGCAGTTTCAGAAAAAGTCGGGAATAAGCACAGTAACAGTAAGACGCTATCTTGAATACCTTGAAGAATCCGGAAAAATCAAGTCTGAAATATTCTACGGAACAGGAGGAAGGCCTAAATCAGTTTACAGACTTATCTCATGACAAACATATATCCGGTACATTAAATTAAGTATTTTTTTCTTAATAATTCTTTACTTTCCACATATATATAATTATTGTATCCCTGTTTAAGAATCATGTCCTCCACCCTCAAAGCTTCAGATCTTTAATTCAGAATGACTGCCGGTTTAACTTACTTAAATAAGTTATTTTACTTAATTAAATTACTTTACTTTTCTTTTCTTAGATTATTTATAAAAAGATTAATAATAATTCATAAAACCTATCCGTCTGAGTGCAATGGATTTACTCTGGTATTAGAAAAATATTGGAGGAATTTTATGAGTACTAAAACAGATGATAAAACTTATCAGATTATGGGTATTTCATGGCCTGTATTTCTTGTACTTACAGTAGTTATTACCACTGCAATGTATATGGGAAAACTGCCGGGAGGATTAATAATTCTCGGAGCTATGATGGTATACGGTGCACTTCTTGATGAAATAGGAAACAGAACACCTATTATCAAAGACTATCTCGGAGGCGGGGCAATTGTATGTATTTTCGGCGCAGCGCTTCTTGCATATTACGGTGTTTTCCCTGAAGGGCCTGTAAAAAGCATTACAACCTTCATGAAGGGCGGACAGTTTCTTAACTTCTACATTGCAGCTCTTATCTGCGGTTCTATCCTTGGAATGAGCAGAGACTTTCTTATCAAAGCATTTGTAAGATATCTGCCTATTATTCTCGGCGGTGTAATTGTTGCTCTCGGTCTTACAGGTATTGTCGGAGCACTTATCGGATTCGGTTTCAGAGGGCAGTTCTTTATGTTGCTCTCCCTATAATGGGAGGCGGAATGGGCGCAGGAGCTATTCCCCTTTCTGAGATTTTCGGAGCATCTTTAAATGAAGACCCGGGTAATATTCTTTCAATTATGGTACCTGCTCTTGCTCTTGGTAATGCTGCCGCTATAGTTTTCGGAGGTCTTATAAATAAATTCGGTAAAAACAGACCTTCCCTTTCAGGTAACGGTAAACTTATGAAAAACCAGGAAGACTTCATCAAGGAACACAGAGAACCTCTTCCTCTTGATTATAAACTTATGGGAATCGGAATTGCAGTTGCATGTACATTCTACATATTCGGAAATATACTTTCAAAATTCATTCCGCTTCACAGATATGCTCTCATGATTATCTCTGTAGGTCTCTTTAAAGCATTTAACCTTGTTCCGGACAGATATGAAGAAGGATGTGCTCAGTGGTATAAGTTTGTAACAACAAACTTTACAAGCGCCCTTCTTGTAGGTATAGGTATTGTTTATATCAACCTTCCTCAGCTTGCATCTGCTTTCACTATCCAGTACGTAATCCTTGTTGTTGTAACAGTTCTCGGATCAATAATAGGCTCAGGATTTGTAGGAAAACTTTTAGGCTTTTATCCGGCAGAAGCAGCTATTACAGGCGGACTTTGTATGGCTAATATGGGAGGAACAGGCGATGTAGCAGTGCTTTCCGCATCAAAGAGAATGGAACTTATGCCTTTTGCACAGATTTCATCCCGTCTCGGCGGTGCTTTCATGATCCTCCTTGCTACAGCAATTCTTAAAATAATTCTTTAATTTATATATGGGTAAACTAAAATATTTAATTATATTTTAGTTTACCGCTTTTTGAAAAGTCTGTTTGAATATATTTAACTTTTAACAGAACAGACTTCAATTAACTGGAGACAATTAAAATGGAAACTGGAAAAAACTCACTGGAATATCATTCATACCCTGTTGCAGGAAAACTTGAAGTAGTCCCGTCAAAGCCATGTCTTACTCAGGCAGATTTAAGTTACGCATATACACCGGGTGTTGCCTATCCCTGCCTTGAAATTAAAAATAATCCGGCAGAAATATCACGTTATACAAACAGAAATAATCTTGTAGCAGTAATAAGCAACGGTACTGCAGTTCTTGGACTCGGGAATATCGGGGCTGCAGCAGGCAAACCTGTTATGGAAGGAAAAGGTGTACTCTTTAAAAGATTTGCAGATGTTGATGTTTTTGATATTGAACTTGATACAGAAGAAATTGACAGACTTATCGATGCAGTTAAAAATTATGGACCTACATTCGGCGGAATAAATCTTGAAGATATAAAGGCTCCAGAATGTTTTGAAATAGAGGCTCGGCTTAAAAAGGAAATGAATATTCCTGTTTTTCATGATGATCAGCACGGCACAGCTATAATTACTGGTGCAGCTCTCTTAAATGCTCTGGAAATATCAAATAAGAAAATTGATGAGGTCAAGGTTGTTATTAACGGAGCAGGAGCTGCAGGAATAGCCTGCGGAAGATTTTATATCTCCCTGGGTATAAAAAGAGAAAATATTATAATGTGCGATTCAAAAGGTGTTATCTATAAAGGCAGGACTGAAGGGATGAATCAGTTTAAAGATGAATTGCATCTGATACAGACTCCAGAACACTTGCAGATGCGCTCAAAGGCGCTGATATATTTCTGGGGCTTTCTGTAAAGGGTGCGGTATCTCAGGCTATGCTTAAAACAATGAACAGTGATCCTGTAGTTTTTGCACTTGCAAATCCTGATCCTGAAATTACATATCCAGAAGCAGTTGAGGCAAGAGATGATCTTATTATGGCAACAGGAAGGTCAGATTATCCTAACCAGGTTAACAATGTAATGGGATTTCCTTTCATATTCAGGGGAGCTCTTGATGTAGCTGCAACCTCAATAAACGAGGAAATGAAAGTTGCAGCGGCTAAAGCTCTTGCCTCTGCAGCAAAACTTGAAATACCTGCAAGTGTATTAAAAGCCTATAAGCTTGAAACCCTTTCTTACGGAAGAGAATACATAATCCCCAAACCTTTTGATTCAAGAGTATTTATTGAAGTATCTGCAGCAGTAGCTGAGGCAGCTGTAAAAGCGGATGCGCATTAAAACCGTATTCATCACTTGGTGAATATAAAAAACTTCTTGAAGAAAGACTTAAAACATCAATCAGCAGGTTTTCAGGAAATATATAAATTTTCTGTTTAATATACTCCGGGCTGCGCTTATACAGTCCGGGGTATTTATCAAAGCAGCACAGGATACTTGATATATCCTGTTAAAACCTCAGGAAGATATATTTGGATCCTGCAGGTTTCAAAATTATTATTGTATTTAAACGCAAAAAAAACTGCAGACTGCAGTTATAAGCAGATACAGCCGGAATAAAAACAGCAGATGATAATCAAAGAAAAAAAATACAGCTTAGCAGAACCCTCCCCCTTCTGGAATCAGCAGGCCTTACAGCTCCTGCTTATACCGATTATACGGCAGGCTTTTATTCAGGTGATAAACTTGTCGGATGCGGATCAATATGCGGAAACATTCTTAAAGGAATTGCAGTACACAGCGACTACAGGGGAGAAAATATTAACTTCAAAAATTGTAAGTACGCTTAGTGATGAATGCTTCAGAAAAGGATATTACAATTTTTTTATTTTTACAAAAGATTCTGAAAAAGATAAATTCAGCAGTCTCGGCTTTACTGTAATAGGCAGTGTAAGAGGAGGAGCAGCCCTTCTTGAATATGACAGTTCAGGGATTAAGAGATTCAGAAAAAAACTTAGCGCAGTTTCAGATTTAACAGGCGGAGATGTAAAAGGAGCAGTTGTAATGAACTGTAATCCGTTTACAAAAGGACACAGATATCTTATCGATAAAGGGCATCTGAGACAGATCATCTTTTTGTAATTATTGTAGAAGAGGATAAGTCGGTTTTCCCTTTCAAAAAAAAGAATTGATCTTGTAAGGAAAGGGACTGAAGATCTTGATAACGTTACTGTAATTCCAGGAGGCCCTTATACAATATCATCTGCTACATTCCCCTCCTATTTTATAAAGGAGGGAATGCATTCGGAATATCATGCTTCTCTTGATTTGGATATTTTCATACACCATACTGCAGAAGCCCTTTCTCTAACAAAAAGATTTATAGGCGAAGAACCTTACTGCCCGGTAACTTCAGTTTACAATAAATGCATAAAAAAGATTCTGCCCCCTGCCGGTATTGAAGCAGTGGAAATCCCCAGAATTAAAACCGCTAAGGATAACAGTAAGCGCATCAAAAGTACGATCACTGTTAAGAGAAACAAATAGAGGA
>LQAH01000264.1_pt1 | contig 13952 bp, 22 predicted proteins | sample 1535791 | NCBI WGS metagenome assembly LQAH01 (sample SAMN04331585, study PRJNA305678) | bioreactor metagenome | isolation source: bioreactor_4 inoculated with Wadden Sea sediment 2nd replicate of a... | place: Germany:Bremen
CTGACTGTTTTTTATGTCTTGTAGGAACCTGAAGCTTTTTTGTTGATTGTTTCCCTGTATGCAACCTGAGGTGTTTTTGTTTCTACAGCAATTTTCTGTTTATTCCTTGATTTTATCAAGAATCATGTTTATGTGCAGCTCGCCCATACCCGAGATTATAGTTTCTTTTGTCTCAGTGTTGTAGTTAAGCTGGAATGTCAGATCTTCTTCAGCCGCTTTATGGAGGAACTGATTTAATTTATCCTCTTCCTTCTTGCTTGCAGCAGAAACTGTAAGTGAATAAACAGGATGAGGTACTTTTAGATGTGAAAAATTGACCTGATTCGATGCTTCGCATAATGAATCATTTGTTTCAGCAGATGCCAGTTTTGTTATTACACCAAGGTCTCCTGCATAAAGTTCTTTAACCTCTTCAAGCTTTTTACCTTCTGCAGAGTAAATCTTGGATATTTTTTCCTTTTTTACCGTCTCTTACATTTTATAAGTTCTGTATCAGGTTTAAGGATACCGTCAACTACTTTGATATATGAAAGTTTACCTGAGAACTGGTCAATACTTGTTTTAAAAACAAAAGCAGAAACCGGTTTGTCAGATGAAATATCTATCATATCTTCTTCGCCGTCTTTATTAACAATATATTCCTGAAGTCCGTTTGGAGATGGAGCTACATTTACAATAAAGTTTAGAAGACTGGTAATTCCTGCTCCCATTGTTGCAGCGCCTGAAAAAAACAGGTACAATTTTATTTGCTTTAATACCTTCAATAAGGCCTTTTCTGATTTCATCAGCTGTAAGAGTTCCAACTTCAAAATACTTTTCAAGTATTTCATCATCGCCTTCTGCAGCTGCTTCTACCATGATAGTTCTGTAATTTTCAACTATATCATTCATTTCTGCAGGTATATCTGCAGCTGTTTCTTTTCCGCCGTCAATTATATACGCCTTATTTTCAATAAGGTTGATAGTTCCCTTGAAATCAGCACCTTCTCCAAGGGGAATTGAAATAGGCACAAGTGTTTTCTGAAATTTTTGATTTTAAATCCTCAAAAGAATTTTCATAGTTAGCTCTTTCTTTATCAGCTTTAGTCATAAAAACCATTCTAGGCATATTTCTCTTATTAAGCCGTCTCCAGATCTTTATGGTCTCAATCTGAACTCCTGTATCAGAACTAACTGTTAGAAGTGCGTTTTCGCAGGATCTGAATCCTGTTACTACCTCACCAATAAAGTCAGATGATCCCGGAGTGTCTATAAAGTTAAGTTTATTATTGTTCCACTCTACGAACTGCAGAGTTGAATGAATGGAAATATTTCTTTCTATTTCCTCTTCAGTGTAATCGCTGACTGTTTTTCCGCTTTCGACCGGCTCAGCTTTAGAAATTTTACCGCCAGCAAGAAGGATGTTTTCGATAAGTGTTGTTTTACCGGTTCCTACATGCCCTGCAATGGCTGTGTTTTTAATAGCATCAGTTGTAAAACTCATACAAGACTCCTGTATCATTAACTTGTTCAAACATGATAGCACTGAGTCTGTCAGTTGTCAAAAAAAATATCTACATTACCGTATTTAAATAGTTTTGTACAAGTACTTTTGAGTAAAAAAATTATTTTTTTTTGTTGTTTTTTCTTTAAAATGCATGTAACAGGCATATAATAAGAAAATACATTCAAAGCTGTCTCAATTTAAAATTAAAATAACAGTTAATATCTATACTAATGTATATATACAGGAACTTTTAAACGTTAAAAAAAATAAAAAAAGCATCTGAAAATCCGGATACCGGATAACAGATGCCTTTCTTTATATGTATCAAGTCTGCTGTACTACATTCTATATATTAATAAGTTATTCAGATTCCTGATTACTTTAAATGCTTTAAATACTGATGTTTCAGCAGTTAAGCTTACTAGTCCTCTTTTTTTGCAAAATGAGAGAATTCCATTGAAAATGTTCCTCTGCCCTGAGTCGAACTTCTAAGCGGTGTTGTAAAGCCGAACATTTTTGAAAGAGGTGCATGCGCTCTTACATGTTCAGAACCGGGTCTGATTCAAGACTTTCTACTAAACCGCCTCTCATAGTAATCTGACTTATTACATCTCCTACATATTCCTTGGGACACATAATATCCACAGTCATAACCGGTTCAAGAAGAACAGGGATGCATTTCTGCAGACACTATCAAAGCCCATTGAAGCTGCAGCTTCGAAAGCAAATTCGGATGAGTTTATTTCAGAGTAGACTGCATCCTCAACTGTAATAGCAGTATCTACAACAGGATAACCCATCTGTATGCCTGCGTTAAAGCTTCCTGAAATACCGCGCTCAACTGCAGCAAGGATTTCTTTTGGAAGTTTTTTAACAATCTTATCAAGGTTAACAGAATTACCTTCACCTCTTGAAGCAGGTTTAACACTTATAGTGAGTTCAGCATTATTCTCATTTCCTGCAATAACCTTGTGGAATTTCTCAACATGTCTATGTTCTGCTGTAATAGATTCCCTGTATGAAACCTGGGGATTACCTACATTTGCATCTACATTGAATTCTTTAAGCATACGGGTTACAAGAACTTCCAGATGAAGCTCTCCCATACCTGAAATAATAAGCTGTCCTGTATCTTCATTTTCCTTCATTTTAAATGTAGGATCTTCTTTTGAAAGTATCTCAATAACATCTTTAAGCTTATCGCCTTCTGAAATTGATTTAGGTTCAATAGCAATTTGAAATAACAGGTTCGGGGAAATCCATTTTTCGAGAATTATCGGAAACTTGTCTGTTCCAAGCGTATCACCTGTCTGTGAAAACTTAAGACCTATTGCAACACCTATATCACCTGCAGAAAGTGAATCAACAGCTTCTGATCTGTTTGAATGCATTCTAAGGAGCCTGTTGATTCTTTCCTTTTTACCCTTGTTAAGGTTCTGGAAAGCTGTACCGCTTTTTATAGTACCTGAATAAACTCTTATAAAACTGTATGCGCCTGCATCCTTATCACTCTGGATTTTAAATACAAGAGCAAGGGGCTGTCCTGATGCAGAGCATGGAACTTCAGTTTCATCCTCTTTCTTAACATGATGGCCTACAGCGGTTTAAGATCTTCAGGTGAGGGTAGATAATCAATTACTGCATTTAATACAGGCTGAACACCTATGTTTTTAAGAGATGCTCCTGTAAAAATCGGCAGAAGCTCATTATTTATTGTTGCTTTTCGTATAGTTTCCTTAATAAGATCTTCAGGTACTTCATCGCCGTTAAGATAAAGTTCTGTAATTTCATCAGAAAATGAAGATACCTGATCAAGAAGGTTTCCCTCCAGTAATCTGCAAGACCCTGTCTTTCTTCATGTATGTCGGATTCAGTCATTTCAGATCCGCTGCTATCCTGGTCCCATCTGATTTCCTTCATTTTAAGGACATCAATTACACCTTCAAAATTACTTTCGCTTCCGATAGGAATATTTATAGGGAGGGGATTTGCTCCGAGTTTATCTTTAATTTCATCAACTACTGCAAAAAAATCCGCTCCGATTCTGTCCATCTTGTTGATAAGAGCAATTCTCGGAACATGATATTTATCCGCCTGATGCCATACAGTTTCAGACTGAGGTTCAACCCCTCCTACAGCGCAGAAAATTGCAACCCCGCCGTCAAGTACACGAAGAGCTCTTTCAACCTCTGCTGTGAAATCCACATGACCGGGAGTATCAATTATATTGATTTTATTATCATTCCAGAAGCAGGTTGTTGCAGCAGAGGTTATTGTAATTCCTCTGTCCTGTTCCTGTTCCATCCAGTCCATTGTTGCATTGCCGTTATCGACTTCACCGATTTTATGGCTTTTACCTGTATAATAAAGAATTCTTTCTGTTGTTGTTGTTTTTCCGGCATCAATATGTGCCATAATTCCAATATTCCGCATGTTTCTGAGCGACATCTGTATCTCCGAATGTTCTTTCTATCCTGACCTTCAGGATTTTTTTGTTTTTTTATTCGCAGGGCGGGGCTATTAATCCCGTAGTTTACTGCGTAATTTGATAATATTTCAGTAAGTTCCGGCATGTACATTGACTCTGATAGTTTCAGACCCGACATACAATCCATTCCTTACAGAACCACAACCCCGGCTGTTTGAAAAAAACTATCTCTGAAGGAAAAGGCGTCAGAGGGGGTGTTGTTTTTGAATATTCAGACTGAGCTGAATAAACTGCTGCTGATTTTACTGAATACAGTTTTATTATACACCCTAATTAAATAGTATATAACATCTGATTATGCATTATAGCAAATCACTGTAAGCAGAAATGCTGCAGACTTTTTATATCATGAAGCAGATTTATTAATCCATAATAATATATAAAATTAAACTTTAATACAGCTATTGTGATATGATTGGTTTATATTTATACTTTTAGGGATGAAAATGATTAAAAATCTTCTCAGCAATTCAGGAAAACCTCTTGTAATGGGAATCATTAACTGTACTCCTGATTCCTTTTACACAGACAGCAGAAAACAGTTTGAAAGAAGCTCTGATACTGCATTCCGCATGATGGAAGAGGCGCTGATATAATTGATGTAGGCGGAGAATCTACAAGACCGGGTTCTGAATACGTCGATGCAGAAGAGGAAATAAAACGGGTGCTTCCTTTTTTAAAGGAATTCCGAAAGGCTACTGATTTTCCTGTCTCTATTGATACAAGAAAATCAGAAACAGCAGAAATTACTCTTTCAAACGGAGCAGACATTATTAATGATGTTACTGCTCTTTCAGATGATCCTGAACTTGTTTCTGTAGTTAAAAAGTATGATGCAGATATTATTCTTATGCATATGAAAGGTCTTCCCTCCAATATGCAGGATAATCCTGATTACAGGGATGCTGTTACAGAGATTAAAAATTATCTTGATAAGCAGGCAGCCTTTGCGATCGGATACGGAATATCCAAAGACAGAATTACAGTTGATCCTGGAATAGGGTTCGGTAAAAGACTTGAGGATAATCTTGAAATAATAAAAATATAGAAACTTTTAAAGAATCAGGATATCTGTACTTATAGGTCATTCGAGAAAGTCATTTCTGGGTCTTCTTACAGACAGGGAGCCTGAAGAAAGACTTTCATCCTCGCTTGCTGCAGGGCTGATATCTGCAGTTTACGGGGCTGATATTTTAAGAGTGCATGATGTGAAGGAAACAGCAGATACTCTTAAAGTATTAAAAGCATTAAAAAGGTAAAAAGAGGTACTGATTTGAACATTCTGGAAAGTCTGCAGACAGCAAGCGGTATATTCAGGCCGATGCTTGATGTACTGGTTATAACTTTCCTCATCTACCAGGTTTATAAAATACTTATCCATACTCGGGCGGTTCAGCTGATTAAGGGGAGTGTGGCAATGGCAATGATTTATGCTGTTGCATATTTTCTGAATCTTGAAGCGCTTCTGTGGCTTATGAATAAACTGGGAACAGTACTTATCATTATATTGCAATAGTTTTCCAGCCTGAAATACGAAATCTCTTTACAAGGTTCGGCCAGGGAAAGCTTTTCAGACTCTCAACTGCTTCTACTACACTTGAAATTGAATCTGTTTTAAATGCATCGGAAATCCTTTCATCTATGAGAAGGGGCTGTCTTGTTGTATTTATGAGGCAGATAGGACTTAAAAATATTATAGACTCCGGAACAAGACTTAATGCGGATCTCTCATCAAGTCTGATTCTTACAATATTCGGAAAAGATACTCCTCTGCATGACGGCTCTATTGTAATTCAGGGAAGCACAATTCTTGCCGCAGGTTGCTTTCTCCCGCTCTCTGAGCAGCTTGATATAAAAAGAAGCTTCGGTACAAGGCACAGGGCTGCATTAGGGCTTGCAGAGACTACAGATGCGGTTGTACTTGTTGTAAGCGAGGAAACCGGGGCTATATCTCTGGCGCATGACGGTAATTTGTATTATGATCTTGACAGCGAGGAGCTGGGAAGAACACTTAAAGTGCTTCTTACAGTTAAAGAGGGAAGCGAAGAACTGGCAAAAGAGGTGACTCTTGAAGATTAGAAAGGCAATAGACCGTTTCTTAAACAACTGGCCTGCAAAAGTACTCTCATTTGCTCTTGCAGTTCTGCTGTTTTATTTCTTTAAAATTAATACTACAGAGGAAAGGTTTTTAAGTATTCCCCTTGAAGTATCAATAGGCAGCAGTTTTACAGCATCAGAAAGATATCCTACACATGTTAGAATATCACTGAGGGGCAGCGAGGAAAATATCTTTCTTGTAGAGGAAGCAGATTTAAAGGCTTATGCAGATTTTCCAGGCATAGAAGAAAAGGCACATACAGAGAGCCGGTTGTAATAGAAAGATCCGGGAATGCACTCTATGCCGACCTCTTGAAATACGGGTTGAACCAATGGAAATAATCCTGAGCATAGAGGAAAAGCTTGTCAGGAACATTGATGTTGTAGCAGATATAAAAGGATACCCTGCAGAGAATTTTGAGCTTGCAGACTACACTCTAAACCCTGAATATCTTACTGTTGAAGGACCTGCCAGAATAATAGAAAAAATACTTGTATTTCGAACAGAGGAGATAAATCTTTCAGGGCGCAGTGAGAATTTTATTCTGCCGGTAAGAATTGATTATAAAAATAATCTTGTTGATTTTCTTGCAGGCAAAGAGGTCCGGTTTAAAGGCGAAATAGAAAAGAGCCTTATAATGAAGACTTACGCTCCTGTTAAGGTAGCAGCAGATAATCTGCCCGATGGCTTTGAAGCTGCTTTTAATGTGCAAAACGGAAGTCTTAAAGTTGAAGCTGAAAGATCGATACTTGAAAATCTATCAAAAGAGAATTTTTCTCTTGCAGTTGATTTATCTGAAATATCAGAAACCGGAATATATACTATGGCGGTTGTTCCCAAAGGCACAGGCGACTTAAAGGTAATAAGTTTTGTCCCTGAGACAGTACGTGTATATCTGAGCAGAACAAGGAGATAAAAATGATAATCGGAATTGGAATTGATATTGTACATATAGACAGAATGAAAAAGTGGCTGGTAAGACCGCTTCTTGTTCAAAGATATTTTCATCCTGATGAAATAACTGATTCTGAAAAAAGAGGTGTTGCAATGCATCTGTCTCTTGCTGCAAGATTTGCAGCAAAGGAAGCATTCGGCAAAGCTCTTGGAACAGGACTTATGGGAATATCACTTAAAGAGATTCAGGTTGAGAACAATCACAACGGTAAACCTGATATTAGACTTTACGGCAAGGCGCAGGCAGCTTTTGACAGAATAGGGGGGAAGTCTCTTCATCTTTCTCTTACTCATGAGCGTGATAATGCTGTTGCTGTAGTTATTATAGAAAAATAAAAGGGGCAGGTATGGAAATGGAAGAAAGAAAACCGGCCAGTACATTTATTTCAAAAACAGATACAGAGTGTCCTGTATGCGGACATATATTCAGAAAAGAGGAAATGATGACAGGAGGGGGGCGGCTTAATGCGGGCGACCTTACTACTGAACTCAGGCGTTTATATATCCCTTCCAAAAAGTACGGGGAAATTAATCCTTTAATTTATTATATAACAGTTTGTCCTCACTGCTTTTTATGCAGCCAATACTGCTGATTTTACAGAAATAACAGACGAAATAAAACAGAACATAAGTCTTGAAACTGAGGAAAGAGAAACCGAACTTTTAAAAATACTGCCAGGACTTGATTTTTCAGCATCCCGTTCACTTATAGAAGGTGTTGCCTCCTATTATTACGCAATGAAAGCTGCAAATCATTTCCCGTCATTAATGAGTCCGTCAATTAAATGCGGAATATATTCTCTTAGAGCTGCATGGCTTTGCAACGATCTTCATGCTAAAAATCCTTCTGAAAATTATGACTATCTTGCCTCTCTTTTTTACAGGAAAGCAAGATTTTTCTATGTGCAGGCAATTGAAGGAGAGCAGGACGGATCAGAGACAATGAGCGGTCTTAAAAACCTGGGACCAGACCTTGATAAAAATTACGGCTATGACGGTGCGCTTTATATGACAGCATATCTTGAATATAAATTCTGTCCGCCTGATGATCCTGCGGCAAGAGCTGCGTCTCTTGCAAATGCAAAGAAAACAATTGCCCGTATATTCGGAATGGGTAAGGCTTCTAAAAATAAACCTGCCGCTATTCTTGATAATTCCAAAGATCTTTTTGACAAGATTAAAACTGAGCTGAAGGAATCTGATGAATAGTCTCTTAAGAAACATAAAACTCACTATTGCTTATGACGGCAGTGATTACTGCGGATGGCAGGTACAGAACAATGAGGTAACAGTACAGGGTACTATTGAAAAGCCTTATCTGTAATACATAAAAAAGAAATAAAATTAACCGGATCCGGGAGAACTGATTCAGGTGTACATGCAAAAGGACAGGTTGCAAATTTTTACACTCACCTTAAGTCAATACCGCAGGCTAATTTTGCCCATGCACTTAACTCACTCCTCCCTAAAGATATAAGAATAATTAAAAGTGAAGAGGCAGAAGAAAAATTCCATTCACGATTTGATGCAAAGGAGAGGATATACCGCTACTATATTGCATCCTCCTCTATTCCTTTACCGTGGGAAAACAAATACTGCCACTATGTAAGAAATCCGCTTGATATAGTTAAGTTAAACGATATTGTATCTCCACTGACAGGCATACATAACTTTACAAGCTTCTCAGCTCCCATGGAGGAGGGTATCTCAATGACACGTGAAATATACACAGCTCACTTTTATACAGAATACCCCTATGTAGTTTTTAAAATATCGGGAAGCGCATTCCTTCGCAAGATGGTAAGGAGCATAACAGGAACTGTACTTGACCTTTATGCTAACGACTGCGGAAGAGAGCGGATGACGGAAATATTAAAAGCTGAGGACCGCTCCCTTGCAGGACCTACAGCCCCTGCGCGGGGGCTTTTTCTGTATAAGGTCTGCTACTGATCTACAGCAGACCTATTTTATCTTACAAAGTTAGTCATGATTTTATCTTTCTTTTTCCGGAAGAGAATTACTTTTTTTTCCCATTTTCGATTGCAGACATCAGCCATGCCATATTTTTTTCCAAGTATCCTCATTATCTGAGTACCTTCTTCATCTTTAAGAGCTTCTCCGGGAGTTCTTCCATGTATCACATTCCAGTAATTTGATCCGGGGATAAACATTTCAGAATAATGAATATAGTTGTTGAGCTGATTAAATGCAGGCAGTCCTCCTGATCTCCTGACAGCGGCAAGAGAAGCACCTGCTTTATGACGGAATAAATTGCCGTTTGCTCCTGATACATAAAATGCCCTGTCTAAAAATGATTTCATTGTTCCGCCTATTGCTGAATAATGAACAGGAGATGCAAGTATTATTCCGTCAGCATTTTTCATTTTCTGAACTGTTTCATTTACAATATCATCATTAAAAACACACTTTTCATCTTTGTTTTTAAAACATCCTCCGCATGCCATACAGCCTCTGATTACTTTGTTTCCTACATGAATTATTTCAACTTCAATTCCGTTTTTCTCAAGTTCCTCTGCAACCAGATTAATACCATGATAGGTATTTCCATCTTTTTTAGGACTGCCGTTTATTGCAACTACTTTCATTTTATTTACCTCATACTTAGAATTTGCAGAATTTGTTTCTTATCTTCTGCTGATAAGTTCGGATTATATTTAAGAGCATCAATAACATTCTTACTTATAAAAACCTGTTTGGAACTCTTATCTCCTGTTCCGGGATATTTTGATGTTATATCATTTTGTAAAAGAGGGTTTGTTCCATAAGTATTTTTTGATTTGGAAAGAATCTGAGAATTAATAAGTGAAATTGATAATTTCCTGATTTTTAATCAATTCAGATGAATAGAATGATTCGCTTTTATTATCAGGATTGTAGTTCATACTTTCCAGTGATTTTAGAATAGTCTGTGTGTTGTTCAGTTCCATCTGCAGCTTGGAGATAGTTTTGTCATATTTCTGCTTTTTCATTTTTTATCTGCGTTATTATGAATTGCTATAATTATATCATTTAAAGTGCCGGTCCTGCATATACTTGTAAAGTCCTGAGAAAAGCAGGTAACAGAGACAAGCAAAAATAAAGATAGATAAGTTAATTTTAATCCTTTCATATAATATTAATACTAAAACAAACTGAAATTATTGTCACTTCATTTAAATAAAATCATATCAAAATTGTATAAATTGACAGATTATAAATATTTATTGATTTTCCTATTTTACAGAAGAATTTTAAGCTAAATACATAATATAATGTTATGCACCATTAAATATCTTGCTATATAATGATGAAAGGTGTATATCCAGCTGGAATAACAAAAACACGATACAGGTGTTGAATATGATATGTTATCTACCCCTTCGGGGGAGAACTATTTAGAATAAGTATAATTAGAATTAATAATATATGATAAAATTAAAAATGAGGTAATTAAATGAGTGAAATTCCAAGTATATTAATTGATAAGATAAGGAAAGGAAACGTTGGCCTCTTTCTAGGATCTGGAGCTAGTTATGAAGCAATACATCCGAAGAATAAAAAAATACCACTAGGTAATCAATTAGCTAGACAACTATCCGAAGAGTTTTTAGCAGGTGAATATAATGATTATTCCCTTGAACAAGTTGCAGAATTAGCAATATCTGAAAATGATTTATTTTCTGTTCAAAGTTATATTGCTGATATTTTTAAAGATTTTGAACCTGCAGAATTTCATAAAATAATTCCAACATTAAAATTGGCCATTTATAGCAACAACAAATTATGATTTGATTTTAGAGAAAGCTTATAATTATACTGATAGTAATCAAAAATTAGTTGTATTCAAAAAAAATGGTGAAAGAATCGAATCAAAATTAAAGGATTATAAAAGTCTTATATATTTAAAATTACATGGATGTATTAATGATATTAGTGATGTAAATTGCCCTTTAATTTTGACACCTGATCAATATATAACACATCGAAAAGGTAGAAATAGATTATTTGAAAGATTAACAACTAAGGCATATGAATATCCGATTATTTTTGTTGGATATAGTATGAAAGATATTGATATTAGAACAATATTACTTGAGATCTCAGAAATTAAAGATGCAATACCTAGATCCTATATAGTTGCTCCAGACATCAGCTCTGCAGAAATGCGTATGTGGGAAAAGTAAACGATTTACTTGCATAAAAAAAAAGCTTTTAAAAGATTTTCTAGAAGAAAATAAATATAAGTATACCTTTTGAATTTAGAAAAATCTTAACAGAAGAATAATAATTCAAATGAGCATCCAATAACTCGGAAAATTAAAAATAATTATAAAATTGGTGACTCATTAATTAATTTTCTAGAAAGAGATGTTTTTTTTGTTCATGACGGAATAAAAACGAAGAATATTGATCCAAAACTTTTTTATAAAGGTTATTTTAATGATTTTTCTCCAATAGTTGCAAATTTAGATGTAAGGAGAAGAATATCCGACAATATTATTTCTGAGGTTATTCTTAGAGATATAGATGAAAAATTATGAAGAAATTTTACCTTATAAAAGGTCATGCTGGCTCTGGCAAAAGTGTAATAGGAAAAAGAATTGCATGGGATTCTGCAATAGAATTTGATAAAATATGTATTTACACTAAAGAATCAGCAAATCTTGATTATGATATACTATATGAACTTCAAAAAAGCTACAGATGAAAGAATTTATCTTTTTTCTTGATACTGTTACTGAATATTGTAAAGAAATTGAAAGTATATTAAATAAGGCACATCGCGATAAATTGAAAATTACAATATTTGGGATAGAAAGAAATAATGAATGGAACAGTTATTGTGATTGTTTAAAAGATTATTTATCAAATACATATGATGTAAAATACTTATCAGATGATGAAATTGGTAAATTGTGTCTTCTTTTTAAAGAAACATAAATCTTTGGGATATTTGGAAAATATGGAATTTCCAGTTCAAAAAAGTAAACTCTCAAAGATTGCTGGAAGACAATTATTAGTTGCCTTATATGAAGCAACAATGGGGAAAAAATTTACAGATATAATTTTTGATGAATATAATTCAATCTCTTCTGCAAAAGCAAAATCTTTATATTTAACAGTTTCTATTTTGCATAGCATTGGATTAAAAACTAGAGCCGGCTTAATATCTAGGGTACATGGTATATCATTTAACTCTTTTAAAGAGGAATTATTTAAACCTTTAGAATATATTGTCTTTAGTTACAGGGATGATATAATTTTTGATTATATCTATAGAACAAGACATTCTCACATTGCAAAAATAATTTTTGAAAGAGTTCTGACTGATCAAAATATAAAATACGATGAAATAGCTAGAATTATAAATCATTTAGATGTTGATTATCGTTCTGATCAAGAAGCATTTCATCGAATAATGAATTATAAAACAATATTAGAATTATTTCAAAATCCTGATTTAGGTAGATCCCTATATCGAATAGCAAAACAATAGAAGAAGATAATGCGTTTTTGAATCATCAAGAAGCATTATTTGAAAATGCATTGTTCTTCACCAAATTTTAATAAAGCTGAAGATTTATTAAATAAAGCTTTTAGTTTAGAGCCTGAAAATAGGTATATTAGTCATTCATTAGCAGAATTAGCATATTCTAAATCAAAAAGAGTTGTTACTGATATTGAAAAAAATGCGCTTAAAAAACAAGACAATCGAAATATGTGAAAATTTAATAGAAAATTCATTTTTTCTAGTCATCCATTTCATACTTTATTGAAAGTATATTTAGATAATCTTGAAGATGCATTAGACCTAGAAGATGATATCTTGATTGAAAGAGAATCAGCAGTATTCGAACGAATGGTAAATAGAGCACTGCAATTTTTTCCAGATGAAAGTTTTTATATTAGATATTGAATCTAGTTATCAAACGTTAATGAATAATCATCCAAAAGCTATTAAAATCACTAGAAACAGCATTTATGGTAAATAAAAGGAGTCCATATTTGTCATCTAGACTAGCTAAAGTTTATGAGTTAAATGGTAATTATGATAAGCACTTGAACATTTAAAAATATGTGCAGAGGAAAATCCTGGTGATAAGTCGGTTAATTTAAATATAGCATTACTGCTAATTAAAAAAATGAATCTAAAGATGATGAGATTTTACATTTTTTAAGTAGATCTTTTACACAAGGTGATAAAAATGTTATGGCTCAATTTTGGTTTGCACGCCAACTTTTTGTATGAATAGATTTGATGAATCGAAAGAAATATTCAAAAAAATTAGTTTATACAAAATATCAAATCAGATAAAAAATGAACCTCGAGGAATCATATTAAACAAAAAATATACTGGGGAATTAAAAACAATTGAGTCAACATATGCTTTTATCTCAGTAGATAGGATAAGTCAAGATTTGTTTTGTTATTTTAAAAATGTTGATTCTGATATTTGGGATGGTTTAGAGGTAGGTCAACAATTAATTTTTAATATCGCTTTCAATTTTAAAGGTCCAATTTGTATAGATGTTCAATTAAAATAAATAGATAACAAAAAGTTGGAGCAGATTTGTCTTTTGTCATGCAAATTGCATTCGCAATTTACACGCCAACCCTCCGGGACAGTCAAACAGCTCAACTTGGTGTTATCCATACTCTAAAATTCTACTAACTTCTGGAAAAGTTTTACTTAATAATGAAAGAGAGTTATAATTATCATATTTATTTAAAATTCAGGAGAAAAAAGTGGAAAAAAAGATAGAAAAAATAAATTTGGACTAAAGAAAATGTGATTTTGATGCTTATATTCAAAAAAAAAGAAATTACATTACGTGAAGCTAGATTAATCCCAAGTATTAAAATTGGCGATGAGATGGCATTAACATCAGTATTACTTTCATCAATTCGATTAATTAAAGAATTT
>LQAH01000265.1_pt1 | contig 13951 bp, 17 predicted proteins | sample 1535791 | NCBI WGS metagenome assembly LQAH01 (sample SAMN04331585, study PRJNA305678) | bioreactor metagenome | isolation source: bioreactor_4 inoculated with Wadden Sea sediment 2nd replicate of a... | place: Germany:Bremen
TCCTCCAGGTCCTGGGATTCAAAACAGAGACGTTCTCCAAGAAAGGGCCAGGTTTGGGACATGGCCGCCAGCAGAGTTCCCGCGCTTTTGGGGATATGGGTATCCACAGCCAGGGCCAAAGGCGAAGTCTGGTCCAGAATGAGCATGATCTGGGCTAAAAGCCCGTGGCCGCAAGCCAGGTCCACCACCCGTCCACCCCTGAACCGCCGCCGCACCCGCCTGGCCGTTTCCCAGGCTCGTACAGCTCTTTTCTGGGCAGAGTGCCGACTCGGCAGACCGCTCTGGCGATGCGGTGAAATAAGGTGTCATCCGGGAACAGCTCCTGGTGCATGGGCATGAGCCGGTTTTTGCTGGACAGCTTCATGGGGCTTCCGGCAAAATAGTTTTTACCCGGCCCACAATGCCGGATTCAAGCCTGACCTTGATCCCGTGGGGGTGAAAGGAGGATTTGGTGAGGATATCTTTGACCCGTCCCCGGGTCAGTTTTCCGGTCCGTTGGTCCGGTTTTCGGACCACGTCTACGAGACTGCCTCTGCTGACGTTTTTTTCGTTTATTTCCGCCCATGGGATTCCGATCTTTTTTCCGGCAATGGTCAGGCCGTTCAGGTGCCGTGCGTTACCAACATCTGAATAAAAGAGACACTATCAGGTTTTGTATAATGATGGTATCTATTATTTTTCAGGCCCGGAAATTATTTTTGTTTTGGATAATTATTCTTGAGTAAGAAGTGTCGAAAACTTTATAATTGAGATAATGACTATATCGATCACCTAATTCCGTTTATGAAGAATATCCTTGCCTCCTGGTTTAAAGACAGGCAGAAAATATAGCCGAGCTTTTGTTATTTTCTTGTTACCAAATTTCTTTGAGCATTTTCTGTATGTCAGGACCGATCTGAATATGTAACAAAATTACCGGTGTGAAACAGTTGTATTTTCTTCCGCAATATAGAGATTTTTAAACCATATTCTTCATCTTTCTTTTAATTTTCTTTTAAATTTCAGATGGTTAGAAATGTATTAAGCAGAATTTATGCTGAAAATTTGTTACAGTTTCAAACTGGTCACCTATGTACATTTTGGCGCGGTCGCTAACACAATAATTCAGATTTGGTCGTAATTATTACTGAAATATGGTCCCTTCTGATCAGAAAAGCCTATGATTGCAATTTTTTTAGAAAAAGATTGACAAAACCAATCAAACAGTTTTTATTATAGTTGTTTTCCAAAATAAAGAACGTTGTGCCAAAATACGGAACAAAATAATGCGAGGGGCCAATGAAAGCAGCTTCTAAAATGTTTTCAGTTTTTGAAGCTCTCTGTGAAGAGGGTGAAGCGGGGGTTTCAGAACTGGCATCAAAGCTTGACATGCCGAAAAGTTCGGTTTTCAGGTTTTTGTCGGTACTGGTTGAGAACAATTATGTTCAAGCCGGCAAAAAATACAGTCCGACATTGAAAATCCTTCATCTGGCGATGCTGGTCCGCAGCAGAATTGATCTGGTTGATGTTGCCCGGCCCGTCATGGACAGTATTGGAAAAGAAATGAATGAAACGATCTCTTTGAGTGTGTTTGAAAATAACCAAGTGGTCTATATTCACAAAGTGGAGAGTTCCGAATCCATCCGGTCTGACTATGTGATCGGCAGTCGGGTGGATGCGTACTGTACAGCCATGGGGAAAATATTCCTTGCAGGCATGACAGAATCGGAAATCGAAACGTATCTGGAAAATACAAAATTAGAATCACGAACACCCACCACCATCGTTTCAAAAATGCTTTGAAAAAGAACTTGAAGCCATTCGAATCCACGGTTATGCAATCGATGATGGTGAATACCACCTGCATAACCGATGTGTTGCGGTTCCGATTAAAAATGAAACCGGTCAGACCATTGCTGCGATGAGCATATCAGGTCCGGACTTTCGGATGAGTCAGGAATGTATGGAAACATTTAAAAAAGAAATAATAAAAGCGGGAAAAATAATTTCGGGAAATATTGGATATAAGCTGTAACCGTTACGACAAATAATAATTTGATAAGTATCAGGAGGCGGAAGTATGAGATTAGATGACGTTTCAAAACTAATGGAAAAGGCAGGTGTGCCGGGGCGGGAGGCCTATGATCTGCCCACAACGACAAAACGGTTTCCAGACGGCGCGTTTTATCGCAATGAAATGTCGGGGGTCGAAGGCCCCAAAGTCCTTGAAGCATTGATTGATGAAAAAAACAAAAGGAATATCCCCATTCATCGCCTGGTGTCTTTTGTCCAGGGCGGCACCCTTTTTGACCGCAGGGAGTTGCGGGATTATGCGCAGATGGCTGCTGAGGCGAAAATGGAAGTGATTGCCATTCCCGGGCCCAGAAACGCATGGGATATCGGCCGGCAATATTCAACGAGTGAGGGAAGCCGCTGCGGCCAACACCACCGGGGTTCGGATGAACAGCGCAAAGTAATCGCGGATATGCTCAGAATGTACGACGAGGGGCTTCGCGGATTCATGCTGGTGGATGAAAGCCTGGTATGGTTGGTAAAAACTATGCAGGATCAGGGAAACTTCCCCAAGGATATCGCCATCAAGCTGTCGGTCTGGGCGTCAATCAGTTCACCTGCCGGCGGCAAAATGACCGAATTCTTAGGAGCCAGTTCATTTAATCCTCCTTCGGACATGACCCTGGTGCAGCTTGCCTCGATTCGCCAGGCCACCTCCATCGCCATTGACTTTTATATCTACTGCTCGAATTCCTTTGGGGTGCCAATCGGTTTTATGATGCCGCTGAAGTCGCACGGGTGGCCGGCCCCTGTTATTTCAAGTTTGAGCCCGGTGTTCAGCTTGGCGGTGACGGTCTTTATCAGCCGTGGACCAGTGATGAGGAGCATATCATGCTGATGCGTAAAAAGGTAAAGTGGGCTCAGATCGTCCATGAAATGATTCAGGAGAATAATCCGGACATTGTTCTTTCCGAACAGGGCCCGGACGATCTTTGTATCCCGAAAGTTTAACCAAATAAGTGAAAAGGAGAACAAAAATGCCATTAACCACCAAACAAATACTGTCTGTCATATTCATTTTTTCGATTTTTCTTGTTATTCCTCAGCTCTGTCTGGCCAAAAGCAAAAAAGAAAACAAATTTGAAGAGTTACCAAGCATTGAACTGACTTTTGCGCACAATGCCACATCTGATCCGAAAATGCACAACCAGGCCGCTGCGCTTGCGTTTAAAGAGTACGTTGAAACCACTTCAAATGGGCAAAATCAAAGTCAACATTTCACCTGGCGGCGCCTTAGGTGATACTTATTCCCTTCAGGATCAGACCATAATGGGATCAATTGAAATCTCCTGTTCCCATACCGAGGGAACCATGGCAATGGTTTTTCCTAAAATTCAGGTGATCAGTATCCCTTACCTGTTTCAATCGGTGGATCATGCCCTGTGGGTGATGGATCATGAATACGGCCAGAAAATGTTCGCCGAATTCAGGGAGAAGACCGGTATCAGAGTCATCGGTGTATGGGACAACGGTGGATTCAGAAATTTCACCAACAACAAACGGCCGGTCCACACCGCAGAAGACATGAAGGGACTGAATATCCGCACCATGGAAATCCCGGCACATATGGCCATTGTAAAAGCGCTGGGTGCGTCTCCGACACCAATTGGCTGGTCGGAACTCTACACCTCTTTGCAGACGGGTGTGGTGGACGGTCAGGAAAATGCCCTGCCCGTTATTATTGCCGGCAACCTGTATGAGGTCCAAAAGTATCTGACGCTTGACGGCCATGTCTACAGCCAGATTCATCTTTTTGCCAATGAAAAATGGTTCAGCCAGCTCCCAGAAGCTTACCAGACAATCATTCTTGATGCCGGATACAGAGCTCAGACCGCTGGCCGCCTCTCTACAAGAGTTCTTAGAGACCGCGGTGTCGCCTTCCTGAAAAGTAAAATGGAAGAGGTTTACAGCCCGACTCCGGAAGAAATTGAAACCTTCCGTAATGCCACTCAGCAGCCTGTCATGGAAATGCTGTATGAGAAGGTGGGCAAAGAAACCATTGCCGAATTTATGGGAGCTGTCAAGAAGAGTGCCATTGATATGGGATATGAGGAATAATCCGCTCATTTAATAGAGTTGGGCAGGCCCGGTTTCAGGGGCCTGCCCGACATCTCATCAGGGATTCAGGGGTTAAGGATCAACACAATGCTAAAACAAATCAGTGAGATAACCAAAAATGCTACGGAAATCATGGCGGTCACGTTTTTTGCAGTCATCACAGTGCTGGTTCTGGTCCAGGTCTTCTTTCGCTTTGTCCTGCATAATGCGCTGCCATGGCCAGAGGAAGCCACCCGTTTTTGCTCATCTGGGCAGCCCATTTAAGCTTTAATATTATTATCATCGAAAATTTGAACATCAACGTCGCCTTTTTCCAGGACAAACTGCCCAGCAGGGTCGGTGACATCCTGAAGGTCATCATTCTTCTGATGCAGGTGGTTTTTTTGGGGTTTCTCATTTGGTATGGATTCTTATATGCCCAAGTGGGAATGATGTCCAAGTCACCAGCAATGGGCATTCCGATGATTATTCCTTATATTGCGGTTCCGGTTGGAGGCATTTTTTCAATTTTCCAGATAATTGTAAAAATCTTCGCCGGCAAGTCATCGTCTGATTTTCAGGAAGGATAAGAAACAAAATGGGTTCCACGACAATATTTATGATAGTGGCAGCAGTATTTATCATACTGCTTCTCATCGGTATGCCGATTGCTTTTGCACTGGGTATCACTTCGACCATATGGCTTATGGTAACAGGCCAGAATCTGATGATGATTGGCGCTAAAATGTATTCAGGCCTGGATTCATTCGTTTTTATGGCTATCCCCTTGTTCGTCCTAGCTGGAGAAATTATGAACAAGACGTCGATTACTGACAGTTTGGTCAAATTTATCAATGTGTTGATCGGGGGATTCAGGGGGGCGCTTGCCCAAGCCAATATCTATACGAGCCTTTTATTTGCCGGCCTGACCGGGGCGGCAATTTCAGATGTTTCCGCCATCGGCTCTATTTACATTCCGGCCATGTCTAAACAGGGATACAAACCGGCTTTTGCGGCGGCAATTACCGCAACCTCATCAATTGTCGGGCCCATTATCCCACCCAGCATTATCATGGTAATGTACGGCGGAATCACCGGAGTGTCCATTGGTGCCCTGTTTGCCGGAGCGATCATTCCGGGGATTTTGATCGGTATCGGGCAGAGCATTTACCTGTTTGCCGTTGCAAAAAGAAAAACTTTCCCAAATCTAAAATCAAGGTCACGCCAAAAGAATTTATGATTTCATTCAGAAATGCTTTAGTGGCGATTGTCATGCCGTTTATCATTTTGGGCGGCCTGATTTTTGGGATTTTTACACCCACGGAAGCGGCTGCAGTGGCGGTGGCTTATGCCATGGCCGTCGGATTCATTATTTTCCGAACTCTGAAGGTATCCGATCTTTACGGTCTTTTGAGTAAAACCGTCCGCATTTCAGGAATGCTCTTCTTCATCATTGCCACTGCCAATATTCTCGGCTGGGTCATCAGCCGCGTGAATCTGCCGGAGCGTTTGACCATTTCGCTAATGAGTGTGTCAGGACAAAATGCCGGCATCGCTCTGTTCATCATCGTCATTTTTCTTTTATTTATAGGCACTTGGATGGAATGCGGGGCGGCAACTGTGGTTATTGCACCGATTATCGCTCCTATTGCGGTTAAACTGGGGTTTCATCCGGTTCATTTCGGAATCACCATGTGTGTCGCTCTGAATATCGGGCTGGTCACGCCTCCGCTGGGTGTGTGTCTGTTTGCGGCGGCCGGAATATCCGGATGTTCTTTTGAACAAATTGTCAAAGAAGCCTGGCCGATCATTATTCTTATGATCGTATCGCTTTTCCTGATCGCCTTTGTACCGGAACTGACACTTCTGATTCCCAGAAAATTGGGTCTGATCATGTAATTGCTGGCCAGAAACGTTTTTAGCTGACAAGTTTGACACATAAAATCAAATTTAGATAAGAACAGGATCAATATGATACCAACGTCAGTATTCAAGGAAATCATCAAGGTTGTTGGTGGAAAGTGGTGCCTGATCGATCCGGCTGACATGGCGGCATATGCATTCGACGGGTTTTTCATGGATTACACGCCCGATGCCGTAGTACTGCCCAAAAAAACAGCTGAAGTGTCTGCTGTCCTGCAGATTGCGAACCGGGAAAAGATCAATATTGTTCCCAGAGGAGCCGGTACCAATCTCAGCGGTACCTCGGTGGCTCGGAGAGGTGGAATTATCATGCCGCTGACAAGGATGGACCGTATTATTGAAATCGACAGCATCAACCGTTGCGCCATTGTCCAGCCCGGTGTGGTGAATGCTGAGCTTCAGAAAGCTTTGGAACCATATGGTTTGATGTACGGGCCGGATCCGTCCAGTTGGTATGTTTCAACGATCGGCGGCAATATTTCTTTGAACGCGGGTGGCCCAAGGGCCTTAAAGTACGGTAGCGCAAGAGATCATCTGATCGGGCTGGAAGTGGTTCGAGCCAACGGAGAAATCATAAGAACCGGTTCCAAAACATCAAAAAATTCAGCCGGGCTGGATTTACCCCATCTTTTTGTGGGGCAGAAGGAACCCTGGGCGTCATTACGGAGGCAACGGTTCGCCTGATTCCCATGCCTGAAGCAAAAAATACCCTGCAGGCAGTCTTCAGCAATCTGGACGATGCCTGTGTAACCGTGTCACAAATTGTTTCCAGCGGAATCATTCCCAGTGCCATGGATCTGCTGGATCAGATTCTTATCAATTTAATCCAGGGATATGGCGGCGTTCAGTTTCCTGAGGGTGCATCCGCCCTGTTGCTGATTGAAATTGACGGTCACCCGCTGGCGATTGAACAAGAATCAGAAAAATTAAACAGATCTGCCATAACAATCATGCGATAGATTTGGTGCTTGCCAGGACGTCTGAAGAAAATGAAGTTGTCTGGAGAGCCCGCAGATCCATTGGTGGTACCTTTTCAAAAGTCTGCAAAACCCTGATCAACGAAGATGCGACCGTACCGGTTTCATCTCTGCCGGATATCATGAAAACGGTTCTGGCACTGAGGGAGAAATACAAATTGAATATCGGCATCATGGCACATGCGGGTGACGGCAATCTTCACCCCTCTATCATGACAGATGCACAAGATCAGGAGGAAATGAAACGTGTGGATCAATTTGCCGAGGAGCTTTACAAGGAAACACTTTCGCTGGGCGGGTCACTTTCCGGCGAACATGGTATCGGTTTGGCAAAGAAATCGTTTATGTCCATGCAGTTTGAAGATTCGGCATTGAAAATGATGCGAGAAATAAAATGTCTCATAGATCCCAATAATATTCTGAATCCCGGGAGCTATCTGGATGAATCAGAATAGAAAGCGGGAAACCGTGTCTGAATTCGTATCAAAAAGGCTGTCAGGATGGTAAATATAGACAAAAAGATTTTTCAAGAATTTGATCAATGCAATAAATGCGGCCTCTGTCAGTCTGTCTGCCCGGTCTATAAAGTGACAAAGCTGGAATCTTACAGCCCCAGGGGAAAGGTCCGGTTGACAAAGCAGGTTTGTCTGGATGAGGTTACCATATCAAAACGGGTGAAAAGCATTTTTGAAACCTGTCTTCTTTGCGGTGCCTGTTACAACATCTGCCCGGCAAATGTCCATGGGAATCATCTGTTTTCAGGTATGCGCTGGGAGGTTTCCAAAGTTTACGGGGTAGACTGGAGAAAAAAAACTGCTTTACCTGGTTTTGAATAAAGCCTGGCGCCTGAAAAGTTCTGCAAAAATGGGCCGGTGGGCCCAGAAATTTTTTGATCCGATTCTTTCACACCTGCAGCTTGGGAATATTCCCGCTGACCGGGTGCCAGAATTCAACAAAAAGCCTTTCAATGAACAAGAGGATGAAATCATTCCGGCAGTCGGAGATATCAGGGGACGCGTTCTGTATTTCCACGGGTGTGCCACCAATTATTTGTTTGAGAAGACCGGCTTGGCCGTTGTTGATGTATTGACCCGAATGGGGTTTGAAGTGCATGTTCCGGCCGGACAGGGGTGCTGCGGACTTCCCATTTTTCTGTCCGGAGCCAGGGATATGTCCTTGCAGTGCATTAAAAATGCGGTGGAACAATTTGGAAGAGACGGTTTTGCTGCCGTCATCGTTGATTGTGCCACCTGCGGCTCAACGTTTAAGAACGAATATCCTCGTGTTCTTCAGGAGATGAAGGACTGTTCAGATGACATCCCTGAAGAGTTACTGTCAAGTGCCAGAAAAATGGCTAAAAACACCTTTGACATTATGCAGTTCGTTGCAAAACACGAGAAACTGCTTCCCGAGATGAACAGTTCTGAGAAAAAAGTGAAAGTGACCTACCATGACCCGTGTCATCTGTCAAAAGGGCAGTCGGTAAAAGAGGAACCTCGAAGACTGTTGAAACATATTCCCGGGATCGAGTTTGTTGAAGCCGCCGGGGCGGACGAGTGCTGTGGTGGAGGCGGCTCTTTTCAGGTGGATTACCCGGCAATCTCTAAAAAAATAATCGAGCAAAAACTCAACAATATTAAAGAAGTAAACGCTCCGATCGTCGCCACGGGTTGTCCATCCTGTCTGTTGACAATCGGGGCAAATTTTAAAAAAGAAGATAATATTGAATTGGTTCACCCGATCACATTAATTCAGACGGCCATAGTCAAAAAAAGATAAACCAAACGTTTCACAGGCAGACAGTTTCCCGGAGAATACCTTCGGGGGAATTCCATAATAGTAAATACAGGAGAAGGGAAAAATGAAACGCAAAACGATGTTTGATTTATACACAATGAAAGAAAACAAGGAAAAAATTGCCTGGCTCACCAGCTATGATTTTCCAACCGCTCAGTTTGCTCAAGCAGCCTGTATGGACATGATTCTTGTCGGTGACAGCCTTGGCATGTGTGTTTATGGATATAAAGGAACGGTTCCCGTAACCATGGATCAATGTATTGTTCATTGTGAGGCAGTGAGGCGAGGCGCACCTGACGTTGTGGTTGTGGGAGATATGCCGTTTCTCAGCTATCAGGCTTCTGATGAGCAGGCAGTCATGGAGGCGGGGCGTTTTCTTAAAGAAGCTGACGTGGATGCTATCAAACTTGAAGGTGGCGTCAGGATTACCAGCCGGATCAGCGCAATAACCGATGCAGGTATCAATGTAATCGGGCACATCGGACTTACGCCTCAGAGTTCAGGACAGCTAGGAGGGCACAAAGCCCAGGGAAGAACTGCGGAAGCGGCTAAACTGGTCGTCGAAGATGCCCTGGCTGTGCAGGAAGCAGGAGCAAAAATGCTTCTTGTGGAGGCCGTGCCTCCTGAAGTCACACGGTACATCTGGGAAACGCTGGACATTCCAGTGATGTCTATCGGAGCCGGTCCTTATTGTGATGGGCAGCTCTTGATCGTCAGTGACCTGATCGGGCAGTTTCAGGCCTTTACCCCTAAATTTGTAAAAAATACTGTAATGTCGCTGAAGTTATTACAAATGCCATGAAGGAATATGTATCGGAAGTCAAGAATGGATCATTCCCCGATGACCAGAAATACTGTTACCCGATGGTCGCCGGGGAAGAAAAAAAGTTCATTGAGCTGATGAAGTAAAAAAATTGTCTTTCATGCATACCGGGAATCCGACGTCCGATTTGTTGAGAAAACAATTTAAAGGAAAGAATGATGGTAAATAAAAAACGGAATATTGTTTTCTGGGCAATGATCAGTTCTATGACGTTGGGGTATATGCCTTGGTATAATTTTTCTGCACTGCTGGGGTATATTTCCAATGAATTTTCCCTTAGCGCAAGAGATACTGGATTTATTCTTTCCGCTTTTCAGGTCGGATATGTTGTGGTTGTGGGTGTAACAGGATGGCTTGCTGATAAAATCAGTTTGAAGAAAATCATCTTCTGGGCGACTTTATTAACTGGCATTTCAGCGACTGCTTTTGCCTGGATCGCCCACGATCGCACCAGCATAATGACTCTCAGGCTTATTACCGGACTTTCTGCCGGCGCCATTTATGTCCCCGGAATGGCCCTGCTTTCAAGGTGGTTTCCTCCTGAGGAGCGGGGAAAAGCCCTGGGTGCCTATACGGGAGCCTTGGTTGCAGCCTATGCCGGCGGATATGTTGTTGCGTCATGGATCGCATCGCTTGGCGGATGGCGGATGGGCATTGTCTGTACCAGTCTTCCTGCTGTCATCGCTGCAGGGGTCATCTTTTTATTTGTAGAAGACAAGCAGATTGAAAATTCGCATTCGTATTCCACTCCAGAAGCAGAAAATGAACCAGATGCTGACAAAAGCTTGGCATCTCCAAATGGGGGCATGGGAGGTCCGACTATCATTACAGCAGGTTATGTCGGGCATATGTGGGAGCTGTATGCATTCTGGGTTGGATCGGACCTTTTCTGGTTGCTTCCGCCCTGGCCAGCGGCATGTCAAACAGCGAAGCCGTCAGCTGGGGAGGCACCTTTGCAGCTGGGATTATCCTGTTGGGAGCTCCCGCCTCATGGATTTGGGGAGAGTCGCGGATAAAATCGGCAGGACGTATTCAATTATTATTGCCGGCTCGTTTTCGGCCCTGGCCGAGTTTGTTATGGGATATCTGTTCGGCCATTCCCTTGCTATCATACTTATTTTTTCCGGCTGGATCGGATTCTGGGTGATTGCGGATTCTGCAATTTTTAAAGCCGGGTTGACCGACATGGTCCATCCCGGATTTCACGGCACTTTTTTGGGAGTCCAGTCGTTAATCGGATACGGGGCCACCATTATTTCCCCTTTTGTCTTCGGGCAGATCCTCGAGTTATTTAATGGTGACATAAGTCCCACTGAAGTAACTAACTGGGGGCCTGGTTTTGTGGTACTAGGTATCGGTGGGATGCTGGTTCCCTTTGCCATGTTATTGCTTAGAAGGAATCGTCAGGCAATTCTAATGGCGGGAGGAAAAAAATAATTCTAAAATTCTGAATTAATAGCTATTAATTCCGATTAGGGCGTATGTCCGGAAGGATAAATCCAAATCCTCTTTTCTGTTGCCCACCGGTTGGGCAATCAGCTAAAAAAATGTGGATAAACCGCTAAAGTTAAAGAATTATCCGCTTATGATCCAGACATACGCCCATCAGAAAGAGTTACATGAAGCCAGGATCGATATCAAAACCCTGGAACGGCTTTTCGCCAATGTCATCACCGAGGGGAGCAACTGCTCCACATTTGAATCCGACATTATCGTTAAAAAAGCAAAGGAGGTTTTGCAAATGGAGATCATTCTGAATCGGGGATATTGCAACCTGGCCAAATGATCTGGACCGCCATTGATATAAATGAACCCCCTGGGAAACCGCTAAAGGGGTCTCAGTTTCGGAGAATCACTCTCACCCACATTTCCCCTAAAGAAGATGCAGAAGTCCGTCGTGAACATGGTCCTTTCTGCCAAGTGCCAGCAACAAATCGTAAGAATGGCAGTGGAGGCAAAAGAGCAGAGTGCCCTGCTAACCCAAGAGGATCTGGCTGAAATTCTGGATATTGACGTTCGCACTATCCGCCGAGACATCCAGACCTTGAGGGCAAATGATATCATGGTCCCGACCAGAGGCCAGATCAAAGATATTGGCCCAGGCGTTACCCACCGGGTAAAGGCCATTTTCCTGTTCCTGGAAGAGAAAGAGCCTCTTGAGATTGCGAAGACTATTAAACACTCATTGACTGCGGTTGAACTCTATATCGACACTTTCTGCCGTGTTGTTTATTGTTAGAGACGGTTCCGCAATAATCTGAAGACATCTCTAATTGTTGGAGTTTCCGTGGCAACGGTCAACACCTATCTTGATTTGCACACCCAAGCCTGCGAGGATCCGGCTTATCGGAAAAGGATTTCAGAAATAGAGTAGCGGAGCTTGATCTACTATAAAAATGTCGATTTCAAAAAAAAGCCTGAGCAGACAGCAAGGAGGCCGAAATGAAATCCGGTAAAAGCCGTATGAAAAGCCTCTTTGGCCCCTTGCAGCGTAAAACGTTTGCGGCAGCATTATTTCAGTTTTTTGAAGAACAATGCCTCCAGATGGGAGGGCAGCTAGGGATATGCTGGTTAAAATATCCAGTAGTTAACCGAGAAATTTATCCTTCGAATATCCATTTGCGTATGGGACAGATCATGTGGCCCGCCGTTGATGAGCATGAGAAGGCCGCTTATGGCAAAACGATTGAAAAGACGAGACTGAAACCTGTCTTCGTCGACCTTATTTCCCAGGGCGACATAGAGGCAGTTCTACAGGGAGAAAGGGCCAAGGTCATTCGACAGCGGGCAACAATGCGTTTATTCAAACAGGCTAAAGCCCAGGGCTGGGAGTACTCACCGGCGTTGATATCGGGTCAATGATGCGGTTAAGCCCGGCAACCATCTCAAGCTATGTCCGGGAATGGGAAAAAGAGCATCAGGAAATCATACTTCTGACTTCACCCTGGCTCCTCCGATCACAGGACAGAATCACGGATCGCTCTGTTTTCACGATCTGTCCTTATTATTTGTCGGCCATTTCTTCGGTTACTCCTTTTCACTACCGATCATACGATAGACCACCGCACCAAGCATACCTCCGATGATCGGGGCCACCCAGAAAAGCCATAGCTGGGCAATAGCCCAATCGCCCACGAATAAAGCAACACCCGTGCTGCGTGCGGGATTTACGGAAGTGTTGGTTACTGGGATACTGATCAAATGAATGAGAGTCAGGCACAAACCGATTGCAACAGGTGCAAAACCTTGTGGTGCCCGTTGGTCGGTAGCACCAAGAATAACAATGAGAAACATCATGGTCATTATCACTTCGGTTATCAGAGCAGCCAGCAAACTATATCCACCCGGTGAATGAGCACCGTAACCGTTTGAAGCAAAACCCGAGGACAAGTCAAATCCTGCTTTACCGCTGGCAATCAGATATAGAACTCCGCCTGCTGCTATGCCTCCAAGGACTTGTGAAACAATGTAAGGCGCCAGCTCTTTGCCGGGAAGCGACCGCCCGCCCAGAGACCGAATGATACTGCCGGATTCAGATGACAACCTGATATATGCCCTATGGCAAAGGCCATCGTGAGAACTGTCAGACCAAATGCCAGTGATACACCAAGCAATCCGATGCCTACATTTGGGAAGGCAGCAGCCAAAACTGCACTGCCACAACCACCGAGAACCAGCCAGAATGTTCCAAAAACTCTGCTCCATATTTCTTCATTGAATTCACCTTTCCTTTGTTGATTATTATTTCCGACGACCTTCACACCCACGCGTTTTTTGCGGCTGCAACGTGCTCTTCAGCGGGCGCGGTTTTTTGCGCTCCGCTGAAACAGAGATAGTCAAGTAAGCCGCTTCGCGGCAGATTAAGCCGTACTATCATTGTTCAATTCCACTGCTCATGGTATCTTCTTACCGGCTTGCAGGTCGGTATCTTCACCCGACAAGATTAAAGAAGAAAGGAAGATACCATGAGCAATTTAATCAAAACGTTTCAAAGAAAACCTCCAACTTGCCGGTTATGCAAAAAGGAGTATCCAATTCTATACCAGCGCAGTTTTAAGACTGCAGCGATTTTACAACAAATCGCTTGACGATATCACTGAAGAACAGCTCCGTCAATACTGACTTTGCTGCCAGAATGAGTTCGGCTGGAGCGCTGCAGTATTGCGTATCAGTTATTCTGGTATTCAGCATTTTTTTACCAGAACGCTGATCCAATCCTGGAACATTTTCAACGACATCAAATGGAAGCGTGAGCAGACCTTACCGATGCCTTGGGCCGCAACGGCGGTAAGAATGCCCAATACGCCAAAAATATATCAGCGACAGCGGGATTCAACTGACA
>LQAH01000266.1_pt1 | contig 13923 bp, 15 predicted proteins | sample 1535791 | NCBI WGS metagenome assembly LQAH01 (sample SAMN04331585, study PRJNA305678) | bioreactor metagenome | isolation source: bioreactor_4 inoculated with Wadden Sea sediment 2nd replicate of a... | place: Germany:Bremen
ATTCTCAGATAAGTCTTGGTTCGCAGTAAGACCATCTGGAACAGAGCCAAAAATTAAAAATCTATGTATCAGCAATAGGAGCAAATAACGATTTAGCAGAACAAAAGCTCAAAGAAATTATGGAAGATGTTTCTGATAGACTCTTGAGCATAGGATAAAAATACTCTGAGGAACTCAGCAATTGCTGAGTTCTTTTTTTATTTGTGGGTAAATAAATTGAAGCAAACTTATTTAGTAGAATTACAATGTGGTACAATGATTTCAGAAATATAGAAGTGGTGATATGGATGTCGTCTGATTTTCTAGATAAAACATTCGAATTTTGTTTTGTAACCAACACCCGTTTAATGGGTGTTGTTGTGATGCATATTAGGTTAAGGTCAGAAGTGAACGATCAATTAGATTATTTATTTCATTTAGACTTTGAAGACTATGGAATTGATGGTTATTCTTTTTTAGAAAATGTATCTCCTGAAACCTTAAATCATGAACTGATGAGCAAGATGGGTGGTCTTGGTGGTTCTTTAGTAGAATTAGATTTGGATCAAGGGCTGGCCTTATTGAAAGAAGCATACTCGCTTAATGAAAAATACAATGAATCATTACCTGAAGCATGTTTACCATGGGTAGCATGGACTGACTCAATTAGTGTAAACAAAAGTGAAATAAGAGCTTTGTATGAATTGATTTGCGAACCAATAGGATCAACTTATCAGCTGATTAATTACCTTATGATGCGAATGGTTGGACTAGATCAAAGTGCATATGACTATTTGACACAAGGTAAGGTAAAGTTTGAAGCTTTTGTAGATGTTCCCTCAATGCTATTAAGAAATGCAATTGTGGAGATTGATGAGAGCGAAGAACTTAGCTATCAAATTACAGCTTTGGTTTCAACATCTAATGAGTATGTTTTATATCACTTTATATTAATGATGAATCAAGACGAACATTTAGAAAGCAATTTAGTTGAATCTATTGAACTAACTGGTAAGATTAATATTACAGGACATGAAGCGGCATTACTTTTAAGAAAAGATGAGTTTATACAAGTGTTTAAATTAGATAGTTATGAAAATATGAATCAGTTTTTCGAGCAATTTTAAACCTGAGTTAATGTGTAATCAACATAAAAATGGGAATCTATATACAGCTTTTAGATCTCATAATCATCATGTTAGAGATTCTGTATATTATCTGAATGGAGACATATTTGCTGTATATTATGTGACTCGTTATAATGAACTGATAGTGAGTTGTTTCGATGAAAAGTGTTTCGAAGAAGCGATTTGTGAATTACAGACAGAAGCTTCAAAAGACCACTTGGTAATGGATCATACCTATCAATTGAACCAATCGGTTGTGTATGAGTTTGTTCATAGTAATGCAAGGAGTTTTGAAGCATTTATTGAAGCCCTATAATTAGATGTAAATGAAATATGTTATGATCATTGTAAAATAAAAAAGAGTGTTCCTTATTAGAAATTAGACCCAAATTATTCACGAAAATCATCGTAAACATCCTTCGCCCTTTGGTTTACTTTGTTTTCATAATTTTATCACTGTACTAACCAAGTACAGCAAGAAAATTCTAAAACAAATTAATTCCAAATGGCTAGAATCTTTTTCGATGTTTCCATGAATAATTCGGGTTAATAATTATATTGGAGTATATATGTTAGCTTTTGAACAAGTCTTAATACTGTTTTACTCATTATAGTGGGATATGTTGTTAAAAAACGGGGTATTGTAACAGATCAAATGAATCGTGAAGTAAGTAGTCTGGTATTGAAAGTTTCTTTACCAGCTTTCTTAATTGTATCAATGAATTTTAGATTTGATTTAGACATGCTAATAAAGAGTGGTGTTTTAGTGGGCATTTCATTTTCTATTTATGCGGTGACTATATCTTTATCTTACCTGATAACTAAAAGGTTTAAAAAGAAGATGGAATGCGTCGTGATATATTTCAATATGTCTTGGTTTTTTCTAACGTTGGATATATGGGATATCCTGTGGTAAACGCAATATTAGGAGAAAAAGGCGTATTTTTAACGGCTATATATAATCTGTCCTTTAGTGTTATTGTATGGACTTATGGCGTGTTTTTAATGAAACGTACACCTGATAAACTTAAAGGAACCCATACTCATAGTTCTCTATGGAACAAGATGAAAGCAGCTGTAAACCCAGGTCTTGTTGCGATTACCATTGGATTTTTATTATTTCTATTTTCTATAGAATTGCCTTATCCACTATTTAGAGCCCTTGAATTAGTCGGAAACACAGCTTCGCCACTCTCGATGATGTTTATAGGTTTTATATTAGCAGAAGTACCCTTTAAGGAAGTATATACAGATGTTAACGCATTTTTAATATCTTTAGTACGTTTATTAGCGTTGCCAGTTCTTTGTTTTTATAGGTTTAAAAGTATTGGGCTTTTCAGGATACTTGTTACAAATTCCAGTTTTAATAACTGCCATGCCTGCAGCGGCCAATACCGCAATTCTAGCTTCGAGATATGATAATGATATGAAGTTGGGGTCGAAAGTAATCTTTATATCGACTTTGATTTCGGTAGTGACCATTCCTGTAGTTTGTGCTTTTTATATAATTATTTGATAACGGAGAACCGATAGAACTCTCTAACTGTAATAAAAGCTGAGAGTATTATAGATAGATATTAAAAGACCATCCAAATGACGGATGGTCTGATTATTTTTATTACTATAAATAACAATTAGCTACTCAATACTAGGTTGCAATTGCAACTCTTGATACTCATGTATGCATATATCAAGTTCATGACTTTTTTCTATAATTAAGTTGGTTGTTAAATTTGCTGAATTTTGAATTAAAAGCTCATGTAATTCCTGACGTAGCCGCTCGATTTGATTATAAAGTTTTCTGGCTCTAGTCATTTAATACACCTCCGAAGCTAACCACAACAGTAGTTACTTAGCTAACGAAATATAGGGTAACATTTCCATGTCTTTGCCAAATAGTATACCACAACATGGTCTAATTTGGCATAAAAATCTATAAAATGACATTTTTTTTAAAAGAAATTTAAAGATATATTAGGAGATTCAAAAAAATAATAGGTGATTAAAATAATTCTTGCACTACTTTCAACTGTATGTTATAGTTGATGCGATAATTGAATTACAAACTTATTTTGTAGACTTACAATTTAAGTTGTATACCTTATTAAGAGTGACTGAGGGATTAGGCCCGATGACGTCCAGCAACCGGTTAATTACACGGTGCTAAATCCTACAGCATGAGTTTGCTGGAAGATGAGGTTGTTTCGAATACGAAATTAAACCTCTTTGTGATGAAGAGGTTTTTGGTTTTTTTGAGATACTAGATACTAGGTATCAGATATCAGTAAGTTCAAAAACAGTTTTAGTAGCATGGTTTTAGATTTTAAGATCTGGTACGAAATATTTGGTATTCGAATATACATGAATTAAATGGGAATTAATGAATGATAACAAGTTTAGGTAGTTAAGGTTTCGGTTTTAACTGATACCTGATACCTGACACCTGTTATCTAAACTTGAGGAGGTGCCACTTTGGCAAACAGATTTTTACTTCAGAATCAGTAACAGAAGGTCATCCGGACAAAATATGTGACCAAATATCAGACTCAATATTAGATGCAATATTTGCACAAGATCCTAACGCAAGAGTTGCTTGCGAAACGACTGTGACAACAGGTCTTGTTCTTGTTTGTGGTGAAATTAGTACAAATTGTTACATTGATATTCAAAAACAGTTCGTAAAACAGTTAAAGAAATTGGTTATACACGTGGTAAGTTTGGATTTGACGGCGATACGTGTGCAGTTTTAACAGCGATTGATGAGCAATCAGCAGATATTGCTTTAGGTGTTGATGAAGCTTTAGAGCATAAAGATGGAACAAAAGACAATATGGATATGGTAGGAGCGGGTGACCAAGGTATTATGTTTGGGTTTGCTTGTAATGAAACACCGGAGCTAATGCCATTACCTATTTCTTTAGCACATAAATTAGCGCGTCAACTATCAGCTGTACGTAAAGATGAAACACTTCCGTACTTACGTCCAGATGGTAAAACTCAAGTTACAATTGAATACGATGGAGATAAACCAGTTCGTGTAGATACAATTGTTATTTCTACACAACATGGTCCAGAAGTTTCTAGAGATCAAATAGAACAAGATCTTAAAGAGTTTGTTATTAAGCCAATAGTTTCTTCTGATCTACTTGATGAAAATACAAAATACTACATTAATCCAACGGGTCGCTTTGTAATTGGTGGACCTCAAGGTGATGCTGGTGTTACTGGTCGTAAAATCATTGTTGATACTTATGGTGGCTACTCACGTCATGGTGGTGGTGCATTCTCAGGTAAAGATCCAACAAAAGTGGACCGTTCTGCAGCGTATGCAGCACGTTATGTAGCTAAAAATATAGTAGCGGCAGGTTTAGCAGATAAGTGCGAACTTGAACTAGCATACGCAATTGGTGTGGCTCACCCGTTATCAATTTTAGTTGAAACATTTGGGACAGCTAAAATTGCAGAAGAGAAAATAGAAGAACTTATTAAGAAGCACTTTGACCTTCGTCCAGCTGCTATTCTTAAAGACTTAGACCTTCGTAGACCTATTTACAAGCAAACTGCTGCTTATGGTCACTTTGGCCGCACGGATATTGATCTTCCATGGGAAAAAACAGACAAAGCTGATCTTTTAAGAAAAGAAGCAGGTCTTTAAGAGCAATGTACAATGTACAATTTACAGTGTACAATGAAAGAATCAATTAGAAATCAATAAAACAATTAACATTGAGATGCAAATTTGCCATCTCTTTTTATGTTAAAATAAATGGTAGATTATTTATTGTGTAAGAATTAAGGTTTAATAGTGTCTTTCGTCATAAGTTGTGACCTTAATTGTTAAAATGTAAATTGTAAATTGTACATTATCAAAACGAAGTGGAGATCCCTATGATTCAGCTAAAAGGACGTATTGACGATATCATCTTTCATAATGAAGAAAACGGCTATACAGTCATGCTCTTTGAAACAGAAGCTGGGTATGAAACAGCTGTTGGGTATCTACCTTCAATTACCGAAGGTGAAAACTTAATTCTGGAAGGTGAGTTCATTAAACATGAACGCTATGGGAAACAAATTTAAAATAGAACACTTCGAATTATTATTACCTACAGATTTAGAAGAAATAGAACATTATTTGGGATCTGGATTGATCCATGGTGTTGGGCCGCAAATGGCAAAGAGAATTGTTGATCATTTTGGTAAAGACGTGTTTCATATTCTCGACGAAGATTCTGAAAGGTTAATGGAGATCTCAGGAATTGGCGCTAAAAAGTACGAATCCATAATGGAATCATACTTAGAGCAACGTCGTATGAAACACGCTATGATTCAACTCCAAAAACTTGGTGTGTCCAATACCATTGCGATGAAATTGTATAAACGTTATGGCGACTCCGTAGTAGATGTAGTACACAGAAATCCTTATCGTATATCTGATGACATTAACGGGATTGGGTTTAAATACGTTGATAATTTAGCTATTAAGTTGGGTGTAGAAAGTCATTCGCCATATAGATTACAATCAGGTGTAAAACATGTATTGAGCACCATTATGAATGATGGTCATACTTATTGTATTAAGGACAGGCTCATTGTAAGGGCGTCGCAACTGCTTATGTCAGAACAAGAATATATTGCTGATGCTATAACAGAGTTACTTATTAAAGGCGATTTATATTTAGAAAAAAAACGATTTTGAAGAGCGAATCTATCTAATAGCATATTATTCAGCAGAGGTTAATGTCGCAAAAAAACTCATGCTTTTAAGTGCTGGTGCAAGTAAAAAAGTACTAGCTTCAGCAAATGCTGTAATAGATGAATTGGAAAGCGAACGTGGGTTGAATTTAGCACCTAAGCAACGTACTGCTATAGAGACAGCACTCAATGAAAACATAATGATTTTAACAGGTGGTCCAGGAACAGGGAAAACCACCATTATAGATTTTATAATTCGGCTTTATGACTTGGGTGAGAAACGCATTCTTCTAGCAGCACCAACAGGACGTGCAGCTAAAAGAATGACTGAAGCAACAGGGTTAGAAGCAAAAACCATTCATAGATTACTAGAGTATTCACCCCAAGGGGATGGAGCATGGAACGGTTTTAATCGTAATGAAGAGAATCCACTAGACGCCGACTTAATCATTGTTGATGAATTATCTATGGTCGATTTGCTGTTAATGAACAGTCTGTTAAAAGCTATGAAGTCTGGTACACGTTTTATATTGGTTGGAGATGCAGATCAATTACAATCAGTCGGATCTGGTAATGTACTGAGCGACCTGATTACAAGCGAAACCATACCCATAGTACATTTAGACGAGATATTTAGGCAAAGTGAAGAAAGCATGATTGTTCAAAATGCCCATCGCATCAACAGTGGTGAAATGCCCATAGTAAACAGAAAAAGAGGGTGGATTCTTTTTTTATAGAAGCATCTAATCAGAAAAAAAATGTTGGATACCATTGTAGAACTGTGTCAAAAAGACTAACCGGAATACTATGGTTTTGACCCTTTAAAAGATATTCAGGTTATGGCACCTATGAAGGCGGGCGTTACTGGCGTAGAAAACTTGAATACCGTCTTGCAAGAAGTTCTAAATCCTTCTCGCTTTGATAAAGTTGAAAGAACAACGGGTAACAGAACCTTTCGAGAAGGCGATAAAGTCATGCAGATCAAAAATAATTACACCATAAAATGGCAATCTACCAAAAGTTATCTTGAGGGCGACGGCGTATTTAATGGTGATATTGGAAGTGTTGTGGAGATCTCTTCAGAAGAACAATATGTAGAAGTAGTCTTTGATGGAGAGCGTCTTGTCCGTTATGGCTACAATCAATTGGATGAACTAATTCATGCATATGCTATAACTGTTCATAAAAGCCAAGGAAGTGAGTTCCCTGTTGTTGTAATGCCTATATGTGGAACGGCGCCCATGCTTATGACTCGTAACATACTATATACTTCTATAACACGTGCGAAAAAAACAGTTGTTTTGGTTGGTAATGAAGGCTGGCTCAAACGTATGATTAATAACAATCAAAGTCGTGAGAGATACTCGGGTTTAAAAGATCGATTGAAAGAACTGTTCAACTTATATGAAGCTGACGAGGAAAACTTATGGGCTCTCTTATAAAAAGTTGGTTTGAGGCATTTTTAAAATTTAGTATATCCTAGAAATTTAAAATGCATGATATGTGATGAAACTTTGTTAGATACAGAAACGAATTGTTTGTGCGAAGTATGTGATGCAAGACTGATCTGGCTTGCTGAGAATAGTTGTATTAAATGTGGAAGACATATTGGTTTTCTATCTACTGTGAGTACGTGTTATGAATGCGAAAATGAACAAAGATCTTATTCGAAAAATTGTTCCATGGTTTTGTATAATGATGACGTAAAGAAACTCATTTATAAACTAAAGTATGGTGACCAAAGATACATTGCTTATCATATGGGAAACATCATGGTAGAAGGATTAGCAGAAATGGGTTACGGAAGTGAAAATATAGATCTCGTCGTACCTGTACCCTTACATTCAAGCCGATTAGGAGAAAGAGGATTTAATCAATCGGAATGGATTGGCAAACAGATTGCTAAAAGAATGCAAATTCCCATGAGTCCTTTAGCGGTAAAGCGAATACGGTATACTGAACCACAGACCTTGTTAAATAGAGCTGCAAGGCTACAGAATTTGAAAGGCGCCTTTCAAGTTAATGAGGAAGTACAAATAGTTAATAAACGGATACTGGTTGTCGATGATGTTTTTACAACTGGGAGCACTTTAAATGAAGTTGCATATGAACTTGTTCGGATGGGTGCTGCTCATGTTATCACTTCAACATTTGCTGCTGCGAATGTCCGTGATTAAAGTATTAGTTTGAAGATTTGGAGCCTATGGTATAATAAAAAGACAAAGAAGTCCTTGGAATTAAATTAATCGTCAAAATCATAGCGATTATTAATAGAACAAAAATAGATTGTGACCTAAAAGGAGTGTGAATGGCATGACCATTAAAAACTGTAAAAGATGTGGCCGTGTATTTCAAGCAGTAGCAAATCAAAAGTTGTGTACCCGTTGTCGATCAACAGATGACGAGGATTTTAAAGTTGTGCGTGAATATGTTTATGATAATCCTGAAGCGGATGTTAAAGAAGTTGCAGAAGAAACAGGCGTAACTGAGAAGCAAATTCTCAAGTTTTGAGATCTGGTAAATTAGTATTAAAAGGCGAAAATGCAATGGTATTAGACTGCGAGAAATGTGGCAAGGGAATTGCGACAGGACGTTATTGTGATGAATGTTCTGCTGCAATGGCACGCGAATTAAAGAGTGCATTTGCAATACCAAACCAAGCAGTAGAAACATCACCTGAAACAAAAAGTAAAAAGGGATATTATTCAGGGAATAAATCAAGAAAATAAAAATGATTTAAGAACATAGTAAATAGTACCGATAAATGTTCTGAGAGCTTGATTAGTGGACTGCAAAATTGGAATTAGTATGCGTATAATAAAGATTCTTTTAACATAATTCTAAAATAAACTAAACTTAACCCCTAATCAGGCCGATAAACATTGTAAGAAAAATTGGCGATTGGGGGTGTTTTTTATGAAGATCGTTGGGAATCCAAATGTTCAACGAATAATGAAAGCGTATAACAAAGATGTTGGTAAAACCAAAAAAACAGAAGGGCTCAAGTTCGAATCTGACAAAAATTGAGATATCTCAAGAAGCTCATGATTTTCAACTTGCTATGAAAGCCTTGAACGATCTTCCTGATGTGCGTGAAGATAAAATTGCAGAAGCTAAGGAACAATTAGAATCTGGTAATTATAAACCTTCATCAGAAGATGTATTAAACAAACTTCTTGAAAGATTAAGCGACGTATAATGTTCAGAAGATTGGAAGACTAGAAGAACGGTAGATTGGTTATAAAATCAAACCGTAGTGTCGGTATGGTAAGTTTACGAAGACAATTGCTTCGTTATGAATCGTGCGCCGACAATTACTTAAAGTCTAAAAAACTAATTACAAACAATTGATTACTGCAAAGCAAGAGCTTTGTCCGATTGGAGTTGATAACGTGTCTGGAAATGTAGACCGTTTATTAAGGTTGCTCAAAAACGAATATGAAATATATCAGGAAATTTTGGAGTTATCTAAAAACGAAAAAAACAAAATTATTGTAGATGGAAACATCAAAGATTTAGATGAAATGACTAAACAAGAGCAGAAGATGATCAAGATAATAATTGGATTTGAGAAGGAGCGTTCTGCACTTGTCGATAAAATTGAAAGAGACTTAGGGATTGGCCAAGTTCAAAATATAACTGAATTAACAGCCTATTTTGAAGCTGATCAACAACAAGAGTTGAATCAAATCAAGGATGGCTTAGCATCGGTAGTCAAAGAGCTAGGAGATCAGAATGAATTTAATAGTAATCATTGGTCAATCGTTAGAAATTATAGATTTTAATATTGAACTTACTTTCAAGTTCACATTAATCAACATGCTGGTTATGGCTCGGATGCGGACGAAATGGATGTCAATCGCAAATCGAACCTCTTTGATGTCAAAGTATAGGTGGTGAGATAATGGGATCGTCATTCTTTGGATTTAATATCGCAACATCCGGGCTCTTTTCAAGTCAGAGAGCTTTAAATGTTACTGCACATAATATAGCAAATGCAAATACACCAGGTTATGCAAGACAACGCCTTCAAGTGGAGTCTTCGCGACCTGACACACTGCCCTCAGGACAAGGTATGCTTGGAACGGGGGTTGATTCATTACCGGTAGTACAAATTAGAGATGAATTTTTAGATAAAAAAGTAAGAGATGAATCAACGACTCAAGGTGAATGGGGTGTGAGAGAAGACGTTCTAGAAATGGTTGAACGTATCTTTAATGAGCCTTCTGACTCAGGTATTACTTCTGTTATTGACGATTATTTTGCTTCGTTACAAGAGCTGAGTAAAACCCCAGAAAACTTAACAACCCGTGCCTTGGTAAGGCAAAGAGGAATCGCCTTAGCTGAGAATCTTAGATTTACATCGAGTTCTCTTCGAGAATATCAGGAGCAGTTAGATTTCGACTTAGAAACGACAGTCACTCAAGTAAACGGATTAGCTGAGCAAATTGCGGATTTAAATAAACAAATATACAGTACTGAACTTGACGGTAGTTCTGCAAATGATATTCGCGATAAACGAAATTTAGCGTTAGATGAGTTATCAAAACTTGTTGATATAAATTATTACGAAGATAACAATGATCGCTTTTATGTAGTTGTTGGTGGTCATAATCTAGTAGCTCATTTTGATAGTGACTCACTTGTTACAGAAGAACGAACAAGTTTAACGAATCCCGAAGATGCTAAGGGGCTACATGACCTAAATTGGGCTGATGGTAGTACGCTTACAGTCAACGGTGGCGAAATTAGAGGGCTTCTCGATATGCGTGATGGAATCACGGATACCAATAAAGGGATGCCATACTATATGGATAAACTAAATGAGTTTGCAGATACTTTAGTTAATGAAGTTAATAGATTGCATTTAACAGGATATGACTTAGATGCTGGTACAGGTAATTACTTCTATACAATTAACAATATGACATCAGCTGACTATGAAACATATCTAATAAAATGAAGGTTTAGATGGTAAAAGTGGACTAGATGTAAGTCTTGATGTAACAAATGGGACTTTAGCTACTAACTCAGAACAAGAAAACCAAGAGATTATTCGAGCAAATATAAGTGATTTATTAAGCAATAATCCTAATTACTCAAATAAATCTGTCAAATATATTTCAACTGGTCAATATCTATTAGTAGATCGTGTATCTACTTCTGAATTAACTATATCGAAGGACGTAGACTTAGATCTTGATAAAATAGCAGCTTCAAGTACAGAAAGAAGGTGTACCAGGAGACGGTAAAAATGCCCTTGCGTTAGCAGAAGTTAGAAATGCAGCGGGTTTATACGATTGGGGTACACCAGATGAGTTTATAAAATCATTGATATCAAACCTAGGTGTAGATGGTCAAGAAGCTCATAGACGTGTAGAAAACCAAGATCTGATACTAAACCAAATAGAAAATGAACGTATGTCCATAATGGGTGTATCTTTAGATGAAGAAATGTCAGAGATGATCAAGTTTCAACATGCCTATAATGCGAGTGCTAGAATGGTAACAACTTTAGATGAACAATTAGATACGATTATAAACAGATTAGGACTTGTAGGAAGATAAAATTAAGAAATAGAATTTGAATGGAGTGAGTTAAATGCGTGCAACTAATAATATGCTAATTAGCACAATGATCTATAATTTAGACAATAATCTTGAGCGTATTAATGATTATCAAAACCAAATGGCTTCTGGTAAGAAGATAGATAAACCTTCTGATGATCCAGTATTGGCTTCGCGTGTTCTTAAATACCGTTCAGATTTAAGTCAATTAGATATGTTTGAGCAAAACGCAGAAGATGCACGTTCTTGGATGGATATAACTGAATCCTCTGTAAATGATGCAATTCAAACAATGCAGCGAATTAGAGAATTAACAGTTAAAGCAGCGTCAGGAGTATATACCTTAGAAGAAAAAGAAACCATAGCTTCAGAAATTGAAGAACTAAGAGACCATATTATACAAGATGGTAATACAAGCTACGCAGGAAGATATGTGTTCTCTAATTATTACACAGACGAACCTTTATTTAACGAAGACGGAACATACAATATCCCTATGACTTCACAGGTTGTGAATACAAGAGAACCGATCATTTACGGAATTGCTGTTGGTGAAGAAATGGATGTTAATACGTCGCCTGTAGATGTATTTGGTTATGTTCAAACAACAGATGCACTCTTTAGCGATATTCCTGATGGTTCGGGTGTTGGTACTGCAGCTACAAAAGCAGTTAAAAGCGGGACATTTGATTTAAATAGAGATTTTTCAACTGGTGTAAATGACGATGCTACTATTGATATAGTTGTTGATGGTACTACTTATACGATCCAAAGTGCTGATCTTACAAATATGATAGCGGGTAGTGCGAATCCTCACGAAAAAGGTGATATCACGAATCTGTTTAACAATGCGGACGATGGTGGTGGTAATTTATTAGAAACCGTAGCAGATGTTTATTTTGACCCAACCGGAGCGCTAACAATAAAAAGTAAAACATATGGCGTTGGCTCAAATGTTAATATAGCTTATAACGGAGATTCTGGTGGTGGATTAACAGCTGCAGATTTACAAGCGGCTGTAGGAATAGCACCCGGTGCTGATGTGGGTATCGATATTACAGACCCTGTCATATTTGATGCTACAAAAACAATTGATCCAGCCGGTTTCGCAGATCCTGATATAGTACAAGAATATAGAGATAATACATTTGTACTTACTTTAAATGGAGAAACTAAAGAAATTCAGTTAGATCCTGCAGATCCATTAACATCAGTTACAGATTTAAGAGATGCAGTGCAAAATGCAATAGATACAGCCTTTCCAGGACCAGAAGTAGCAGTGACTGTTGCGGGTGGACCTGCACCGAATGAATACCTGAGCTTTACAACTGTTAATCAACCCAATGATGGTGATCCACCTGAATTGCAAATTGAAACGGTTCAAGCTACAGAAAGTCAGTTGATTAGTAATCTTAATAACTTAATTACAGATTTAAGAAATGATGAGGATACTGATGTTTTAACTACGCATATTGGATTTATTGATGTGGATTTAAATCGTATGTTAACTGCAGAATCAGATATCGGAGCACGTAATACGCGTGTTGAATTGGTCCTAAATCGTATAGGTGAGAATAATTTAACTTATACATCGCTCATGAGTGAAGCACAAGATGCTGACATGGCAGAAGTTATTATGCATTATCAAAATGCACAAAATGTTTATAGAGCATCATTGTCTACTGGCGCACAGACAATTCAGCCAACTTTAATAGATTTTATTCGTTAGGTGATAATGGATTGACTGATTAACGGCTGGAAGACTAGCTAAAAAATACAAACTGTAGCGTCGGTCTTACGCCGACGCCTACAGGGACTATGTAAAATAACTTTCGAAATGTTTAAAAAATAGTTGATTTATAAAAAAAAGGGTATAAATAAAGAGGAAATAAGGAGAATGACGTTGAATTCTTTTCTAAATCGGAAGAGATTAACAATTCTTCTCTTTTACATATCTAAGTAATCTGTATTTTTCTTAATGCGGAACTTCGATACTTTACATAACGGATGATGAAAGTATGAAGAAGGTAGTGATTTATGCCATTAAGAATTCAAACAACACCTGCACTTTTGGGTGTACAAACGACACAGGGGAAAATGGAAATTCAGACAACTGAAGCTCCGTTCACTTTGGATATTCAAAAACCACAATTGCAAATGACAACAAGAGCACCTGAGTTGAGGATTGATCAGACAGAACCTTTTGCGGAAGCGGGATTAAAAAAACCATTAAGACTAACGCGAGATGAAGTGCAGAGAGCTAAGAGACTACATTTAGAAGGCGTTGCTCAAATAGCACAACAAGGACGACAACTTGCTAACATTCAGAATGGTGGTAATCCTATAGCAAGTCAAGCTGAGGAGAATGCATTTGGTCAGTTTACCCAGAGCTTTCAATATGGGACAATTCCAACCTCTAGACCACGGATAGACCTTATTAGAGGTGAAGTTGATATTCAGTTGGTTAAAGGGAAAGTTAATAACCGAACACCTAAGAAAGAGGCGAGGACAACCTACACCCCTTCAAAGGTAGAATATATGTAAGACAAAAAAA
>LQAH01000268.1_pt1 | contig 13869 bp, 15 predicted proteins | sample 1535791 | NCBI WGS metagenome assembly LQAH01 (sample SAMN04331585, study PRJNA305678) | bioreactor metagenome | isolation source: bioreactor_4 inoculated with Wadden Sea sediment 2nd replicate of a... | place: Germany:Bremen
TGGTGATCAAGGTGAAGTTATTGACGAGAACATCAATATTTCCACTTCGACCCATCATTCGCATTAAGAAACATAAATTACCTGATTCAAAATATGAAGTCCTAGATTTAAAAGCACACTTAAATATCACCATTGAAAAAGTAATCTATCAAATAAAATAAAAAAATGCCTCCAAGTTAAATTACAAGGAGGCATTTTTTTAGAATAAAGTTTTTATATATGCTGAGTGAACATTGAGCATGGCTTCATAAAACATTGACTCCAACTCTTTAGGTTCAGTTTTAAAATGCTTACACCAATCATCTTTAAAACATGCATATGTAGCTCTTGGCATCATGTTCATAAAAAATTCGACTACCATCGTTGCATTATTTTATCGTTCTCAGGACGATCTATAACCTCTTGTTCAAGTTTTATTAACATTTCTATTAATTCGAATAAAGGTGGTACATTTTCGTTTTTCTTAAGTGATTCTACCAATATAATACGGATGATATCTTCGTGTTCTTCTATAAATTTACGAAATGCCAATTCTATAGCTTCGTCATCCCCTAAGGTTACAATGATTGTATTGCCGTACATTTCTATAAACTGATTAATTAGTTCTTTCAATATGTCTGCTTTGCCTTCAAAGTGATAATAAATGAGCGCCTTTGCAATGTCTGCTCTCCGTGCAATTTCGTCTACTCTGGCTCCGTCATAGCCAAACTCTGCAAAAACCTCTGTTGATGTCTTTAAAATAAGCGTTTTTGCGTTTTGTGTTCTTTTACGCTTTTGTCATTCAAACCTCCTACATCATATCTATGGTTTATTCTTGTTATCAAACTGACTAGATAGTATAATTATAGAGCTAGAATGAATTTTTTTCAAGACATATTTGACTCTCCCCTTATCTGGAGAGTATATAATATAGTTAATAGCATTGATCATGCGATTTACAGCTCTAAGCTCATAAAAATACTGCCGGCACGAAAGGAGCAATTATGTATAAAATCGGAGAATTCTCTAAAATAGTCATGTTATCAGTCAAAACCCTAAGATACTATCACGATATTGACTTATTGGTTCCGTGTACCATCGACGAAGATTCTGGTTATCGTTTCTATGACAATGAAGAATATGAAAAAGCACTTGTTATTAAACAACTAAAAGAACTTCAATTTACCCTTTCAGAAATTAAAGAAATTTTAGATACTATAGATTCTTATGACGAATTGTCATATTACTTTGTTGAAAAAAGCTCAAGCACTGGAACTCCAGATTCGTGAAGTTAAAAAGATCCAGAAAAAAACTGGGTAAGTTAGCCGAAACAAAAGGAGGAAGCACGTATGAGTAACACTTACGATATGATTACTAAAACGACCGAGTCTTTATTGGTTGCGTCTATACGATATACAGGTAGGTATGATGAGATGGGTACTTATTTTGAACAGATTTATAAAGTTGTTGGTAGACATGGCACTGGTCAACCAGCCATTGTCCTTTTCCATGATGAAGAGTATATGGAAGAAAATGCTCAGATAGAGATTTGCGTCCCTATAAAGAATGCTGTAACAGGTCGAAAATGTTGACACCAAAACCCTTGAACCAGTCAAGGTTTTATCAGTAACCTATCAAGGTCCTTATGAAACCATATCCGATGGTTACAAAGCCTTGGTCGATTATGCTTCAGAAAATGCATATGAATTAAAGCAGTCCATCAAGAAACATTTATCACAAAGGACCGGGTATGCTTATGAAGGGGAATCCCAATAAGTACATTACAGAAATTCAGTTCCCAATAGAATAACAAAAACGGCTTCGCCGTTTTCAGTTGAAAGTCGAAAGTTAAAAAGTTGAAAAGTAAAAAACATAAAACCTAAAAGATCTTTTAAATCAAAACAAAACTCCTTTATTTTACACTTCAAATCTATTATGTGTTTATAATGGTTTCAATATGATTATTTTGTATGTATCAATAAACATTCCTAGAGAATAAACTAAGTGGGATAGCAAATAGCTATCCCACTTTAAACATTTGAACTTCTTTAATACCTGTAACTACTTTAATATAGCCTCTTAGTTTTGCATTTAGTTCTTGATCTCCTGTATCGATCCACATGGTTTGAGGATCAAGACCCTGCAATTTATGTTTGGTTGCTACGACAATGATATTCTCCTTGCTTATTCTTTTTTAAAACCTCAGGACTTAACTGTTGGTTACCCCGGCCAAGGAGAAAACCCTGGCCACCCACTGGGGTTAATACCAATTTGATATTTTTACGATTCTCTATCAATTCTAAAAGTGTTTGTTCAGTTAAATCTTGTCCTAGGAGTTTCCCATTTTGAACAGCATCGATACCTATTAAAGTCGATGATAAACCAAGTTTATTCATAATGGCCTGTGTCGTACTGCCAGGCCCAATAATATAAAGGGCGTCTTTCATGTTACGTGCTATTTCAGAAGCAATGTCCATTTGATCAGACCGTTCTGATGAAGAGGTTCTAAATTTTTTATTTTGCATCCGCCCACTGCTGTCTGGAACAATCAGTGTATTATAAAACTTTGGAGCAACAATCCCTTTTCGATAAAGGCCTTCGTCTAAATCTACCACCTCTGCTTCACGTATACGAGTGACTTTCCCTTTTATAAAATCACAAATCAGGTCACCAGCTTCACGTGGTGTTCGGGCAAAACAGGATGATTGAATTTTGACACCTGCTGGAACACCGACACACAGCGTATTTTTGAAATTAACCGCCGACACATTACGTGCTGTACCATCCCCACCTGCAAACACAATAAGATCTATGTCCATTCGGTTCATCTGAATAACAGCTTGCATAGTATCAGAAGGTTCTGACAGAGTGTCATCTCCTACATCTACAATTTCTGTCGGTTCAATCCCAAAATGCTTAATGATGTTCAATCCCATATCACCTTCACAGGTAACAATTTCGATGTCATGAGCAAGGGTTCTAATTGACTCAAATGCTTGTCTCATTTTATGACCTGCTTTAGGTCTTGCTCCCATGCGTAGGGCTTCTAAGTATGTGTCAAATCCGTCAGTTCCTTTTAATCCAACGGGGCCACCCATACCTGCTATAGGATTAACAATTAAGCCAATTCTACGTTTTCGAGTTCTTCTTGGCACCATTTTTTCTTGTATGCTCTCCATGTAATCGCCCACTTCTCAGGATCATCTAAAGGTTGATTATTAACTCTATGACAACAACTGTTATAAGGTGCTTTTTTAAGAAACTGAGGATCTGCATATGCTTCTTTAGATACTTGACGCAAAACAGCTAAATATTCATCTAATTCTGCTTTGGAATAAGCTTCCGTTGGTTCAATAGTAAAAGGTTGCGGTACAATAAATGGGTGATGTGATGACCATAAATGCATGCCAAAGTCAGCCATTCGAATAGATATGTCTTCCGAAGTTACACCTGTATCTTCATAGAGTTCTTGCCAAGAGTAACGCACTTGTTCAATACGGTATCCATCACCAAAGGAAGCATCTGCACCTTTAATATCTCGGATATGTTTAAGCATATAGTTGTTATTTAAGACGGCTACTTTGCCGATTCAAGGAGCCCTCAACACCAACTGCACGTACCCATCCGTAAGCTTTAAGAATAACAGGTGCTACCCCCATAAAGTTACGTACTTTACCAAAACTATCTTTCATGTCAGATTCGATTACATACTTATCGCCATCAAATCCTACGAGTGGCTTAGGTAAGTACTTAGCAAGTTCATTTTTTACACCAAGTGCGCCACCAGCTGGTCCACCGCATCCATGTGGCGCTGAGAAGGTCTTGTGCAAGTTAAAAAAGGACATATCGAATCCAGCTTCTTTTGCACGTGTGATCCCAGTAATCCCATTTAGGTTTGCTTGGTCATAACCACATAAACCACCGACTTCATGTACTACATTAACAAATGCTTCGATTTCAGGATTATAAATACCTGTATCTTCAGGATTGGTAATGAAAAGTGCTGCTGTCCTGTCAGAGACTGCCGCTTTTAAGGCCTCTAAGTCAGGCAATCCATTTTCGTTTTGGTAAAGAGTAATAATCTTATAGCCTTTAACAGCAGCCGCTGCTGCATCTGATGGATGTGAGAATATAGTCGTAATAATCTCGTCTCTTTTATGAGCTTCGCCTTTTGCTTCAAAGTGAGCCTGACAAATTGAAGTCATTGCAAGAATGGCTTGTGATCCACCACCTGGTTGGAAGGTAAATCGATCTAAACCAGAGAGTTCTTTCATGTATTGTTCTAGGTTATAGGTTAACTCTAACATCCCTTGAACAGTAGACGCGTCTTGTAAAGGATGTAGGGCAGTTAATTTAGGATGATTTGCATAACGCTCGTTAATTTAGGACTGTATTTCATGGTACAAGTGCCTTGACCAACATCGACTGTAAACTCTGCTCCCATATTCATTTGAGATAAGCGCATATAATGTCTAAGAACTTGCATTTGTGATAACTCAGGTAGATCTGGTGCCTTTTCGTCTAACACCAGCTGGAATTAAGTTTTCTAGAGTTCCTGCAACTTGTTGTACTTCGAGCTCTGCTTCGGGTATTAAAATACCTCTTTCGCCAGGACTCGTTAATTCGAAAATTAGGGGTTCATCCCATTTTGCTTGATGAAATTTACGTAATTTAGTTTCCATATTCATTGCCATTTTTACCCCTCCTTCACAATCGCCTGAACTGCTGCGACTACTTGGTCTATATCACTTTGCGTATGAACTTCTGTTACACAATAGAGTGCACACTGGTTCATGCCGTCCATTTGTTTAGTTAGGTCAAAACCACCGAACATTGATTGGTCAAGAAGTGCTTTGTTAACTTCTGCTACTGTTTACCAGTCTGACCAAAATCAACAACAAACTCTTTAAAGTGTGGCTTATTAATGCCTTTGACTGTAATGCCTTCTATTGAATCAAATCGCTGCATTGCATACCTTGCCTTTTGCGCAATTACTTGACCGATTTCTGCCATACCTTGAGGGCCCATTGACGCCAAATATACAGCAGCAACAATACCCCAAAGGGCTGCATGAGTAGCCACAAATTCTTTACCGTGTTCACGTTCTCCAAAGGAGGTTCGATCATAGTAAACATCTCCGAATCCATATTCACCATCTACCATGGTGTTGGTGATTCCAAATAAGCGTGAAGGATATTCGTTAACAAATTTTTCTTGGTCCATGGTTGCTATAAAGCCAGCAAGGCCACCACCAAAGTTTTGGTGAATACCTAAGCCTTCGACATCCCCTGTTACAATGTCTGCACCGTAGTTTACAGGAGCCTCTAAGACACCCAATGAAATAGGATCGCAACCGACAAGGCTTAGTCCGCCAACAGCATGAACCATATCTGAAATGGTTTGTCCACGATCTTCGATAACACCTGTAAAACCAGGATTCTCGAAGAAGAAACCAGCTATCCTTTGTGTTAATTTTGCTTCAAGATCTTCGAGCGAAACACGACCCGAATCATCAGTTTCTACCATTGTTACCTTCATGGTTCCACGGCAATAGTTACGAATAATGTCTAACTTAAAAGGAGAAATGTTTTTGGAAACCAATACTTCGTTTCTGTTTGTTATACGTTGTGCCATTCGCATGGACGTACTTGCTGCTTGAGAACCATCATAAGTAGGTACATTAACAACTTCCATGTCCAATAGTTCTGCCATAAGTGACTGGTATTCGAACAGTGTCATGAACCTACCATAATCCTCATAAGGTTCGCCCGCATAACCTGTTAAAAATTCTGAACGGCCTGCTATTTCGTCACATATTGCAGGAACATGGTGAGGTGAACACCCTGCGCCTAAAAAGCTTAAGCAGTCTTGTGTTGTTGTATTTTTTTGACATCAATTCTCTAAGATGTCTGTCGACTTCTGCTTCAGACCGCATAGCTGTTGGAATATTGAGCTGACCTTTGTACCGTAGTTTTTCTGGAATAATGTCATAAAAATCTTCAATGCTCTTCGCTCCGATTTCCTGTAGCATCTCTTCTTTGGATACTTTTCACAGAATTCGGAATATATGGATGCACAAAATTAGAGTTACCCATAGAATCCTCCTTAAAAGAACAGCTATTAGCTGTTAGCAATTAGTTATTAGTAAGATCAAAATCTTTAAGATCAGCTATTAGCTGTTAGCAATTAGCTGATAGATTAAGTCAAGACCTTAAGTTCAAAACCAGTGGGTCGTATATGTGACGACCCTTACATATTGTTTTATCATTGGTTTTTATTAGGCGGCGCAAGACCGCCTCTACGCGTTTTGATTTTCATTCGTAATTCGTAATTCGTAATTTGTAATTGATTATTAGCATTTGTAATTATTCATAATTCATCATTAATCAATCATTCTTAATCGCTAAGCGATTAAGCAATTCCTCCACCATCAACGACTATATGCGTCCCCGTAATCCATTGCGAAAGGTCTGAGGCTAAGAAGAGTACTGCATTGGCTACGTCTACTGGTTGACCTACACGGTTAAGTGGACGATCCGCTGCTTCTTCCATGAATTCGTTCTCGTCATCTCCTAATTGTGCACACTCACTTCTTAAGAGTGGTGTGTCAATATCACCTGGGCATACACAATTTACACGAATTTTGTCTACTCCGTGGTCTATTGCCATGGCACGGGTCATGTTCCAAACCCCACCTTTAGCAGCACAATAAGAAATAGCTTTGTCTCCACCTTTTAGGGACCAACCAGAACCTGTGTTAATTATGCTACCTCCACCGTTAAACGCATAAGTGGTACCATATGATGTGACAGCATATAAACGCCCTTAGGTAACGTTCATGGCTAAGTCCCATTCTCTTTCTGCAAGATCGACTACGTCTTTACGAATTGCAACACCCGCATTATTAAACAAAATATCAAGTCTACCGTATTCTGTTTCAACTGCTTTTGCCACGTCACCACAACTTTGGCTCGAAGTCACATCACAATACATAAAGTGTGCATGGTCACCACGTTGAACAATTTTTTGCGCTTCTTCCTTACCCTTGTCTTCTTGAATATCTAAGAGCACAACCTTTGCTCCCATAGCAGCTAAAAGATCTGCAGTACCAAGACCAATTCCAGAAGCACCACCTGAAACAGCTGCTACCTTACCTGTTAAATCATTGCTTTTAAAGTCATTTCCTTTTGATTCATTTTCTTCCCCTGTTATCTATATGTGTTCACTAATTTTTAAGCCTTTCTTTTCATGTTCCACCTCCTTTTGATTTTTCCTTCGACAATTCATAATGCATATATCGTGCCAACTTTGTTTTTTTATTCATAATTTAATTAGAAATCGGCCTCTACCTTTGGTATTAGCCAGTTTATTCTATACATCTTTGTTTGCTCTATGTCAAAAGAATTGTATTTTTAATGTATCTTCATTTTTCTAAGCCATTATTGTCATCTATGTTGTCACTGGTGACAAATCTATGAAACTTATAAATCAATAAGGTCAAAAGATATTTTTTAGCCACGAAACACACTAAATACGCCAAAAGGTCTATACATGAATTGTATAACCTATATATAATTCATCATTTCAACTAATCTGCTAATCTTCCAATCTGCCAACCTTCCAATAATAAAAGGCCGGTATACACCGACCTTTTATTAACTACCCTACATTTTCAACCGGTTGAGCGTCCTTATCTACTTTTTCCATGGTTATGCCAGTGTAACCATAAATAATTGAAACAACTGGATTAATTAGATTTAGGAAGGCGAATGGTAGGTATGCGAAAGGATGTACACCTAGAGATGCATACATATAGGCACCACATGTATTCCAAGGAATAAGTGGAGATGTCAATGTGCCTGCATCTTCTAATACGCGTGATAAGTTTTTAGGATGTAAACCGCGTTCATCATACATTTCTTTATACATACGTCCTGGTAAAACTATTGCTAAGTATTGATCGCCAGCGACTAAGTTTGTTGCTACAGCAGTTAATATTGTTGCTAATACCAATGAACCCGTACTGTTAGCATATTTCATGATATGCATGGTTAATTCTCTTAGCATACCTGATTTGTCCATAATACCGCCAAAAATCATTGCACATAGAATAAGACCAATAGTGTAGTACATACCCGAAATACCACCACGGGTTAATAAATTATCTACAAATTCTACACCTGTAGCAGATATGAAACCTTCGTATGAAGAGTAGAATATATCCCCTACAGATGAGCCTTGAAATACCATTGCAAAGATTGCACCTAAGACAACGCCAGAGAATAAACCTGGTAATGCTGGTACTTTTTTAACAACAATCAGAATAACGAGTACTGGGCAAATAAGAAGCATTGGTGAAACGTTAAATGAACCTGACAAGGTATCTAAAAGCTGGTTTATTGAAGCATAATCCATCTCTCTACCAGCAAATTTTAACCCTAATATGCCAAACAAGACGAGTGAAATAAGCATACTTGGTCCTGTTGTAAAGATCATGTGCCGAATATGGTCAAAGAGTTTTGCTCCTGCCATAGCCGGCGCCAAGTTTGTAGTATCAGATAGGGGTGACATTTTATCTCCAAAATAGGACCCCGATATAATAGCACCTGCAACCATGGGTAGTGGAATACCAAGTCCTGATCCAACACCAATTAATGCAATACCTACAGTTGCTGCTGTTGTCCAAGAACTACCCGTTGCTAAGGAAACGATGGAACATATAATACATGTTGCAACTAAAAAGATACCCGGGCTTAAAATCTTAAGACCATAAAAAATCATTGCTGGAACGATACCCGCAGTAATCCATACACCTACTATCATTCCTATTACTAGCATGATCATAATAGCTGGCATCGCCATACTAATGGTATCAACTACGCCTTGCTCTAAATCTGCCCACTTGTAGCCAGATGATACTGCCACAACTGCAGCAACAGCAGCAGACAATAAGAGTGGTATATGAATCCACCCATCAATTACGCGAATCGTATATGTTAACGAGACAATTAAAAAAGTTAACACCAATAGTATTTTAGCCAACCCAATTTGCTTTGCTTCATTTTGCACGCTATTTCCCCCTTATAAACACTAGAATTAGATGGTATAATGATGCCAAAGTAGGACATTTTCTGGAAACCAGACTCAGGTCATTGAACCTCCCCCTTTCAGTTTCACTAATGTTCTAACGCATAAATCATGCCATTCTATCTGTTTTCCTTCAAATAAAAGAGATCCTATGGCGTAAAAAATAGGATCAACTTGTTGCAAACATTGGTCTACATCTTAAATATAAAGATGGTTTAAATTGTCTAAATTTTCAATTATCTAGATTTGGATTTAGAACTCTTTTGTGTCAAAATCAACATTGAAAATGTCATTATTGTCACATTTCAACCATTGGAGGAACCTATGCGCCTAATTGATATTCAACCTATTTTGCAAAATATATTGAACATGCTCAGTACAACTATGGAGATTGAAGGCTCTATAATAGATAATGAATATAATCTCTTAGCATACACTGAAAACTATCTTAAATACAAAGGGTCAGAAGTACATTCTCCTTTTATTAAAAAAGTATTTGAAATTGGTGAAATAATTGTTTCTAAACCCGGTGAAATGCCTATTTGTAAAGGATGTCGCTTTCAGGAAAAATGCCCTGCAAAAAATTGAAATTTTACATTCCATTCAACATAATGGCACACCTGTAGGTTCCTTGTCAGTCTCTTCTTTTAACCATGCTGACAATTGCCTCATAGATAAAGATATTAATGCTTATAAAAAAGCGGTTTATGACACGACTCTTTTTAATAGAATCCTTACTCAAACAACATAGTCAAATAACTGTTATACCTTATTATCAAGAAATGTTGAAAACTGTTATTAACCACAGTTCAGATAGCATTATTTGCGTTGACCAACAAGGTAAAATTGTAGACTTTAACCATCAGGCAAAACACCTATTTGACCATAAGGAATTACTCCAACAAAGGATTTCAGATATATTGCCTGAAAACAGACTTACTAAGTTAATTAGCAAGCAATTCGATGGCAAAGTTCACACTAAAATCAATAACCGAAAATATTATGTATCGACTAAATCGATTCTATGGGATCAAATTTTTTTATGGTGCTATTATTTATTTAACACCTGACCATGACCACGAAAAAAGAAAACGTCACCCTTCTTACTACATACAATTTGATTTAGATTGTATTGTAGGTCAGAAGTGCATCAATGAACAATTTGAAAGATAAAATTCAACGTATAGCACCGAGAGATTCTTCTGTACTCATCGTTGGAGAAACAGGCACAGGTAAAGAGCTTGTTGCTCGAGGTATACATTCCACCAGCTCAAGAAATGATCAACCTTTTGTTGCCGTAAACTGTGCAGCTATACCAGAATCTTTACTCGAAAGTGAGTTTTTTGGGTATGATGAAGGGGCATTTACAGGTGCTCGACGGAGTGGTAAAACAGGACTTATTGAAGTGGCCGACGGAGGTACCCTATTTTTAGATGAAATTGGCGACATGCCAATGAACTTACAGACAAAACTTTTAAGGGTTTTACAAAACGGTGAAATAAGACGTATTGGTGGAAATAAATCGACTAAAATCAATGTCCGTATTATTGCTGCTACCAATCAGGATTTACTTCAATTGGTCGAAGAAGGTTTGTTTAGGAAAGATTTATATTACCGTCTTGATGTTATACGCTTAAAAACAACACCTCTCAGAGAGCGAATAGAAGATATTCCAGAACTTGCGCACTTCTTTTTAGATCAATACAACTATCGTTTTAATATGGCTTTCGAATCTTTTGAGCCAAAAGCCATGGATGCTCTAACAAAGTATTATTGGCCCGGTAATGTGCGAGAGCTTGAAAATTTTATTGAATATGCTATTAATTTTGAACGTGGCACAGAAATTACTTACGGAATCATCGGAGAGAAAATAGATGCAAGTCCTATAACATCTGAAATGACCCTTAAAGAGAAAATAGATGCTTTTGAAAAACAAACTATTGAAGATGCACTTACTACTTATGGTCATGATGTTGAAGGTAAAAAGAAAGTTGCTCAAGAACTTGAAATTGGCTTGAGAACCTTGTATAGAAAACTTGAAACTTTGGGAATCTCTTAGTTTTAATACAAGGTCACTTATTAAAAGTTCAAAGTATAATGATTTCAATTTAAGCCATAAAAAAAACGTAGTCATGGTTCATCATGACTACGTTTTTTTGAGAATTTATCCCTTTATTTCTATGGTTTTAATAATTTCTGAAAGTCTCTTTAGACCATATTGTATTTGCTCGAAGGTTGCATATGAATAAGATATTCTTAAACTGTTATTTTGAGTTGCCTCATAAATATAACCTGGGTATAAAAGAATTTTCTCCTTGTATGCCTCTTCAAAACACGGTACATACTCACATTGTTTTTAAGGTCTATCCAAACATAATAGCCACCTTTAGGCTCTTTCCAAGATGCAATATCAGCAAAATAGGTATTTAGCAATTGAATGGTAAAATCTCTTCTTTTCTTTAATGCAATACGCATATCCTTTAAATGATCTTGATAGAGGCCTGTCTCAATCCATTTTGATACAGTGAGTTGCGATAATGAACTGGATCCATAATCCATTTGCATTTTAATATCAGCTAATCTGCTAATAACTGTTTCAGGACCTACAACCCACCCGATTCTCAAGCCCGGACTTAAGGTCTTTGACACACTTCCAACGTAGAGTACATTGCCGTTTGTATCAATGCTTTTCAATGTCTCTGGTGGTGGTTCGTCAATCCATAGTTCTCCATAAACGTCATCTTCTATGATTGGTAGTTTTTCATTATTGCATATATTAATAAGCTCTTTTCGACGATTTAATGACATCAGTGTGCCAGTTGGATTCTGATAATTAGGAATCGTATATAGAATTGATGCTTTATTTTTCGAATTTGAGCGGGTATTTGATGCCCCTGTATCCCTTCATCGTCAATGGGAATTCCTACTCTTCTCATTCCAAGAGTTTGTAAAATTTGAAGAGAGTAAATATATGACGGTTTTTCGACAAACACAGTCGAACCCGGTTGCAATAAGCCAATGGATATCAGTTGAAATGCTTGAAGAGCTCCCGATACGATAAGAATACAATTGGGAGATGCATTGATACCAATGGTTTTTAAATACTTACTTAGGTTCTCTCTAAGGGATGTCATTCCTTTGGGCCACTCGTACCCTAAATTGCTAATTTCTTTAGAAACTTCACCTAATACAGTTTGCATACGTTCTACCGAAAACATATCTGGCGATGCTTCTCCTGAACACATACGCAACATAGACTCATCGGCTCTGACTCATTAATTAAATTAATAGTTTTATAGTTAGGCATGTGAATACCATCTTCAATGTATTCTTGCCATTTAGCTTGAGTTAGTTTCATAAGAGGAAGGGCATTATTTGCAACACGGGTTCCACCACGTCCATGACCTTCGAGTAATCCGTCAGCAGTTAGTTCATTTAGAGCAGAAACAACCGTACTTCGATTAACACCAAATAATTGGGCTAACTCTCTTTGTGGTGGTATTAAGGCACCTACTGGCCAATCTCCAGATTTCACTTTTTGACTAAAATACCCTATGATCTGAAGCCGAATGGATTTTTTTTTATGTTTTTGTCAGGTTTCCAGTCTATATGAATCATAATGAACACTCCTGTAATCTGGTGTTTGAAAACATCTTACTCTATTTATACCATAATGGGGTTTAGCAACCCACCATAAATAGTGGGTTGCTCAGATTTATTTTGAAGCTGAAATTAACTGTGTTTATGCAATATTTTCTGCTGTCGAATCGATTTTTTCTATCGTGATCCCCGTATAGCCATAGAATATTGCTATTAATGGATTAACAATGTTCAATATGCAATAAGGTACATAGGTCCAAGGTGCAAGACCTAGAGTACCCATCATATAAGCTCCACAAGAGTTCCATGGAATAAGTGGAGATGTTAGTGTCGCAGAATCCTCAAGCGTTCTGGATAAGTTCTTTGGATGTAGGTTACGTTTGTCATATTCTGCTTTAAACATACGACCAGGTATTACGATTGCAAGGTATTGGTCTCCAGCTACAAAGTTCATAGCTAAACTTGTTAATACTGTTGCAAGAATAAGGTCACCCGTACGTGTTGCAAGTTTCAAAATACCTTGAGCAATGGCACCTAGCATGCCTGTTTTCTCCATAACGCCACCAAATATCATAGCACATAAAATAAGAGATATGGTCCACATCATGCTGTCTAAGCCACCACCAGAAACAAGGCTATCGACTATTTCGTTACCTGTATCTATACCAAATCCGTAATGCATAGAATCGATGATACCGAGTAAACTGCCACCTTGGAACATCCAAGCAAATAGAGCACCAAGTAGACCACCACAGAATAGACCCGGTATAGCTGGTACTTTTAGAACAACCATGACGATTACTAAAATAGGAGCTAATAGTAAAATAGGTGAAATGGTAAACGCTGTTTCTATAGCAGATATCATCCCATCTACAGATGCTTGATCAATTTGCCCACTCGCATAACGCATTCCAAGAACACCAAAGAATATTAGAGAAATTATATACGATGGACCCGTCGTATAGATCATATGACGAATATGTTCAAAAAGAGTGGTTCCTGCCACGCCTGGAGCTAAGTTTGTTGTATCAGAAAGGGGTGACATTTTGTCTCCAAAATAAGATCCTGATATAATAGCTCCACCAATAACAGGTACTGGTATGCCAAGACCTTGGCCAACACCCATTAAAGCAATACCAACAGTTGCAACTGTTGTCCATGAAGACCCAGTAGCAATTGAAACAATTGAGCACATGAGCAATG
>LQAH01000269.1_pt1 | contig 13849 bp, 21 predicted proteins | sample 1535791 | NCBI WGS metagenome assembly LQAH01 (sample SAMN04331585, study PRJNA305678) | bioreactor metagenome | isolation source: bioreactor_4 inoculated with Wadden Sea sediment 2nd replicate of a... | place: Germany:Bremen
TGTTCAACAATGAGAACTGAGCCATTTGCGTAATCATTTCCTCATTTTTCATAGGACTTGTTGGGTCCTGATGCTGCAATTGTGTCATTAGTAGTTTAAAATAAGTGTCTTGATCCATTTCCGATTTAAAGCTTTGTATTTTTCGTCTTGGGCTTCTATATCGTCTAATCTTGCTTTATCTTCTTCTGATAAAACACCACCTATGGGTTCTTCTTCCTCTGCCGCTACTGCTTCCATTGCATTTGCTTTCGCTATTTCTCTCGCTTTAGCATACGCATCTGCATCTGCTTGTAATTGTGCTTTTTCAGCCGCCGTCTGTGTATAAACCGGTGTACTCGTAGCGCTTGCTACTGATGCCATTTATTCCACCACCTTTATCCTAAAAATCAATTGTTGACGCTGTATTGTAAGATTCTAAACTCGCTCTTTCAAACAAATGCTCTGCTGTCTGAAGTTCGATTCTATTTTGCTGTCTTACAAATCTTTGTCTCGGATGTTGTTGTTGCTGATTCGTCTGTTCTTGATTAACGGAAACATTTAAATCATGAATACTAAATCCTTTATCACTTAATGCGTTTCTTAAGTCTGCTAAATTCGATTCTAAAGCTTCTTTTACAATTTGTGATTCGACATTAAATTCTGCTAAAAGAACGCCTTTCTCGATAGATACTTTAAGTTCAACATTTCCCATGCTATTAGGCTTTAACTTTAATGAGCATCTCAGATGTTTCGTCTTCCAAATTAAAACTCATTTTAGCTGCATCAACGACTTGATTCAAAATGTTTTGATGCACTTTAGCTACTTGAGTCGTCTGTATTTTAGAAACTTCTATGGTTTCTTTTACTTCTACAAGTTGATCAACTGTTTGTTCTACTACCAAAGTCGTTTTCTGACTTTTGAACATTCGTTGTTGGAGTATCGGTTTCTACATTTTGCCTTAGTAGGTGTTTTATCAGCTACTTCGTCCTTTACTTCAACTTTTACATCAGCGTCTTCCAGTTTAACATCTACATCAATTGTAGTTTTAACCTCTGCCATTTCAGGTGTTGTTTCTTTGTGAGAGCTAAAATCTAAATTGTTACCATCAGTAGTTGGCCGACTTTCAAGTTTCACTTCAACCGGAGCCTTCTGTTGATTCATCAGTTCTTGTAGTTTATTTAAGGCAGGTTTGTCTTCATTCATGCCCATGGATTCAACCATGTTGAAAGCTTTTTCTAAACCTTTTAATTTGACACTTGTTTCTTCTTTTTGTTCACTGTCTTTGTTTACTGCTTCGCCGAGTACTTCTTTAATATGGTTTAAGACCTTAACAAGATCTTCATCGATCTCTTCAGGACTTCCACTTTGAATTGTATCGATTGTTTGATCAATGGATTCCATGACTGATTCAAGCTTTACTTGAAATGGTTCTACTTCATCAGATACTTTGACCGGTTCAACATCAGACGTTTGATGATCCATCATTTTAACTTCTGACAACAGTTCACCGACTTGTGTTTTAAGTTCTTCAGGTAACTCTTGTACAAGCTCTAATACCGGCTTATCCAATTCAAGATTTTCCATTTCAACAATGTTCTCTACCAATGTTTCTAGAGAAACCATTAACTCTTGAGGAATTGCTTCCAAAACTTCAAGCTCCGAGATCAAATTTTCAAGCTCAATGGGAATTTCTTCACCCGACTCATTGAGGGCTTTTTTTAGTTTTTAATACGATCTTTAATTGACTCGACATCCTTGTCCTTATTCACTTTTTCTTTTGGCGTTCGATTATGACTTTCTTCCATGGGTTTGTCATTTCGATTCTCGAAGAGTGGCTTCTTTTCAATGTTTTTAGGTTGATCATGTTTCTCCGCTACTCTTCTTTCCACTTTTTGTTCTAAGGTTTTTGCAAATGTGTCGACGCCCTGTTGTTCTACAGGTGCCTGCGCGTGACTACTTACCCCTTTATTGAACATAATGTGTTTTAAATTAGGAACGCCTTTTTCGGCTTGTATCACCCTTTCACCTCCTATTTTATATTCGGCAATGCTAGTTTCTTCGAGATTTCCGAAGACAGTGTATTATCCAAAAAAGACAGCACGCTCGCTACCTTCTTTTGGGGCATATTATCTAGGACAGCTAAGGCAATATCTTCATCAGATATTTGAATTTCTCCACCGCTTTCCAATGGATAAGAACGATAGCTCCCCGCGTTTCTAAAATAACGTTTAATTATTTCAGATATTTTAGCATCATCTAATTTTGCATAGATGTTGTTAAGCTCATTAATATTATCGTCAAAATCTGCATAAACCTTTAACGATTTTAGAATATCTTGTGTTAATTTATCTTCACCCGTCGTAAGTATTTGTTCGTCTTTCATATTATTGATTAATTGGAATACAAACTCATCATTATTTACATGGGCTAAAATCTCTCCAGTCTTTATAGGGCCTAGGGTTGAGAAGATAACATTAAGTTCATCAATTTTATAGTTGTCTTCATTCCCAATTTTTAGTGCTAAATCCTGCGGATCTTCAAGACTCAAAATTTGAGCCGTATTAATGAGTTCATTCTTTCTTTTTTCTTTCGTGGAAATAATCGTTTTAATGGCGTTGACTTTTTCTTGAGAAAATTCTTTCAACACAAGTTCTTTGTCTTCCATTGATAGATGTTCAAGATAACTTGCTGTTTTCTCGTCTGTAGAAAATTCTAGGGTATCCGCCAACTGCTCATGTCCATTCACATTTTCATCTAATACAGACTTGATTTCTTCTAGGGCCGCCACCAAGGTTAAACCATCTATATAAGTAGCCTTTTCTTCAAAATCTGTTTTCTGCTCTGATTCAATTTGCTCCATGGTTGTAAGAAGAACGTTGGATTTAAGGCCTTGTTTTCTGATTTCTTCAAGAATCACTTCTGTTTGATTAGGATCAATCCTTAACATGCTTCGAATGATCTCATCATATGTATTCTTTTCTTCAGCTTCAATTAAGGCTAATTTATCTACTGCTCTCGTTACATCTATCTCCAACAAATAGTTTGCAATGGTTAAAACCTGATCAGACGTTTCTTGTTCAGTAGGGTAACTTGCAAAATACTTACCAACAGCACCCGGCATTTGAGATAAATACTTATTCGCTTCAATTTTAAATTGATCATTCAAAAAATAAATAGCCCTAATGCTGCAACAGGAACAATAAGCATAATAACCATTACAATAAGCGCCGTTTTTAATCCACTTCGATTTTTTCCTTCAGACATTTAATCACCTTCTATCAGAACTGCTTTGATAAGTTACAATTTGGTCTGTCAACTTATCTTCAGCCGTCTGGACATCTTTTTGATACAGTTCAAGAGCGTTTTCTTTTAGTCTTCCATGATTTTCTTTTGTTTGGTTGCTTCTATATTTCTTTACGTGTATTAATTATTTCTTTTCCTTGTTAGATATATTAAACATAGATTTCTTTTCAGACTTCATCCATGTTTTACTATTTTCATAACGCCTCAGTTCTTCTAAAGAGCAACCTTCTGCCAATCTTTTATTCACTTGATCCAAAAAATCACTTTCCTCATGAATTATACGATCCAACTCATCTTCCATAAGTTTGAGTTCTTTGATTTCTTTTGCCAACTGATTCTTTACATCATCTTCTTTATCGATGCGCATTTTTAAAATTCTTTCATAACGAAAAGTAAATTTTTTTCATACATTACCTACCCAACGATTTGACTTATAAGTTCTAAAGTCTGTTCCAGTTCTACCTTTTCATGCGTTCCTTGCATTAAAAAAGCTTTTAAAATCTGACATTTTTTTCAATAGCTTTATCAATGTTAGGATTGGTCCCTTGCACATAGGCACCAATGTTAATAAGATCTTCTGCTTCACGATACGTCGCCAATATTTCTTTAAACTCACGGGATGCAATCATATGTTCATTAGTAATGATGTTTGGCATAACACGACTTACACTTTCTAAAATATCGACTGCTGGATAATGCCCCTGAGTTGCTAAACGACGTGTTAAAACTATATGTCCATCTAAAATACCACGGACAGCATCAGAAATCGGTTCATTTAAATCATCGCCATCAACAAGCACTGTATAAAGTCCTGTAATAGAACCCACACTGGAGTTCCCCGCACGTTCCAATAACCTTGGCAACATGGCAAATACCGACGGCGTATAGCCACGTGTTACCGGTGGTTCTCCTACAGCCAATCCAATTTCACGTTGAGCCATTGAAAATCGCGTTAGTGAGTCCATCATAAGAACAACATCTTTCGCTTGATCTCTAAAAAACTCCGCAATCGACGTGGCCAGTAGGGCCCCCTTCACACGAACAAGAGCTGGTTGATCTGATGTTGCAACAATAACAACCGACCTACTTAGCCCCTCTTCACCAAGTTCATTTTCTATAAACTCCCTAACCTCTCTACCACGCTCGCCTATGAGAGCAATCACGTTGATATCAGCTTTTGTGTTCTTTGCGATCATTCCCATGAGTGTACTTTTACCTACACCACTACCTGCAAAACGCCTACACGCTGACCTTTACCACACGTTATCAGACTATCTATTGCTTTGATACCCAAAGGAAGGATCTCTTCAATTTTGTTCCGTGTTAAGGGTCTGGCGGCATGTTGTTTACAGGATATTTTTTTCTTAAATCCGGCTTCCCCTTCCCATCCATGGGATTCCCAAGACCATCTAAAACCCGTCCTAATAATGCATCACCAACATCCACTTGCAGGGATGTACCAGTCGCCAAAACTCTACTTCCCGGACCTATCCCCTGCATGTCCCCTAAAGGCATTAACAGTACAATAGATCCTTTGAAACCAACAACTTCAGAAACGATGGGCTGGCCTTCTTTTAAAGGGTATATTAAACACACTTCTCCCATTTCTACTGCTGGACCTTCTGATTCAATGGTTAAACCAATAAGTTTTGAGACACGTCCTGTATAACGTATTAAATTTGCTGTTTCAAGACCATGAAAGTACTTTCCTAGTCGGCTCATCTAATCACTTCTCAATAATATTTCATACGTTTCTTTAATGTTTTCAAATTGTGTCCAAATACTACTATCTATGCTTCCTGCTGTCGTATCTAGAACACAGCTTCCTGTTTTAAGAACTATCGGCTTTATCTCAATATCATCGACGCCTTCAGCTAAAGCCAATATTCTATTTTTCAAGCTAATTGCCATACTGTAATCCTCATTGGAAACTCTTAAAGATAAACTTTCAGTATAAGCACATTTTTCTAAACTCTTTTTTACAATTCCTATTATGAGTTCATAGTCTTCTTCTATACGTTTATTCAAAATAGTTTCTATGGTATCTATGGCAAGTTTTACAGCTTCTTCTTCGAGTTCACTAACAACCTCTTGCTTCCGTTGTAATAGCTGAGCTTTTATATCCATGGCATCAGCTATAATACCACCAGCTATGGTTCGTCCCTCTTGAATCCTTGTGTATGCCCTGCATTGTACCCCTCATCCTGAGCTTCTGTTCGGATCTTTTCAGCTTCATCGTAGGCTTCGCTGATCATTTTCTCGCGATCTTCTTCAGCACTCTTCATTCGCTCACGTATGTCAGCTTCAGCTTCTTCCATACGTTCATTCACCATGGCTTCAATATCAACTTCAGGTTCTACATGAACCTCATCTTCAATTGATTCATCAGGTTCATGTATGATTTCTGGTTCTGGAGGAAGTACGATCTTATGCTTAATCTCATATTTTTTCTGATCCAATACAATTTGATTAGACCTAAAAAACTTTAGACAATTATTTCATCTCCTCCACCACGAGCAATGATAATTTCACCTGCTTCTTCAAGTTTTCTAATTACGTTAACAATTTTTTTGCTGTGCTTCTTCAACATCACGTAATCGCACTGGTCCCATAAACTCCATATCTTCACGAAGCATTTCAGCCATACGTTTAGACATGTTGGCAAAAATAACTTCTTTAACTTCATCAGTTGATCCCTTAAGCGCAACAGATAACTCACTATTGTCGATTTCACGAATAAATCGCTGAATAGAAACACTATCAAGGGTCATGATATCTTCAAATACAAACATACGTTTACGAATTTCTTCAGCAAGATCAGCTTCTTGAATTTCAAGGGTTTCCATAATAAATTTCTCGGTCCCTCTATCAACTGAGTTAAGAATATCAACAATGGCTTGCACGCCGCCGGTTGATGCATAATCTTGTGTAACCATAGAAGATAATTTTCGTTCTAAAACAAAGTTCAACCTCTTTGATAACTTCTGGTGAAGTCGAATCCATTGTTGCTATCCTTTGTGCTACATCTGCCTGTTTTTCCTGAGGAAGCGCTGACAATATTTGTGCAGCTTGATTCGAACTCAAATAAGACAAGATCAAAGCAAGGGTTTGAGGATGTTCGTTTTGTATAAAGTTCAGTAACTGTCCAGCATCTGCTTTACGTACAAAGTCAAAAGGTCGTACTTGCAAGGAAGCCGTCAGTTTATTAATAATTTCAAGGCTTTTTGTGATCCCATTGCTTTTTTCAAGAACTTCTTTAGCGTAATTGATACCACCTTCTGAAATAAACTCTTGAGCTAAGCAAATCTGATAGAATTCTTCTAATACATCTTCTTTTTCTTCTGGCGAAACTTTACGCATATTGGCAATTTCTAGCGTTAATTCTTCGATCTCATCATCACTGAGATTACTAAAAATTTGTGCCGATTTTTCAGGCCCTAAAGCGATGAGCAATATGGCCGCTTTTTCTTTCCCTGATAATCCACCTTTACCTGCCATAGTTTACTTTATCTCCCCTAATCTTCGTTCAACCAAGAGCGTAATAACGCAGCCACCGCTTCTGGATTGCCTTCCAAAAACTTTTCAATTTGATACTTAGGACTGGACTTGTCTTGGAAATCGCTCGTAATTTCTTCTAGTTCTTCTTGTTCGATAACAGCTTGTTCTTCTTCGAATTGTTTCTGGTTCGTTCTTCTTCTCATAACGAATATTGCAGAAACCACAATAACAATAACAATACCTGCAATGACTCCAATTAACCACATCGGTATTGGTAGGCCGCCTGCACCCTCTGCAGTAGAAATAAGAACTGAATCATCTGGTGCAAACTCTTGCGCACTTACTTGTATGTAACGCGAATCCAAACCGGCTGCTGCAGACACTAAGCCTACAACTTCTAATCTTTGTTCTTCTGTCATCACTTCATTGAGCAATTTCTCTTTATTCACGATAACTGCAATAGAAATGTCTTCAATCTGTCCTTTTGCCTTACTAATTTTAGTATTTATTTGATTCAACTCATAATTAAGCGTTCTATTTGCCTTGCGGTAAGTCGAAGTACCACTTGAATCCTCAGCATAGGTTGTCGGATCAATATTAGAGTCTGTACCAGCCGCACCACCAGAACTTGTGCCAACAACATTTTCAGAGAGTTCAGTCATACTTCTGACGAGCCCCTCCTCAAATCCTTCTGGTGGCGAAAACACTACTTGTTCTGATTCTTGGCTATCAAAGTCCAATTTCACATTAACACTTACTTCAACATGATCATTCCCATAAATGGTAGAAAGAAAATCTTTAATGCGATTACGTACATCTTTTCTAACCGCATCTGTCATTTCCATTTGATTTCCTATAACATATTCTTCTGAATCCATTTTCGTGTTGTTTAACTGAACACCACTTGTATCCAAAATAGTAACATTGTCAGGTTCTAAGCCTTGTACAGCATTTACTATTAGCATCACAATACCGTTAACCTGTTGCTCTGTTAATTGCGCCCACCTTTTAAACTCAACACAACAGAAGCTCTTGCTTCATCGTCATTCTCTATTAAAAAGTTAGATTGAGGTGACATTTGTAGATTCATAATTGCATCATTAACAGTATCTAATGCTTCAATTGTACGCGTAATACCAGTTGCTTGCGCTTGCAAATACAACTTGTTTTTTTCATCATTAGACATAACAATACTCGTCTGATTCATAACATCTTGCCAAGTTATATCTCCAGAACTAGTAAATCCACCAACCGCTAGTTCCATTAAGGCTTTATCTCCTTGTTGTTCAGGTACCATTAAGGTTGTACGATTATTATCTAACTTCCAAGGTATTCCTATCTCATCAAGTTTTGCAGTCATCGCTCCAGCATCTGTATCAGACAAATTCGTCATAATGGTTGTGTAATTTGTTTGCGTCATAAAAAAGACGCCAAGTCCAAGCACAATGACCAAAGCGGCTGCAATTAGCCCATATATTACACGTTGTCTGCTATCAAGCGACTGTAACAAATCACTCACTTGAGTTTGTATACGACTCAAAAATTCCCCCATGGAACCCTCCCAAAAACCAAAAATCTTATCACTGTTTCAAACCTAATATGTAAAACAAAACAATCAACCTCATATAGGTCTAATGAGCACTCATTTCCCTATACTTAGGTCAACTGTTTCTATAATAATCAACTGTCATTCTATAATTGAATTCTCATTATTTCTTTATACGCTTCAACCGCCTTATTTTTGACCGCTACTGCATAATCTAGTGTAATCTCGGCTTTTTGTGCAGCTATCATTGCTTCATGTAAGTTTTCTACATCACCTGTTGCCAACGCTTTATCTAGCCTGTTTGAGTCTTTTTCAGCATCATTTATCTTATTTACTTCGTCCACTAGCATTTTCTTAAAATCAAATCCACCAGAAGTTGTCTTTGTTTGACCACCCGTACTATTGATATCAGGTAAATTAAAATTCCCATTAATCTTCATTACATTATATCCCCTTTATATATTCAAACTAATATTCAATTATCTCCCTATTTCCAATGCTTTAGACGCCATTGATTTGGATGCGTTCAGAGCGGTTACATTAGCTTCATACCCTCTTGAAGCAGATATAAGGTTTACCATTTCTGTAACGACATCAACATTAGGCATGAGTAAATAGCCTTCTTCATCTGCATCAGGATGTCCAGGATTATAAACACGTTTAAAAGCAGTCTGGTCCTCAGCTATTTTTACAACTTCGACACCATTACCTCCTGTACTATTTCCTTGTGCTTCATTCAGGAATTGCTGAAAAGAGTTCCCAGATGATTGCTCTTTGAAAATAGCCATTTGTCTACGGTAGGGAGTTCCTGCACTGGTCCTTGTTGTATCTGCATTGGCAATGTTCTTAGATATAATATCCATTCTGAGTCGTTCTGCTGTTAAACCAGTTGCACTTACATTAATCGATTTAAAGAAACCCATTCTTCATTACCTCCCGTCTCGTATTGCTAATTTAATACGTGAAATTTGACCATTGATCTGTTCAGTTAGTGCATTATATTTAAGTTGATTTTTAGCAAGTTCAGCCATTTCAACATCTACATTTACATTATTACCATCTTTACGATAGCTCATCTGAGTAGATTTCTGTACACTTGGTGTCAGACTTTCTAAAGATTCGCCACCAACGGGAAAATGCTTACTATTTGTTTTGTACAAGCTCACTTTGTTATCTGTTAAAAAATCACCAAGTATTTGATCAAAGTCAACATCTTCTCGTTTATAACCAGGGGTATTCACATTTGCTAAATTATTAGATAAGGCTTCATGTCTCAACCATGAACCATCCATTGCTTTTTTTGGCTATATTGATATTTCTGAAAGGATTGATTTTAACATTTACGTCACCCTCTATCTTAAAAATTAAGTACCTATCATTATTTTCGGCAGAAAATAATGAATTATTTAAATTAAGCCATTTAAAAATAGACCTAATAGTTCTCATACATTATACCACATCTGCTTAGGGATTGGATATATTTACCCCACATATAGTGTATTAGATCTAGTACAATCCTTTGAAAAATAGTTTAATAAGCAAAAAATAAAGACCTTTTGTAAAAAGGTCTCTACTTACACTCTAAAAATTCAATTTTTCTTATCTTTTTATGCTCTCAAGCTCATCTAAAAGTTTATCATTTAAAATACGAATATGAGTTCCTTTCATTCCAAGAGAACGTGACTCTATAACGCCTGCACTTTCAAATTTACGAAGCGCAATTAACAATTACAGAACGGGTAATACCAACACGATCTGCAATTTTACTTGCAACAAGCAATCCTTCATCACCATCTAATTCTTCGAAAATATGATCAATGGCTTCAAGTTCAGAATAAGAAAGTGTACCAATAGCCATTTGAACAACAGCTTTCTTACGTGCTTCTTCTTCGATTATTTCAGACTTTGCTCTCAATATTTCCATACCAACAACAGTTGCTGCATATTCAGCTAAAACAAGGTCCTCATCCATAAATCGATTCTTGTGACGAGCTGATACCAATGTACCTAAACGTTGTCCATTTCCATTAATAGGTACAATTGTTACATACTTATCGTAACTCTCATGTTCAAATCTGAACACTTCTAAAAGACGATCTCCAGTAATATTGGATTCAGTTTCAACAATTTTTAACAATGCATCGTTGTAACCTTCAGGAAATACCTGATCTCCAGTTTCTTCTTCTACAACAATTGAGCTTTCTGATTGATTCACCATACTAGCTCCTAAAATTTTACCCTTACGGCTTGATACATATACATTTGACTCTAAAATTTCAGTCAAAATATCAGATAATTCTCCAAATGACACTTTTTTCTCACCTGTTTGTTGAAGAATCTTGTTTAGTTTTCTCGTTTTAATCAGTAGCGGGCTTGCCATTTGATCCCTCCTCATTCTCTTCAGGTATACTTTCTGTATACCCACATTCCTTGTTAGAGCACTTAATTTCATGCTTTCGTTTTGTTTTATATTCTAATAAATATTCGCTACAAACTGGACATCCCTTACCAGTAGGTTTATACCAACTCATAAAATTACAATCAGGGAACTCACTGCATCCATAGAATGATTTATATTTTTTAGTTTTTCTTTCAACTACATCGCCCACTTTACAAACCGGACAATTTACTCCCACTTTATTCAAAATGGCTTTTGTATTACTACATTCTGGGTAATTTGAGCAAGCCATAAACTTTCCATAACGACCATGCTTGATGACCATTTTATTACCACATTTTTTCGCAATCTATATCTGTTTCTTCAGTTAAATCAATTTTTTCAAGTTCTTCATCTGCGTGCTTTAATACACCTTCAAACGGTTGGTAGAAATCGCGGATAACACTCTTCCACTCCTTGCCACCTTCTCCGATTTCATCGAGTTTCATTTCAAGGTCAGCTGTGAAGCCAACATCAATAATACTCGCAAAATAGTTTTCCATTATCTCATTAATAATATTACCCAACTCAGTTGGTTTAAGCATTTTTTCTCGCGTTCAACATACCCACGCCCTAAAATTGTAGAAATAGTTGGCGCATACGTACTTGGTCTACCAATACCACGCTCTTCCATTTCCTTAACCAAGGCTGCTTCTGTAAAGCGTGCAGGCGGTTGAGTAAAGTGTTGCTCACTGTTCATTTTCTTAAGCGCTAAGGTGTCACCTTCTTCAACATTTGGAAGAAGTGTTTTCTTTAATCGTTGTATAAGTATAAACTTTCAAGAAACCATCAAATTTGAGAACCGATCCATTAGCTCTAAATTCATAATCACCATTTTGAACGATAATTTGTAAAGAATCAGATAAGGCGTCAGCCATTTCACTTGCAACAAAACGTTCCCATATCAATTTATACAGTTTTAATTGATTCTTATCTAGGTAGGATTCTAAAGACTCTGGAGTTCTTAATACAGCTGTCGGTCGAATCGCTTCATGGGCATCTTGTGCATTTTTACTTGCACTTTTTCTTGCGTTGTTTTTGACTTAAGTAGTTTTCTCCAAGTTCTTCTTTAATAAACTCATGTAAACTCGTTTTAGCTTCATCCGAAATACGTGTACTATCCGTACGCATATAGGTTATTAAACCAACAGTTCCACCTTTAACAGCAATACCTTCGTAAAGCTGTTGAGCAATAATCATAGTCTTTTTGTAGAAAAACCGAATCGATTCGCAGCCTCTTGTTGTAGGCTACTCGTTGTAAAACAAAAACCAGGTGAACGACTTTTTACTTTTTGTTAACTTTCGATACAGCATACTCACCTTGATCTAGTTCACTTAGAATTTTGTCTGTTTTCTTCACTTGAATTTATTTCTAGTTTTTTTACCATTAACACCATAAAACTCAGCTTTAAATGATTTTTTATCATTGTTCATTAGTTCAGGTGTAATCGACCAATACTCTTTAGGAATAAATGCTTCAATTAATTTTTCTCTGTCACATATAAGTTTTGTTGCGACAGATTGAACACGCCCCGCACTTAAACCCTTTCTAACTTTACGCCATAACATTGGGCTAATACTGTACCCAACCAATCGATCCAACATACGACGCGCTTGCTGAGCATCTACAAGATCATGATTGATACGTTGCGGTTCTTTAATAGCCGACTTAATAGCATCTTTCGTAATTTCATGGAAAGTTACACGACACAACTCTTCATCTTCAACTTTTAAAAGTGTAGACAAATGCCATGCAATTGCTTCCCCCTCTCTGTCGGGGTCAGTCGCGAGGAAAACTTTTTTTTGCTTTTTTTCCTTTCTTTTTTTAGTTTCTTTAATAACATCACCTTTACCACGAATGGTGATGTATTGTGGTTCAAAGTCATTTTCAATATCAATTCCCATTTTACTTTTCGGTAAGTCTCTTACGTGACCAACCGAAGCTAACACTTTATAATTACGTCCTAAGAACTTGCCGATTGTCTTAGCTTTCGCTGGAGACTCAACAATTACAAGGTTTTAGACATTTGACACCTCCGTATATCCTATCAGCATGATGATTATAACAAAATTTGTTCTAACATTCAAAACAATTCTGAAAATTCCATCAGTTTGTGTCTATATATATTATTTACACAGAACAACTTTTTTTTTACAGTTTTAAACGTCACAGTTTCATAGCATAACAAAAAGTTTTTCCTTTTACAACAAATTTTTAACTCATGCTTCTCAATTATAACTTAAGTCACCATAATTTTCACATTTATAAGAATAATTTGACGATTGTCCTCAAATGATAACGGGTATCAATAAAGTAAAACATTTAAGTATTTCATGTAAATCAGGAGGCATTTATGAAAATATATACAAAAACCGGTGATAAAGGATCAACAAGTTTATATGATCAAACGCGGGTTTCCAAAGATGACATACGCGTTGAAAGCTACGGAACAATTGATGAGCTAAACTCTCATATTGGCTTTGCAAGACAGTTTATTGACAACGAAGACATTGTTACCATCCTTTTAAAGATCCAAAGGAATCTTTTTAATGTAGCTGGCGAACTGGCAATGCAAGATGGAACACAGTTTCCCGAACGCATACAAGAGCATCATATCAAAGAGCTAGAATCTATTATCGATACTTATTTAAATGAAATGAATAGAGATCAAGCTTTTCAATTCATTATCCCTGGTAGTTCAAAAGCAAGCGCATCACTCCATGTATCCAGAACCATATGCAGGCGAGCTGAAAGAAGAATGATAACCCTCTCTTCTTCCGCACCCATCAGTGAAACTGTCCTTAAATACATCAACCGTCTTTCAGACACACTTTACACATTGGGAAGATACTTAGAGCCCTCTCCTATCTTGGTTGAATTTAAAAATAAATTCTATTTTTCTTATATTAAGATAGACCAGCTTCATTCAACCGTATATTACAAGAATAAGACCTTTTTGCAAATACTTTATGAAGCTCTATTCATTATTAATAATGAAGAAAGAGACCATTCTCTTATTAGAGACTTGTCTCTTTCTTACTTATGTAAGATAAACCTATTGTTCAACTTTTCAACTTCATTTTT
>LQAH01000270.1_pt1 | contig 13744 bp, 20 predicted proteins | sample 1535791 | NCBI WGS metagenome assembly LQAH01 (sample SAMN04331585, study PRJNA305678) | bioreactor metagenome | isolation source: bioreactor_4 inoculated with Wadden Sea sediment 2nd replicate of a... | place: Germany:Bremen
AGATCATATTAATTCTATTGAATTTCATCTACTGTGGCTTTCGCCGCTTACTGTTTTTATATCTTTTTATTTTCCATTCAATAAAAGATTTGACGCAGGAAAATACTTATCCCGAATCCTTTTTATTTCGTCTTTATTCTTCTTTCTGATCCTTATTTCCGGTTTACAGTCAATATCTTATACACTGCTGCCGCTGTATTTGTATTCACTTCTTATTTTCTGGAGAAAAGGATGTCTTTGTGAAACAGCTGCAGTGAAGAAGATTTTAATAAGTTTAAACAGGATAAAATTAAGAAGTCAGAATTAAAAATTATAAAATACTTTTCAAATTCTGATTTTCTTTATCGTATTTTATAATTTTTCAGGTGTCTTATTTTTCTATCAAAAAACCAAACTTTTTATACACTAATTTAATAAAATGTAATATACTAATTATGAAAAATAATTTTCATAATTAGTATATTGTGCAACATATTTTGCTTAATTAACATTTTAAAATTGTTTGGATATAGTGTTTCGAAAATCCATTGGAATATCAGCATATTTCCGGAGGATTATTTTTGCCCCAAAACTGCCGAAAGGCAGATGTCATTGTTAATAACTTTATTATTACTGCAGTTTGCCGTGATAATAAATTAAAAATTGAAGACCTTCTGGGCAAATAATAAAAACTTCGGAGGTTTACCATGAAAAAGGTAGGCATCATCGGCTTAGGCGATATGGGTATCGGCCTTGCCAAAAATGTTATTAAATCAGGATTCCCTTGTGTTGGACTCGATCTCAGAGATGAAAGAAAAAAAAATGCTTGAGGAACTCGGCGGTACAGCCGGCGGTTCTATGGCTGATCTTGCAGACTGCGATGCAGTATTTGTAATGGTTCTTAACGGAACGCAGGTGCAGGGTATTGTACTTGGCGAAAACGGTCTTCTTTCACAGATTAAAAAAGGCGCAACAATTATTGTTTCTGCGACTATCAAACCTGCTGAAATCAGGGCGTTAGTTGAACCTGCAGAAGCTGCCGGCGTTAATCTTATTGATACACCTGTAAGCGGCGGAAAGAGCGGCGCAGAAGGGGGAACTCTTACAATGATGACAGCTGCTAAAAACGATGTTTTTGCTGCAAACAAAGATGTACTTGAAGCTGTAGGTAAAGATATCTTCCATGTTGGACAGGAAATCGGACAGGGCCAGACAATCAAGGCTGCTCTCCAGGCTCTTATCGGCTCAAGCTTTACTGCAATTTTTGAAGCGTTAGTTCTTGGAACAAAGGCAGGTGCAGATCCGGAAACTCTCTACAATGTATTCTGCTCAAGCGGAGTAGGTTCTGGACTCTTAAAAGGATGTGGAAGACTTATTCTTGACAGAAAATTCGAAAAAACAGGTTCACATATTGGAACGATGTATAAAGACCTTGGTATTTCAATGGATCTTGCAAAAGAGGAAGGCTGTGCTATGTTTACAACAGCTGCAGCTTATGAGCTTTTCAGATCCGGGAAATCACTTTTTCCTGATGGAGACAACTGGTCAATTATAAAGCTTCTTGAACAGATTGCCGGAACAGAAGTAAAAGGCAGTCAGGCAGAATAAGGGGGGCATATAATGAAATTAGCAGTAATATCAGACGGAATCAGCAGAGATCCTGAACTAGCCTGCAGAACAGCGGCAGAATACGGACTTGAATATATTGATTTTCAGTTTCTTGATGACGGTGAAATCGGTGATCAGAGCGATGAATCAGTTCAGAAACTTAAAAAGATTCTTAAAAAATACGGTGTAAAACTTCACTGCCTTACAAGACATAACTTTGCAGGTCTTCCTTGTAAAATGGAATCTGTAGGTTCAGAAGCTTACAAACAGCATTTTGAAAAATACAAAAGATGTTTTGAAATTGCAAATGAACTTGAAGCTCCTCTCGTAAGACTTATGAGTGGTAAAAAAGACATGATTCTTTTCGGCTACAACGGAGCTGAACAGTGGGTAACTGCATCCGGTGCATGGGATGCTCAGGTTGAAATCTTCAGAGAGCCTGTTGCGTATGCTGAAAAAATGGGAACAACAATTGTAACTGAAAACTGTAACGGCGGACAGATTACATCAAATATTCTTGCGACAAAAATGATTGAAACACTCGGCAGTGACAATCTCAAGATCCTCTGGGACCCGTGTAACGCAATGTACTGTACCGAAAGACCATATCCGGAAGGATACAACAACGGTAAAAAATACTTTGGCCACATCCATATTAAAGATGCAAAAATTGATATTGCAGGCGCAAGAGTCGAATTCAGATCTCTCGGTCAGGGCGATATGGCCCCTTATCTTCTTGATATTGGAAATGCTCTTCGAGCTGACAACTATGATGGTGTTGTTTCTCTTGAAGCAAACTACAGACCTGAAGGTAAGGATTTTATTGACGGTTTTAAATCATCAATTTGAGCATTTTAAGAAAATGTTCGGTTAATATCGAAGAATAATTTATTCAGCCTCCGGTTTACCGGAGGTTTTCTTGTGTACATCTTAATAATGAAATTGATTTTCCTCAAAATGAGGGTATAATTTTTATATACAGCGGAAACAACAGATTTTGTCTGCTGAAACCCGGTCAGGAATAAATCCTTTGAAACATTCACTCGGGTGCTGTAAAAATAATTCAGGATATAGATTATGAAAAAGCTAAAAACCGGTCTTGCTTCCTTCGGGCTGTCAGGCAGAGCATTCCATTATCCCTTTCTCGCTGTAAATGAATATATTGATCTTAAAAAAATTGTTATAAGAAATGCAGCACAGAAACAGCTGCCTGATTTTCCTCACAGCGTTGAATTGTTCCTCTTTTGATGAACTGCTTAATGATAAGGAAATTGAACTTATTGTAGTAAATACTCCGGATTATCTTCATTATGAAATGGCGAAAAAAGCCCTTCTTGCAGGAAAACATGTAGTAATTGAAAAACCAATTACAGGCAGTTTGGAAGAGGCAGAAGAACTGTATTCAATTGCAGAGGAAAAGGGGCTGATTATTACTCCTTATCAGAACAGGCGATTTGACGGCGACTTTATGACTGTTAAATCACTCATAGAGACAGGAATGCTGAAGAATGTAGTTGATTACAGATCTTCATTTTCCAAATTTTCTGTAAATTTTGACAGTTCAAAATGGAGCGAACAGGAAGGCAGCGGCTGGGGTGCTATTTATAATATCGGATCACATCTTGCAGACCAGGCTGTTTCTCTTTTCGGTATACCGGAATCTGTTTTCTGTATCTCAAAATATAACCGCCCGGGGACAAAGATAGACGACTTTATGGTTTTAACACTCTTTTTATCCGAATATGACGGCAGAGCTCAGATCTTCATATACTGAGAAATATTTCTCATAGATTTCATGTAAATGCCTTAAACGGATCTTTTCTTAAATTCGGAATAGATCCTCAGGAAGCAGTTCTTAGAAGCGGAGGAAGTGATTTTGTTTTAGCGGAAGGGGAGAACTGGGGAGAAGACAGCGAAGAAAACTGGGGATCTCTTGATGCTGATGACAGCGGCATAAAAAAGTAAGAACGATAAACGGAAATTATTCTCTTTTCTATAATAACGTTGCAAAAGCAGTTCCAAAGAAGAGGAAATAGAAGTAAAGAAAGAACAGGTATTAGCTGTTTTAAAAATTATTGAACTTGGAAGGGAAAGCGCGAAAAGCGGGAAAGTATTAAAGTTTGAATAAATAATGGGAATGCCTGGAATCTGTTTATGTGTGGTGCTTGATAGATCCGGGGATTTCCTTTTTAATACAAAGCATGGTCAGATGATAGTATGTAGGAAAGGCTTTAAGCTGGATTCTTAACAAACTTTTTTCTGTTTAATATTAATAATTAAAACATTGTCAGCTGATGTAATCTGTTGTTTAAAAACTATATAGGAGTATTAATTATGAGAAAAATATTAAACTTGGTATTATCGGTCTTGGACGTCTGGGTTTTGCGCATGCTGAAAATATATCCGGTAAAATAAAAGGAGCTGAACTTTATGCTGCATGCGGTTCAAATTTGGACAGGCTGAAGAAAACCAGCAGCTTCTTGATATTCCGGTAATAACAGATAATTATGACGAGTTTATAGCTATGGATGAGCTCGACGGCATAATTATTGCCTCCTCAAGTTCTCTCCATTATGAACATCTTTCCCACGCAATTAAGGGGGTGTAAAAAATATATTCCTTGAAAAACCTGTTTCACTGACACCTGATGAAATTGAAAAGCTCGAGAATCTGGTTTCATCACCTGCTTTTTGTGCAAATGTACAGGTTGGACATCACAGAAGATTTGATCCTTCCTATATTGAAGCGGAAAAAAGAATACGTGAAGGTTATATAGGCACTCCGATTTCTATAAGAAATGACAACAGGGATTATTATTTTGATCCTGATTTTTCAGAAGATTCAGCCCCGGAAGCGGCGGTACAATTGTTGATACGGGGAGTCATGATTATGACTGCGCAAGATGGCTGCTTGGGACAGAAGCGAAAAGCATTTACGGCCTGGGGGGAGCTTATGTCTATGATTTTCTTCCTCAGTTTAATGATGTTGATAACGCAGCCCTTCTTATGGAATTTGACAACAATATGATGGCGCAGTTTCATACAGCAGAAACTGCAAATATGCATATCATGTTGAAACAGAAATATACGGTACAGAGGGAGTATTAAAGATATGTACTGAGCCTTTGAGCAACCGGCTTGTAAGTATTGATGATAAGGGAAGCCATAAAACTTTTTTCAAGGATTTTTATGATCTTTATGAGAGCTGCTATATTGATGAAATGACTGAATTTGTAAACAGCATCCGAGACGGATTTACTCCGCGGGTAACTGTTGTTGACGGAATTAAGTCAGTTAAATGGGCGCTTAAGGCGACAGAGGCAGTGCTTGGAAAGAAGATAGTTTATTTATAAAATTATAATTCATTTTAATCGGGGAGGCTTTTAAGCCGTCTTTTTTATATGAAAATTAAAAAATCTTCCTGCCTGCTATATTGTCTTTATTTCTTTCCAATATCAGAAGGTTGAAAAGGATTCTCCGCAAAGCCCGCCGGCCATTATTATTTAAAATTTTCTTTGATAATTTATTGACCTGCTTTTATTAAAAAATTACTCTCTGAAACTTTCAAAATATATTATAATCTAAGGCAGAGATAAATGAAGATGCAGAAGCCTCTGCAGTCAGGAGTGTCAGATGAATATCCTTCATATGGAAAAAAGCAGCCTTGTTTCCGGGATTATAAAAAAAAATAATTGAAGAAAGCGGGAATTCTGTAAAACACGGAAACAGTCTTGATTCCTGTTTAGAAATTTTAGAAAAAGAAAAGATTGATTTTATTATTTTGGGGATGGATCATGAAAACCCTGAAGGGGAGCAGTTTCTTGTGAAGATGCATGAAAAAGAATCTCCTTTAATTCCTGTTCTTATTATTACAGAAGATGATGATTTATCACTGAATAATCAGCTCTTCTGCTACGGTGTTATTGATATAATAAATAAAAAATATATTAGCGATGAAAATTTTAAGAGATTTTTTGATGTTTTTATTCGGGAGGACCGGCTGCTCAAGGAACTCAGAAATATGAATATTGCAGTTCTTGACGGCAATAAGCAGTGTCTAAACTGTTATAAGGCGCTTCTGGATTTCTATGGTATTAAAAATACTGAGTATTTTTCGGAACCGGAGGAATTGCTTTTCTGTAATACTTGTTATGATTTTTATATTCTGGATGTTTCAATGCCCCGTGTATCAGGTGAAGATGTTGTAAAAATATCAGGGAAAGAAACCGGGACAGTTTTGTCACCGCAGTTACTTACAGAAGAAATAACAGGCTTCTTAATAATATTGTTGTTGCAGGGCAGACAGTTTTTTAACAAGACCTTTTACTGCAAACCTCTTTTATGTCCCGCATGAAAGCAGATGTAAGGCATTTTGCTAAAAATTAAAAACCTGCAGAAAAAATTAAATAATGTTATAATAATCTGAAATATGAAAAAAAATACTGCATTTCAAACGTTGAAAACGAATTTAATAAAATTATTCATTTTCATAAAAAATGTCCTTTGTAAGTTTTATAAAGACCGCTGTCTGATCCGGGCTTCCGGGATGGCTTATGCTACACTTTTGTCGTTTAGTTCCTTTAAGTGCACTTGTTTTTTCTCTGTTGACTGCTTTCGGAGCTTTTGACAGGCTCAAGGATTCAATCCGGACTCTTGTTTTTCAACAGCTTCTTCCCATGCATCAGAATGATATAATTGAATACATTAATATTTTTATTGATAATACAAAAACACTTGGAGTGGTAGGGCTTCTTCTTTTTACTTTAACCTCCGTCTTTCTTATTTCAAATATACAGGGTAATTTTAATGATATCTGGTATGTCCGTAATAAAAAGAGTTTTTTCGGAAAATTTTCTGTTTATATATCAATTATTATAATCAGCACTCTGCTTACAGGATCAGGATTTGCATTAACAGGCTGGATAAAAGTGCAGCCGCAGAGATAACTTTTTAAAAATCAATCTTATGATTCAGTATATTATTCTTTTCCTTCCTAAGCTGCTTTTTTCAATAACTCTTTTTGTTCTGATTTTGGCAGTTCCTTCTGTTAAGGTCAGGATCCCCGGCGCATTAGCTGGAGCAGTTACCGGCGGTATTCTTATGTGGACAGTTAAAACCTTATTTACATCATGGTCTGCTACAGCTGTAAGATATTCAATAATTTACGGTTCAATTGCTCTAATCCCTATTTTCTTATCTGGCTTTATATAATCTGGCTGGTAATTCTTTTAAGTGTAGAAATATCCTATGTCCGGCAGAACGGCAGTATTAACAGTACAGGCGATGATGATTATTCGCTGTTTATGAAATTCAGTGAACTTTTTAAACTATATCTGCTTATTGCTGAGAAGTATTCTGAAAACAATGGCGGTATTTCTCTTGATGAAATTTCAGAAAAGGATGAAATAAGCGGGAGATACAGCAGTTTGATATCAATGCTGGAGCAGAATGAACTTATTTACCGCATAGAGAATGGAAGTACAGTTTTTATACCCAGAACTCCTCCTCACTCAACTGAAACTGTATCTGTAATTAAAAAAATATGCGGATATAATGAGCTTGAAAACCGCTCATATGTTTATGAAAAATATTGCAGATTCTTTTAAAGCAGGTTTTTCAGGAGATAGAAAATATATAAGCTCCCTTTTGAAATTTGCAGATCTTAAAGAAAAAAGGCAGGAGTAAACTATGGATCTGATTAAATTAAAATCTTTTATTACTGTTGCCAAATTAAAGAATTTTAGAAAGGCATCTGAAGAGCTGTATTTTTCCCAACCTGCTATAAGTGCTCAGATCAAAGAACTTGAGAATTATTATAATGTTGAACTTTTTTGAGAGAATCGGAAAGAAGATAAAACTCACCGGAGCAGGAGAGCTTCTGCTTCCCTATGCTGAAGACCTTGTAACGAAATTTGAGGAATCAAGATATTCAGTACAGAATGCATTTCAGAAAAGCAAGGGCCGTATTAAGGTCGGAACAAGTGTTCTTCCCGGAGTATACTACTTCCCTGAAGTGCTTTCCGGGTTTAAAAAAGAATTTCCTGAAATTACAATTGATCTTCAGGTTAATTTTTCATCTGAAATTGAAAAGGGAGTTCTTGATAATAATTTTCATGTCGGGATTATCGGCTCACCTGAAGGTGTTGTTTTAACAGCAATATTGAAAATATTATTCTTCTAAAAGATCAGCTTGTTGCATGTGTGGGACGGGAACACCGCTTTTATAATGCTGATGATATCAGTATAGAGGATGTTGCAGGTGAGGAGCTGATACTGCCTGGAAAAAATACTTTTACACGAAAAGTTCTTGAGGATGAAAATAAAAAAACAGGGTTTTAAAAGCAATATTGTATATGAGATTGCAAATAACGAAATGATCAAGAAAATGGTAGCAGAAAATCTTGGAATATCTGTTCTCTGTTCATCTATGATTGAAGAGGGGAAGGAGGTCAGAGCTGTTCCTATCAAAGATCTTAAATCGCACCGTCATATTGATCTTATATACCGGAAAGACAGGAAAATATCTCCCCTCTTCAGAGTTTTATTGATTATACTGTTCAGGAATCAAGGAAATCCTGAATTACAGGCTGAAGTTTTTTCCTTGAATAAGCCGCATTTTTCTGTGCGAAAATATCCATTTTACTACTGTCGGGATTAGCAATTCCCGGCAGGGATTCGAGCTGTAAATCATTATCATTCATGCACTTAACTATTTCTTTTCTTGAATTTACATCGTCTGAAAAAAGAATCATTTCTCTTGTGAATTCAGGTTCGGTATATGCAATCATAATAAAGAGAATATCAAGATTTTTACTTTTACAGTAATCAGAAATATTGCCGGATATTGAGTTATCTTTTGCAAGCCATTTTGCTGCTGGAAGAAGAGCGGAGCTGAAGCCGCACATTTTATCTCCCATTTTCCATTCTTTATAATCTTTTCGAAGAAGATCTGTTGTTGAGAGAGAAGCTGTATTGAACTTTTCAAACTGAAGTTTCTCAAAAAGTTTTTCCCGATCAAGATTAAAATTCTTGAGGAGAAAATCTGCAATATTTAAATCTTTTTCTGTTGTTCTTTTTGCATCAGGGTTAAAGTTTACAGTATCAAGAAGAATAGTCCCCAGCATCAGCTGAGCTGTGTTTTTATCAAAGAAGAATTTATCCTTTTCCAGAATTTTTTCTGTTACAAGAGTTGATGCAGATCCGACAGGTTCTATTGTTGCTATTTCTTTATTATAAATACCTTCGTCTTTATGGTGATCAATAACTTCGATTACATTTTCCGAGTATCCGGATAGGGAGCCTGCAATACGGTTGTGGTCAACCAGGATTATATCCAGCTTTCCTGATTTTTGAAATTTCTTCTATATTTATTTCATCTGAAAAAATTAAATTATCAGTTTCTATACCTGCTTCGGTGAAAAGATATACAGCTTCTGTTCTTAATTTAAAATCCTCTTTGGGAATATTTATCAGAGGTAAATATATGCTTTTTTCATCACTGTTCTGTGACTGAAGATAGTATGCATAAACTACTGATGATGCCATTGAATCAAGGTCTGCCGCTTCGTTCCCCATAACAAAGCAGACTTTGTCTTTTTTATTCAGACTGAATTTTGAATCAAATAAAAAATGATTTAACATTTTTGTCCTCCATAGATACTCAGCATCTCTGATTAAGGAACAGATCTGCTGATCTGTAAGGAATGGATTGTATGGCGGGCCTGATACCATCCATCTCTTAATTACTTCTCTTAAAATAAGCAGCAAGCTGCAGGATAAATTCATATCCTATTAATAATTAAACCCGCTCTCCGAATAAGGATATCCTAAAGACAGAAAAAATCAATAAATAGATCGTTTTTATCGATTGAAATTTGCTATCATTCTGATAGCTTATTTCAATTGGATATTTATGACACTCATCCGTTATACTTCATTGTAGAAAAATATCGGAGGTGGAATTATGGGCGAAATAATCCCAAGATGGGAATGGCGCCATTTTGCAAAGGAGATCAAGCTTGATATTGATCTTTCAAAATATGAAAAAACACGGCATGTTGAAAGTACAGAAATGTATATTCCTTCAACTGTAGTGGATGAGAATCCCAAATTCAGGGACAATAAAATGGATGTTAAGTCACTTCAGAGAGTAGACAGAGACGGACTTGAGCAGTGGAAACCGGTTATTAAAGTGGAATTTCCTCTTCCTGTCTCAGAAATGGAAAAAGTTTTGAAATCTACAGACTTTCAATGCCTTCTTTTAAATCTGATCCTGTTCCTTTTGAAGAATTTCTTGCAGAAGCAAAAGACAATCCAAGACTTGTACCTGTTGAAGTAGTAAAGGTAAGAGATCTTTATGATGTTGACGGATGTATTGTTGAATATGCAACTGTAACCATAGACGGTAAAAAAATATGTTACTGCAGCTGCAGAAGACCCTGATACCGAGCTTGTTAAAAAAACTGTTAAGAAACTTGGACTTTGGGGAAAAGACAACATAAACTATGTTAAGGCAATAAAAGATTCTGTTAATGGACTTTTGAATTAAATGACAGAACATTTTCGCAGGAAAAGTGTTTACAGCGTCTGAAAACGTTATTAAAGCGTTATAAAAGTATTATAAGGAGAAAATAATGAAAAAATTATTGGTAATTATGTTGATTTTATCAACAACAATGGCTGTTTTTGCAGGCGGCAAAAAGAAGCAGCATCCAGTTTTCCTGAAAAACCAATTAAACTTGTTGTTTATACAGGTCCGGGCGGAGCTGGTGATATTCTTTCAAGAAAATTTACAGATATTGCAAGTAAATATACTGATGCTACGTTTGTTGTTGAAAACAAACCCGGTGCAGGCGGAATAGTAACAATGGAATATGTTGCAACTACAAAACCTGACGGTTATACACTTATGTACATGACAAAATCAAATATTTCAAAACTTGTTACAACTAATTCTGAACTGGATCCTATGACATTTGACTGGATTTCTCTTATGCAGATTGACCCTGAATGTGTTATTACAAATAATAAAAGCGGTGTTGTGACCTGGGAAGAGGTTGTTGCAGATGCTAAAGCTAAAAACGGCGGACAGCTCTGGCTTGGACCTGCAGCCGGCGGACTTGACCATGTTACTGCACAGGCAATATGGAAAAAAGCAGGAATAACAGCTAAATGGGTTCCATTTGCAAGCGGAGGTAAGGCAAAAGCTGCGCTTCTTGGTAAACAGGGTGTGACATATACAGGTAATCCCGGCGAAATTATCGGAAAACCTGATTTTTCTGTAGCAGCAATTTGTGCTTCCGAAAGACTTCCTCAGTTTCCTGATGTTCCTACATTTAAAGAACTTGGCCTTGACGGACTTGAAAATGAAGTTATGTGGAGAGGCTTTGCAGTAAAAGCAGGCACTCCTGATAATATTATTGCATGGTATGATGATATCTTTGAAAAAGTTACAAATGATCCTGACTGGAAAGCAACATATGAGCCTCAGGGCAACATGCTTGTTCACAAAACAAGAGATGAATTTAACAAACTTGTCCAGGATGATTATGCTGCATACAAGGCAGCTGCAAAATAATGGAAGCTCTGAAAATATCATTTCAGAGTACAGCATAAAAACTATTTCGCGGCAGAGGGGTATCCTTTGCCGCGTTTGATTGAATAGCAGGAAAAAATGGAATTAATTAAATTAATGGGAAAAGGATCCGGTTTCTGGCTTCTTATCATATTTATGGCTGTCATCCTGGCAGTATCAATTTTTATTGTACGGAAATCAGGAAAAAAGATTTTACCGGAAGGATTATTCTGCCTCTGTTTTTTATAGAATTTGCAGTTGTTTTTGGAATACTGGCACTTGGTTTTCCTAAAGCATCTGGTGATGAAGTAGGGGCCTCGGTAGTTCCTTCACTCTGGCTGACCGGTATTTTAGGACTGGCCCTTTTTCTATTTATCAGAGGATTGACCGGACAGGAAAAGAAAGATCCTGAGTGGGGAAGAGTAGGGAAGGTTTTTACATTTCTGGGAATGACAGTTGCTTATCTATTTATAATGCAGCTTATCGGTTATTCAGCAGCTACTCTGCTGTATCTTGTTTCAGGGATGCTGTTTCTTTCCTACCGAACTGGAAAGTTATGATTACTTATTTCAGGCGGCTGGGTACTTTTTCCTACTTTATATTTTACCGTCTTCTATATGTACCTCTTCCAAAAGGGATACTTATTGAGTGGATCTTTGGATAAGAAATGGCAAAAACTTTGTTTTTGACATGAGCGACAGAGACTTTCATAAGGAAAGTACTCTAAAGTGTTTTTAGGAGCTTTTAAAAATGGAATTACTTACAAATCTTATTGAAGGATTCGGCTATCTTGGAGGTATTCAGCCGGCTGTAGCAATTGTTGCCGGTGTTATTCTCGGAATACTTGCAGGTGCAATGCCAGGCCTTTCCCCTTCCATGGGGGTGGCGCTTTTGGTCCCTTTTACCTACAGTCTTTCTCCTCAGATAGCCCTGATACTTCTTGTTTCAATATATATTGCTGCAAATTACGGGGGATCAATTACAGCTGTAACAATTAATACACCTGGAACACCTTCAGCTGTTGTAACATCTTTGACGGCTACCCCTTACCCAGCAGGGTAAGGCAGGTGTAGGGCTTGGTACTTCGCTGTAGCATCAACACTCGGCGGAATAATAGGAACAATAATACTTATATTCTTTTCTGTTCCTCTTGCCCGTCTTGCAGTAAAACTGCATCCGGCAGAGTATTTTGCTCTTGCAATATTCGGTCTTACTACAGTTGCCTCGCTTGGAGGAAAAAACTGGGCAAAGGCATTTATTGCAGCTATGCTGGGTCTTTTAATAAATACTATTGGAATTGATCCTATCTCGGGAGTAAAGAGATTTACATTCGGAACCTACCGGCTTTTTGACGGATTCTCACTTATCCCTGCACTTATAGGACTTTTTTGCTTTAAGTGAAGTTTTTTCACGAATAGAGGAATATAAACTGGAAAAAGGAGCTTCTGCGAGTTTTGAAAAAACTCACTGGCCTACATTTTTTGAATACTGGAAAATGAAGATCACAATAATCAGATCATCTGTTCTCGGTACTCTCATAGGTATTTTCCCCGGAGCCGGTGCAACAATTGCAGCTTTCCTCTCATATGACCTTGCAAAAAAGACAAGCAAGGATCCGGATAGTTTCGGTAAAGGAAATCCTGACGGTGTTGCTGCAGCCGAAGCTGCAAACTCAAGTTCAGTAGGAGGGGCACTGGTTCCTCTGCTTGCACTTGGAATTCCGGGCAGTGCAACAACTGCAGTGCTTGTAGGTGCCCTCATGATTCATGATCTTGTTCCCGGTCCGCTTCTCTTTGTGGAAAGACCGGATATTATTTATTCACTTTTGCATCTCTTTTAATTGCAAATGTTGTAATGCTTATCCTTGGAATGTTCGGGGCAAGGTTATGGATAAAGGTAACAGTAATCCCTAAGAAAATACTTCTTCCCTGTATACTTGCAATATCAATAATAGGCAGCTTTGCTGTCAATTATTCTTTCTTTGATGTTGCAACATGCATAGGCTTCGGTACTGCCGGATGGATCCTTAAAAAATACGGATTTCCAGGCGCGCCTATAGTCCTCGGTATGGTACTTGGCGGACTTGCTGAAACGAACTTTCGAAGAGCGGTAATTATGGGCGGATACAATGTATTCTTTACACGTCCTGTAAGTCTGATTCTTCTTGTAACTGCACTTTTATCTTTTGGTGTACCTCTTTACCAGAACTGGAAAGAAGAACGGAAAAAGAATAATTAAACTTTGTCCTTTGGGGTTTTCCTCAAAGGGCTTTTTTTTTACATTATTGAATCTTTCTGCCGATTCCTTTGCCGTCTTTCTATGTGAAATTTGCATTTAGATTTTAATATCTTAAAATCTATAGAATGAAAAGTATAATTGAAAATGTTAATAATCTGTTTAAGGACCGTAATAAAGTTGTATTAATTTTATTTCTTTGCTTTATTTTCAGCTGCTGTTGTAATTTATGCTGTGTATCTTCTTCTCGATATGTCGGGAGGATTCCTCTGGATTATCTCTAAAGTTTTCTATTTATTTGTAAAAATTTGCGCTGAAATTATTTTTTTTATCATGGTAATTAATACTC
>LQAH01000271.1_pt1 | contig 13742 bp, 22 predicted proteins | sample 1535791 | NCBI WGS metagenome assembly LQAH01 (sample SAMN04331585, study PRJNA305678) | bioreactor metagenome | isolation source: bioreactor_4 inoculated with Wadden Sea sediment 2nd replicate of a... | place: Germany:Bremen
ATCCTTTCCATTTTGAAATTTTTCCCTGTCTATGGTAATAATTCTTTCTATATCTTCGTCGTTAATAACCACAATCTCATTCCTGCATTTTTGTAAATACTACTTTTTGTAGCAATAAATGTTTCAGGAAGAATTATTCTTACAGTAAGACCGCCTCCGGTCTTTGATGAAATAATTATATCTGCTCCGGGTTATTTTTCTTATTTTTTCCCATACAAGATTAAGACCGAAACCTCTTCCAGAGAGATTGCTTACGTTCATTTTTGTTGAAAACCGGGTTTGGTAAGGACTTTAAGAAGTGTTTTTTTATTCTGTAAGCTGAGACAGATCATATCCTGAAACTTCTGATATTTTATTAAGATCAAGACCTCTTCCGTCATCCTTAATCTCTATAACAAGCTTTTTGTTTTTCTTATATGTACTGCAGTATATGTGTCCTATTTTACTTTTATTATTCTTGTCTTCTGGTGTTTTATCCTCTATCCGTGATCAACAGAATTTTTAATATATGAATAAGCGGATCATAAATATATTCAAAAAGACTTCTGTCTATTTCAATATCATTGTCATTGAATATAATCTCAACATCCTTACCCAGGTCATACCCCATTTTCCTTATCATGCCGGAAGCATCTGGAATTCCCCTGAAAAGCTGATCATTCGCAGTTTCTTAACATTTTTTCAATAACTGATATTTTCCTAAGCAGTCCTTTCCGGAACTCCTTATCCGCCTTTCCCTGTTTTAACGCAAGGTCCAGTTCATACCTTCAACTGCAACAAAAAGGCGGTCAAGTCTGTTTATTTTAACCGGAATGGAATCAAGTTCCCCTTGGATGAACTGCCTCTGATTCTGAGTCTTCCGCTGTTTTAAAATAATAACTGTATGGAAGATTTATAATCTGTATATTTTCAATCTCATCAACATCTACAATTGAGAATATTTCCTTATATCCGAGTTTTGTTGTTATAAACAGTTTTATTGATGTATACTCTTCATTTTTCTATTTCATCTGCAGCCGGAGTAGATTTTAATCAGATTAGTTTTAATCTCCAGATTATTTATTACAAGATAAAGCCTTGGATATTTCATTACAGAATCTTCTGATATTTCACATGTAATTCGGTATAGTTTTTCACCTCTTTTCATTGACTCAGATAAAAGCTGGAGTTCGAAATCTGTAAATTCCTTACGCACTTCCTCTCTTAATTCTTCAGGAATTCCTTCTTTAGGAGCAGGAAGGTTTTTATCGGAGCTTCCAGCAATTCCGGATGCAGAAACACTGCTGTTTATAACAGATGAATCATCATGAAGCGGAGGATTTTCCAGCTGCCTTTTTTCGGCATCATTGTCATCAGATGTATTGCTGATTTCCTGACTGACTTTTCCTTCGTCCTCTCCTTCAAGATCATATTCAAGAATATAGTATTCCTCTTCTTTTTCAATATCAGACTGATTTATTGAATCATCAAAGATATATTCATCTTCAGTTTCGTTTTTAGGAGATACAGCCTTTATTTCAGAAGGAATATTTTCTGAAGATAAATTGTTTTTATTTTCTGCATCAGGCACCGGTTCAACTGCACCATGTATTTCAAGTTCGCGTTTTATAATCATGGAAAGATTATCAAGCTCAGTTATTATTCTTCCGCATTCTTTTTCATCCGGGACTGTTTCTCCGCTTCTGAAAGATTCAAGAGTATTTTCAATTTCATGGGAAAGATTTTTTGTTTCTGTCATCTGCAGATACGAAGATTCTGTTTTTATTGAATGGACAGCTCTGAAAGCAGCTTCAATATTGCTTTCCACATCCTGATTTTTTTCAATATTTATAAGGGAGTTTACAGCCTGAGTTGTATATTTTTTGCTGTCTCTTATAAATAGTTCTGTTAGTCTGTCCATTCTTTATCCTTATTCTCTGCCTGCTTTATCAAGCGATATCATCAATTCAATTTCTCCGGTAGGGATATTCAGATTTCTTGATATCAGTTCAATTTCAATTCCGTTTTTATACATCATAATTACCCGTTCTCTTGTATCAAGATCATCTGTTATATTATTATTATCGGTATTTTCAACAGCCGGTGTATCTATAATTGATTTTTCCCGGGCAGTTCAACCTTTATTACTTCTTCCTCTTTTTAGGGTGTTTTTCAAAAAACTTCTGCTCTCAAGTTTTCTGTATATTTCTGTTTCATCACTGCTGCCTGATTTTTCCCTGTTTATTACAGATACCACCCTGTCTGCATCTTTAACAGCATCTTTAAGCTGTCCGATTTTTGCTTCCAAAAGCTGGAGATTTCTTTCAGTTGTCCTGTTTATTTCAATCACAAGGTTTTCCGCTTCCTCTTCGAAGCTGTCTTTAGTTCTGCTGTTTTCTTTTTTCAAAAGACTCCATTTGAGGTAATGAAACATGAAAAACAGTATTACAAGATTTATAACAATGTTAATTACTACTGCCATTATTTATCCGCTGAAATCAATTTTATTTCCAAGATCAGGATCACTGAGGATTTCCTTTTCAACTGGAATATTATTTTCATCTTCCTTATCTTTTTCATATTTTTCTGCTGACCGCTGCCCTGGCTTCCATCTTCCTTTACTTTTCCGAACCGGATTCCGGGGTCTCAGCTCTGTGAACACTTTTATCATCATGCTGGTTTTTTTGACAATTTCACTGCCCTGGATTCCTGCTGTACAACTGCGCTGTTTTTAATGCTGCCTGTTCTCTACCAACCTGATTCATTTTAACAAATAATGTCTGCAGATCAATCGGCTGTATAGGCATTATTCCCTCCTTATAGCGTTAGAACACCTTCTTTTTGAAAGTCTCTATGCTATTAAAAAAAAAGCAAGCTTTTTTTCATTCTTTTTCAACGCTATCAAGCACTTTTCAGCGGAAAGTCACTTCTGCTAATGAAAAAAATCAGCTTTTTTCATTCTTCCTCCAAGGTCTCTTCTTCAGGTTCTTCATATTTTTTGGTCTTAATTACAGAGTCCTCATTAACGAATGTTATACGTTTAAGTTCATTCTTCAACTCAAGGTGAGCATCTCTTATTGTGATTTTTACACCGGGAAAAACAGTAGCTGAAGCAGATATTCTGCCTACATGCTTAAGTGACTGCAGATATTTATGGATTTCGTCATTTTCAGCTTCTACTGATTCCATATCACTTTTCAGTTCAAGCATTCTGGCATTTAAAACTTTCAAGAATTTTTTCCTTTTCAGGAGGGAATTTCCCTCTCATTTTCTTTTTAAGGTTCTCAAGAGTGACCAGATTTCTGTCTATATCGTCAATTTCCTTTTCAATCTCATTTTTCTTCTGTTCAAGTTCAAGAAGCCTTGCCTTGCTTCTCGGATCAAATCCTACTTCAAGTTCGGTCTGTCCTACTGCAAGAGAGCCGAAATTCTTGGCAGAAATTTCTTCTGTAGCCCTTATACGGCCCCCTACTATTGTAGCTCTCTTTCCGCGGCAGATTATTTTGTTATTTGAATCAACAAAGGAGTTTATAATACCGTCACTGACAAGAACCATTCATCAGCCTCGACAGTAGAGTTCTGTATAATTTAGCAACTACACCTTTACCTGATTAACAAGTCCGCCTTCCTTACAGTTAATACCCTGATGAACAATTATATTACCGACTGCATCCAGATTACATTTCCAACATTGCCCATAACTTCGATATTGCCGGTTGCTTTAATTGAAAATCCGTCTTCAACGCTTCCTTTAACCACAACTGTTCCCAGAAAGTGAATATTTCCTGTTGTCAGATTAACATCCCCGTCAACTACATAAACATTTTCAACTGTGATTTTGTCATTCAGCATCATAACCTGTCCGTTGCATGCGGCTGTAACTTTAAGGCCGTCTGATGAAAGTTCAGCATTATTCCCGATCTTTATTTCTTCATCAACTCCGTTTTTAGCATCAAGAGGCTTTCCTGTTATTGTTCTTCCCTTAACACCTTTTTCTGCAGGTGTTTTTTCTGCCAATATCTGCCCGGCAACAACATTCTGGACAAGATTTTTATCTTTAAAATCAATCTTTCCGCCCTTTTCTTTCATAAAGGCGGGAATTGCATCTGTATTAAAATTATATTTAACTTCTGCATCACGTCCGTTGACAGGAGGAGTACCCTCTGCAACAAGAACCGGTTCATTGTAAAAAGGATGGTCGATTATATCTTCAACCCGTTTCTCATCAACACCGTATATAACAGAGTTGTTTTTTAGAAATGAAAGAAGTGTATCTTTAATTATATCGCTTCCCCCGGGTCCAGGAGGTGAAAAAACAACATAGGCTTTCATATCGCTTTCTTCGATTTTAAGAGAAAGAATGGTGTCATTTGCAGGATTATGGATAAATGATCCTATATTGACCGGCATGCTGTCTGCAAGTTTAACTACTTTTGAAATAAGTCCCGGATTATAATTGCTTACGGCCCTTTCCTTTAGCAGTTTTACAGCTTTTATCAGCTGAGGCTTTTTTACCCTTTCCTACAGGAGCTGTTACTTTCAGCATTACATCGCCTTTAAAAAGAGTAATAATTATTTCTCCGTCTTTATCAGGAATTACATCCTCTTCAACAAATTCATCAAAACCGATATTATCTAGAACATCAGATTTTTCCTCTTCCTCTTCAATTTTATAAACAACAAGATTAAAATCTTTTTTTCCGAATCCAAGAAATCCTTTTGAGCCCTTAACTATAACTTCATATTCAAGATTTTTTCTGTCACCTGAAGTTCAATAGCCGCTTCTTTCAGACCCTCCTCCAGAGTAGGAGCTGTTATCTGTACAGATTTTATCTGACGGTCTTTTTCAGCCAGCTCTTTCATAAAATCTCTGAATTCCTGAAGATCCAAGACTTCTTTCATTTATCTACATTATCCCTTTTTTCAGACTGGTAAGTTTTGCTCTCAACCTCATAATAGCCTTAGTATGAAGCTGGGAAATTCTTGATTCTGTAACTTCAAGAACTTTACCGATCTCTTTTAAAGTAAGATCCTCATAATAATAAAGTACAAGGACCTTTTTTTTCTTTATCGGGAAGCTCGCTTATAGCCTGTACTATTACCCTTTTAATTTCATCTTTTTCTACAATTGTATCGGGATTAAGACTTGAAGGAGACTCAATACTGTCCACAATAGCCACTTTATCGTTATCCTCTCCTGAATACCACAGATCATTTAGTGATATTATTGAAGATGATGATATTTTCTGCATTGTTTTATGGAGATCATTAATAGAAACACCCATTTTTGCAGCAATTTCCATATCAGATGCTGATCTTCCCAGCTGGGCTTCAAGAGTATGAATTGTTTCCTCTATTTCCTTGGTTTTCTGTCTTACAGATCTTGGAACCCAGTCAATAGACCGAAGCTCATCATATATAGCACCCCTGATTCTTGTAACCGCATATGTTTTAAATTTCACGTGTTTTTCAGGATCATATTTTTCTATAGCATCAAAAAGACCGAATACTCCGAAGCCGACAAGATCATCAAACTCGACATTATGAGGCATTCCGACAGCAACTTTTCCGGCAACATATTTTACCAGAGGAGCATACTGGCGCACAAAATAATTCCGGATTTCAGGATCTTTCTTTTTTTATATTTGATCCAGAGCTCCTGCTCTTCCTGTTCAACATTTTTCTTTTCAGCCATTTATATCATCCTTCCTGGTCTTTTTTAGTATAGTTTTAATAGCTTTTGCCATTGTTCCTGCATCAACATTTCCGCCAAGTTTATTAAGCGCATCATTTTCCCTTCCGCCAGGGCTGCTTTCTGAAGGTCCGGATATAAATGAAACATTTTCATCTAATTCCGGCAGTGAACTGCTGTTCATACTGTCATCCATAACTTCTATTACTTCATCAGAATCATCAGCATCTTTAAGGATACTGATATCATCAATACTTTCCTCTTCAACTTCTTCAATAAAATCCTTCCGCAGAAGTTTATCTTCATCCATATTTTCAGATTCAGAATCTTCGGGTGTATAAGGATTATCATCATCTATTACAACATCAAGATTTCCGCCTGTATTTTCCTGCGACGTCATTATTTCATCCCTGTCCGACATGAGTTCACTCATTTCGGGTAGAGCTTTTTTTAACACAAAAACAGCTCCTGTAACTATCATTGTAAAAAAAAGCAGATCCGATTAACGATCTTAAGAAAATTACAGAAAAAGGATTTCCGCTTAACAGGCCTGTTAAAAACGAAAAAATAAATCCTGAACCTGCAACAAATAAAATACTTTTAATTTTTAACAATTCCTACCTCATTATTAAGAGTATTTTAAAAATTTACAGCAGTCAAGCACATTGTCTGCTAATCAATAGTCCGCAAAAATTTTTTTAAAAAAGCTTCCAAGTCCCCCGCCTTTCGCGGTATTCTATATTTTCAAGCCTGCTTACTATATGTTTTACACATATTGCAGCCTTGCTTTTAGGTTCTGTAACAACAAAAGGCTTCTGCCTTATAACTGCATTCTGTACAACAGAATCATCATAAACATAACCGAGATAATCAACTTTGATATTTAAAACTGTCCTGCAATATTTACAACCCTCTGTGCAACTTTCTTTCCTTCTGTCACAGATTTAACCCTGTTGACGATCAGTTTAATACTCATATCAGGATTATCAAACTCTGTTGCAATTATTTTAATAATACCGTAGGCATCAGTAATTGCAGTCGGTTCCGGAGTTGTAATAATAACAGCATCATCAGCTGCAGCAATAAAGGCAAGAACATTATTTGAAACACCGGCGCTTGTATCAATAATTATTATATCAGCAAAGGAAAGTTCCTTCATCTCATCAATAAAACTGTGTCTTTCATCATCTTCAAGATTTGCAATTTTGGAAAATCCGGAAGCTCCTGCAATAATATTTATTCCGTAACCGGTATTTATAAGAATATCTTTCATTTTTTTCTGCTTTTTGATCAGATTAAAAAGATTATATTCAGGTATAATTCCCAGTATTACATTAACATTGGCAAGACCCAGATCTGCATCAAGAACAACAACATTTTTACCAAGCATGGAATAGGCAATTGCCAGATTTATTGAGAGATTTGTCTTGCCGACTCCTCCCTTACCGCTTGATATAGTAATTATCCGGGTCTTTTTATCAGCTTGTGCAGGAACAATATTCTGTTCCTCTACCATCTTTCTTAAATTTTCAGCCTGATCTATCATACTTTTCTCCAATGCCTTTTTATTTTACGATATTAAGTTCACCGAGGTTTTCCAGAAGAATATCCTCATCTGCGTATTTAATATCATGAGGGACTTTCTGTCCTGTTGTAATATATGATACCGGTTTATGCTTTTCGCTTAATGCACTTATTAAATTTCCTGAACAGCGGGTTTCATCAAGTTTGGTAATAATTACAGAGCTGTATTTAAATGATTCAAACTGCTGCATAATTTCGTGTATATCAGAAACTTTGGTTGTTGAACTCACAGCAAGATGAGCTTCCGCAGTTGTTCCGCAGGCATCAAGCATTTCTTTCATTTCTGCAAGATGTTTATAATCTTTTGGACTTTTTCCAATTGTATCAACAAGTATTAAATCTACATTTTCACTGTAAAGAGCTATATACTTTCTAAGCTGATCAAAATTTTCCGCACAGACTACAGGGACGCTCATTATTTCCCCGTATGTTTCAATCTGTTTCTTTGCTCCGATTCTAAAAGAATCTATTGTTATAATCCGTACAGAAAGCGGTTTAGTATTAATTCCGAGAGAATTAATAGCTGCAAGTTTTGCAATAGTAGTGGTTTTACCGACTCCTGTAGGTCCTACCAGGATAAAATCCGGGGAGTTGTCAGAGGGGTGTGTCGGGAAATATAGTTATTGTATCTTAATAAAACCGCGTACTTTTTTAAAACAAGATTAAAATTATCAAGATCATCAAGTGAAACATTTCTTTTTATTGTTTCAATTATTCCTCTTATATATGATGCTGAAAATCATTTTTCTCGAGAAGTTTTTCTACTTTTGTAATAGTGGGATGAGGTTCATCTGATGCAAGAGTTCCTTCATCCAGTCGGGTTTTAATATCATTTACTGCCTGCATAATCTCATTAAGAGCGCCGCCGCTTCTTGAACCTGCCGCCTGAAGAAGTTTTTCCTTTTCCTCTTCAAGATTTAATAAAGGTTTTTTCTTAAAAGGATCCTGAGAAATATAACCTTCTATCTGAATCCCTTCCTTTTTAAACATCCCCAGAAAGCCTCCAAGAAGAATAGTTTTCTGGCTCATAATTTTAATTTCATTGCCGTATTTTGTCCTGGCTTTTGAGACTGCTTCCTGTATTGTCGAACCCTGTTCTGTAAAATAATTCATAACCGCACCTGTTTTAAAACTTTTTATTCCGGATAAATCCGGGATTATTCAAGGCATATCGCCTCAGACAGGCATAAAATCTATGCACCCCGCCTGAGGCAATACGCCTGATTATATTTTAAAATGTAATCTCCCCGAGTATTTCAAAATTAATATCTGTTTTAAGCTCCCTGGCAGATATAACTGCTACAGCAGGAAGCTCCCTTTCAATTGCTTTTTTAATAAGAGGTCTTGCCTCTTCTGAACAGAGGACAACGATAAATTTATTAAGGTCCCTGTACTTCATCATTTCATTTGTTACGCTGTTGACAAATGAAGACATAAATTCCCTGTCAAGAACAGGAATATATCCTTCTATCGTTTCCACTTTTGATTCTATTATATGAGATTCAATTTCCGGATTAATTGTTAATACATTCAGAACTTTATTTTCATCTGCATACTGAAGGCATATCTGTCTGCCTAAAGCCTGCCTTGTCTTCTCGGTAAGGAATACCGGATCTTTTGACACTACAGCAAAATCTCCCAGAGTCTCAAGTATAACAACCATATTTCTTACTGAAATCTGCTCTTTTAAAAGGTTCTGCAGAACTTTCTGTATTTCACCGAGATTAAGAGCCTTTTTAACTTCATCCACAACAGCAGGATATTTATCATGCATGGAATCAATAATTGACTGAACTTCCTGTCTCCCCAGGATTTCAGAGGCATGTTTCTTGATTATACCTGTAAGATGAGTTGCAATTATTGAAGGAGGATCAACTACCAGATAGCCTGACTGTTCAGCCTTGTCTCTCTGATCTTCTCCGATCCACTGTGCCGGAAGTCCAAAAGCAGGGTCTGTTGTTTTTTCACCCTGGAGCTCCTCTTCTATTCCCCCTGAATTAATTGCAAGGTAGTTATTCATTCGTATTTCCGCTCTGCTTATATCAACACCTTTTATCTTGAAACAGTACTCGGAAGGTTCGAGTTTCATATTATCCCGCACCCTGATTTTAGGAACAACAAGTCCCAGCTCTGATGCTGTCTCTCTTCTTATTCTGGTAATTCTTTCCAGCAGATCCGCCCCTTTTTCCTTATCTACAAGTGGTATCAGACCGTATCCAAGTTCAAGAGAAAGAGGATCAAGAGGTTCAATTCCCGGTATATCAGATGATTTTGACTCTGACTGTTCTTCCGGAGCAGCCTCCATGACTGCGGCTGCTTCCGCATTTTGTTTCCTGCTCAGTCTTGTTCCTGTAAAAGCCATAATTAGAGCCATAGGAATAAGCACATACCAGGGGAATCCCGGTAAAAGCGCAAGCAGGACAAGAAATATTGCTGTTATATAGTAAACACGGGATTCCCGTGTAAACTGATCAGAGATATCGCTTCCGAAACTTCCGTCGGAAATTGAACGGGTTACTATAATACCGGTAGCAGTTGATATAAGAAGCGCAGGGAACTGTGTAACAAGACCGTCGCCTATTGTAAGTGTAATATAGTTATTTAGTGCAAGCTGAAAAGGCTCATTATGGTAAATCATACCTACAATAATTCCGCCTACAATATTTATTGCAGTAATAAGTATTCCGACTTTTACATTTCCGGATACAAATTTTGATGCACCGTCCATTGCTGAATAGAAGTCAACTTCCTTCTGCAGATCACGTCTCTTTTTATTGCCTCATCTTCAGTAAGAGCACGCTAGCAAGCTCTGCATCAATAGACATATTTTTCTGAACCATACCGTCAAGAGTAAATCTTGCAGCAACTTCAGCAACTCTTGTTGCCCCTTTTGTAATTACTATAAACTGTACAGCAATCAGAATAATAAATATAATAAATCCTATTACAAGCCCTTCAGGTCCTGCTGTACCGACAACAAACTGTGAAAAAGCCCTTACAAGTCTTCCGTCGAATTTAGCGCCCTTTGAAAGAATCAGTCTTGTAGATGAAATATTCAATGCAAGTCCGAATACTGTGGAAACAAGAAGCAGTGTTGGAAATATTGAAAAGTCTGTTGTATTTTTGAGTACAGTACAATGAGAATAACCAGCAGACTCAGCATCAGATTAAACGACATAAAGGAGTCAAGAAGAAAAGTCGGCAGCGGTATAAGCATCATTGCAAGGACAAGGATGACACCTGCTGCTACAAAGAGATCATTTTGTTGCTGAAAACTGACGGATTTGAACCTGAATCAGACATTATAAACCGTCTCCTGTTTTAATTATACTTTTTCGCATATCTTTTATATTCCTTACATTCATTATATCGTAAAATGATTTTATACTATATTTTGATATTTTTCTAAACTGCTTCAAAATCCCTTCCTTCAAGCTTATAAACTTCAGACAATACAATTGAAACCATTTCCCAGTACTGTACAGGGATTTCATCGCCTACTTTTACTTCAGCAAAAAGAGCTCTTGCAAGAGGTTTGTTTTCCATTACAGGCACATCATTTTCCTTTGCAACTTCCCTGATTCTGAATGCTATCTCGTCCTGTCCTTTTGCTGTACCTGGGGGCTTCCATTGCAAAACGTTCATATTTAATTGCGATAGAATAATGAGTCGGGTTGGTTACAACTACATCTGCCTGCGGTACATTCTGAATCATATTCTGGCTCATAAGGTCGCGCATTCTTTCCATAAGCATGTTTTTAACCTGAGGATCACCTTCGAGCTGTTTCATTTCCTCTTTAATTTCCTGTCTGGACATTTTCAAAGACTCTTTGTGCTGTTTTCTCTGAAACATATAATCAGGAAGCGCAAGAATAAGCATTGCAAGTCCTGATTCAATTATAAGTCTGAAAACTATAGTAGAGATCAGTCCCAGAGCTGTAAGAGGAGTCTGTGTCGAAAGATGAATAAGTTTATCAGATTCCATCCTTAAATTCATATAAAGAAGGACAGCTATTATAAAAACTTTAACCAGAGTTTTAAAGAGATTAAATGCAGCTTCTGCTGAAAATACAGCTCTTTTAAAAAACCTGACAAAATCCGGAGATATTTTATTAAAATCCGGGGTAATCGGTTTTGTAGAAAACAAAATTCCAACCTGCATCAAATTACCTAAAAGCGCTGCAGTAAAAGCTACAAGAGCTATCGGAAGAAAGACTTTAAGGAAATAACTTAAAAATACAGGCACTATTGTTCCCAGTCCGGCAGCATCCAGTTCTGATGAAATTGTAAAAAAATATTTCATCATTTCAAGAATATTGCTCATTATATATTTTGAAAACACAGCAATAGTTGTAATAGTAAAAATAATAACTAATGACGGAGCAAGTTCTGGAGATTTCGCAACCTTTCCATCTTCCCTTGCCTTTCTTATTTTGTGTTCTGTCGGATCTTCAGTCCGGCCTTCATCTTCCGGAGCAAACCACTGAATATCGATTTCAGGCATATTACTGCCTGTATACATGAGGTGTTTCTTCAGCAATTCATCGAAAAGAGGTGAAGATGCATTATAAATTATCATCCTGCCCCCTTATAAAGAGAATACCATCTCAGAACTTCTGTAAAGCTGTTATCAATAATTACTGAAAACCGGCCTATAAGAAAGGGAAGACTTAAAAATATAATCGCATAAGCAGTAAGAATCGCAATTGGAAAACCCATCATGAGAAGGTTCATCTGCGGAGCTGCTTTTGCAAGAAGACCGGTTGAAACAGATATAAGAAAAAGAGTTCCTAAAATAGGCATTGCAAATGACAAGAGCATGTTCAAAAAGTCTTCCAAGTCCTGTAAGAGTCATTGTAAAAAGATGCTCTTTCTGAGTCATCAGTGTATATGCATTGAGTGACTGAAAAGATCTGTATACACCTGTTAAAAATACTTTATAAAATCCGCCTGCAGATAAAAATACAAACATTGCAAAATTATTAAGCATCTGTCCCATTATAGGTATCTGTATCTGAGCAAGAGGGTCGAAAACAACTGATGCTCCGAAACCCATCTGCATCGAGAAAAACTGTCCTGCTACAAGAAATGATGTAAAAATAAGCTGCAGAAAAAATCCGCTTAATATACCGATTGCTATTTCTCCTATAAGAAGAAATACATATGCAAGACCTGTATCCGGTATTGCATATCCGGCTGACTGGACTTCAGGAAATACAGCAACAGCTGTAAAAAGTGCAAGAGTTATCCTTACAACTGCAGGAAATGCAGTGGATGAAAGAAGCGGTGCTATGGAAATAAGAGCAAATACCCTGGCAAAAATGAGGAAATATAACTGTGAATTTTCAACAAGGGTATAAAAAACATAACTATTTAACCATATCAGGTATCAATGAAATTATTCTTACAGCAAACTGCTGCATTGAACCCATCATCCATGGCCCCAGAAATATAATTGTCCCGAGAATAGCTACAATTTTAGGAACAAATGTAAGAGTCTGTTCCTGAAGCGAAGTAGTAGCCTGTATTACAGATATTACAAGACCTACAATCATCCCGATAAGAAGAACAGGGGAAGCCATCATAATAAGCTGAACAATCGAGTTTCTGAAAATGTAAACAGCAAGACCTAAATCCATATATTATTCCCCCTATAAAAAGCTTTTAACAATTTGTCCTGTAATAAGACTCCAGCCGTCAACAAGTACAAAGAGAACAAGCTTGAACGGCAGTGATATCATTACAGGAGGAAGCATAATCATCCCCATTGACATGAGTGTTGAAGCAACAATCATATCTACAACAATAAAAGGAATAAATAAAAGTATTCCTATCTTGAACGCTATTGTCAGTTCACTTAAAACATAAGCCGGAATAAGAACATAAGTCGGTACTTCAGAAAGGTTCTTCGGTTTGGGAAGTCCTCTCATCGTCATAAAGAGTTTTATATTTTCCGGATGGTTCTGCATCTGACGGAACATAAAAATCCTTAAGGGCTGTTCAGCATTCTCATACATCTCAGCTATACCGATTTCTCCGTCTGAAAAGGCTTTAAAGAATTATCATAAACTTCTGTAAAAGTCGGCCACATTATAAATACAGTTAAAAACAGGGCAATTCCCATTAAAACCTGGGTGGGAGGAACCTGCTGCAGAGATAAAGCTCTCTTAATAAAGTCAAAGACAACAGCTATTCTTAAAAATGATGTGGTAAGAAGAATTATTGATGGAGACAGTGTAATTACAGCAAGAAGAATGAGAAGCTGTATGGAAAGCGCTACTTCCTGATTTGATTCAGGCTGCCGCACGGCAATATCAACAAACGGTATTGTAAGAGCATTGCCGTCTGTGTCCTGTGTCTGAATAGTTCTTTCCTGAGAAGAAACTGTGTTTAGAGATATAAATGTAAGAACAATAATAAATATTACTTTTTTCATTCCCCCGTCATGAAATAGATCAGTTATTTTAAAGCTTTTCCATACGCTTTT
>LQAH01000272.1_pt1 | contig 13710 bp, 15 predicted proteins | sample 1535791 | NCBI WGS metagenome assembly LQAH01 (sample SAMN04331585, study PRJNA305678) | bioreactor metagenome | isolation source: bioreactor_4 inoculated with Wadden Sea sediment 2nd replicate of a... | place: Germany:Bremen
GGGCGTGGTCATGGCCCTGTACGGCGTGGTGTATGCCGTGCTGGAAAACGATGCTAGACGGCTTTTGGCCTACCATATCATCAGCCAGGTGGGGTATATGGTGGCCGGGGTGGGGATCGGTACGGAACTGGCCGTCAACGGGGCTTGTGCCCATGCCTTTGCCCATATCCTTTACAAAGGCCTTTTGTTCATGGGGGTCGGATCGGTACTGTACATGACCGGCAAAAGCCAGTTCACCGACCTGGGAGGGCTGTACAGCAAAATGCCCCGGGCCTTTGTGTTCACCCTGATCGGCGGGCTGTCCATTTCCGCGTTTCCGCTGTTTTCCGGATTTGTGAGCAAATCCATGATCGTGGCAGCCGGATTTGACGACCATCTATACGGTGCCGCGTTTCTGCTCAACCTGGCTTCGGCCGGGACGTTTCTGCACACCGGCCTCAAAGTCCCTATTTCATCTGGTTCGGGAAAACAACTGTACCATTGATACCTGGGAAAAGGCCCAGGATCCTCCGATGCACATGCAGCTGGCCATGGGGATCGCTGCATTCCTGTGCGTCTTCATCGGAATGTATACCCCGTATCTGTATGGCATGCTGCCCTATGCCGCCGTTTACAAGCCCTATACCGCCTATCATGTGTCCGAATCAATGCAGATTCTACTGTTCACAGCCCTGGGATTTTTTATTTTTTTGAAGAAACTGACACCGGAACCGGTGATCAGTCTGGACATGGACTGGTTCTACCGGATGGGCGGGCGGGTGTTTCAGCTGGGGGCCCGGAAGGGCATGGATTATTTGAGTGTCCGGGCCCATAAATATCTGGGGGGGGCTCTTCCCCGCAGCCTCAATATATTTTCCCGGTCCGGTCCGGCCCGGTTGAGCCTTCTGCTGATTCGGCCCCTGTGGTATCTGACCGGAGTGAAGGTCCAGGGGCCGGAAGGGGCGGAGAAGCGGTTTACAGAAACGTTCAGCCAATCTTTGTTCACCATCGGCTCTTCTGCCGTGTTCATCATCATTGTGCTGATGGTGCTGCTTTTCTTTATTGCCTGACGTCGCTGAACGGTTTGTCTGATGCGGGTGGCAGTTCTTTGATCAAAAATCGCTCAGAGATCAACGAACTCATATCCTTCAGAACGGTACCCTTGATTTTCCGGATATGGAACGACAGAATCCGACTCTGATAATTTTCAACAAATTGTTTGAGTTTCTTTTTGGCCTTGTAGAATTCAGGCCCCAGAAGACCGGGGATAAGGCCGCCGACATCGGTCACCCGGCCTTCACAGATCGTGTGCGGCTCATCGCCGATCAACACTTCCCATTCACCGGCCAGGTGGACGCCGATTTTTTCCAGTAACGGATAAAACTCATGGGTGACAAACTGTTCATAATTTCTGTAGTCACCCGGTTTTAAAGTGATGACATCCCACATCTGGTTGAACTTGACGGTGCCGGGCGAAATACTCATGGAGTAGCTGCCCCGTTCGGCAATGGGCATCATGACCCGGGTTTTGTAGTTTTTGACAAGATTGAGCAGGTCCGACTTCAGCAGCCGGTAATCCCGGGTTTAAGGGCAGATTCCAGCTGGTCCAGATCACTGCTGACCGTCTCCAGGATCACGTCACTATAGGAACCCACCAGCACGGACCATCCGGCAACTGTGTGCATTCCAAGCCGGTTTACGCCGGGAATGAATTTTTTGATGATAAAGTCGGCATATGCTTCCTTTGAGGAAGGAGTGATTGTCCAGTAGTGCATCAGTTTCACGGCCATGGCAGTCCTCCTTGTCCGGCGTTCATGTCACTGGCTGGTGCATTGCTGTTATCGGATCATCAGGTATTGATACTTCAGCTTCAGAGTTAAATGAGACAGCCGGATTTGTCAACAAAATATGGTTTCCCGGCCGGACCGCTAGGACGGCCGGGCCACCAGAACCGGGACACAGGATTTGGACATCACCCCGCTGGCAGTGCTTCCGAGCATCATCTTTCCGAATTCGCCATGGCCGTTGGTCCCCATGATTATCAGGTCAAAATGATCCGTTGCTGCGATTCTGGTGATTTCATCCACCGGGTCACCGGCAGTGACGATAATCCGGTTTTCAGACAACGGGCAATGGGGGATTTCCGATAACACTTTCTGGGAGGTGACCCGCATCCGTTTGTGCATGGCTTTTTGGCCGCCTCTATTTTGTCGCGGTTCAGCGCGTCCCTCTCATTCTGATTCATGGTGCCGGCCAGATTGACGCCTACTCCGCTGGAAAAATTATCCAGGATATCCGGCACCACATGGACGGCATGGACATCTGCATTGAATTTGTTTCCGATGGCGCAGGCATATTTTACGGCATGCCTTGCGGTGGGGGACAGGTCGGTGGCAAACAGAATTTTTTTAATGTCCATAACCATGGATCCGGCGATTCCCAATGCTTCATCCGGGGCGTCCCGTCCGGCATCGGGTTCGGATTTTATCGGTTAGGCGGACCGAACATCACATGGATGAATTTGACATACCAGGCAGCCGACTGAATCTGAATGATATAGGCCAGCGATATCAGCAGGGCAATGGTCAGCCCTTCCTTTCCAAACGCAGTCATGGCAATGGCCAGAGCGATGGACAGATCCCGCATGACCACTCCGAACACCATGGCAATGGCATCTTCCCGTTGGAACAAAAGACGGCCCGCAACGGTCAAAAACACATAAGAGATCAGATAAAACACGGCCAGGGGCAGCAGGATAATGAGAATATCGCCGGGATTGGCAATGATGTGCTTTGCTTTCAGAGACATGGCCACAAATGCGATGAGCACCACGCCCAGGGCTGAAAACGGCGGGAATTTGGGTTTTATTTTTTCATTCCATGACTGGGTGCCGTATTTTCTTCTGGCGTAGGTCTGGGTCAAAAGGCCCATCACCAGGGGAAGAACACAAAAATGGCGATCTGCTTGAACATATGAAGCATATCCACGTCAATGGTGGCGCCCATGAATACCTTGGTGTAGACCGGTGCGGCCAGAGAGCCGATGACCAGGCCGAACACCACCATCTTGATGGCGGCTTCCTTGCTGCCTTTGGCAAATCCGGTCCAGGAAATGGTCATTCCGGATGTCGGGAGAACCCCGATCAGAAAAAGTCCCACCGCCCACAGGCCGTATTTGGGATCCTGACCGGACAGCATCAGTTTTCCGATGAAAAATGCCAGCAAAGGAATGAGAATGAAATTGATGATCTGGGTGACGGCCTGCAGTTTCAGATCCCGCCCTTTGAAAATGGTTTTCACATTTAATGTCACCATCATGGGATACACCATGACAAAGGTCACCGGAATGATAACCTGTTTTAGAAATCCGGCATCGAACAGATATCCGAAAGCCAGGCCGAAAATCATGGAGATGGGAATGGCCCACACCAGATTTTTCTGAATGAATGTCAAAGCTTTGATCATGACTGTTTTTCCTTGTGATGCAGCGCTGGGGTTACGTCAGTATCGCTGAAGTTTTTCTTGGACACGAAATGAATGGCACAGGATGACCGGAATTTGCAGTAAATGTCCGGGTCACGGCATTTCAGACATTCCTCGCATAAATGGATGCCGTGCTTCAAACAAATATAACTGGTTTCCCTGTCCGGGTGGTTGATGCATCTGCCCATGGGTCCCCTCCTGGTCAGTGTCGGTTTGAAAGAATATCGTTCAGGCCTTTTTCCAGCGCTTGTTTGTTCTGTACGCCCACAAACCGTTTGATTTCTCTGCCCCGGTCAAACAATATCAATGTGGGAATGCTCTGGACCATATAATGGGTGGCCACATCCGGCCGGAAATCGATATCGATCTCCACCACGGCGACTTTGCCTGATACTTTTGAGCCAGATCCTTGACCACCGGCGTCATTTGCCGGCAGGGGCCGCACCAGGTGGCACTGAAATCCACCAGGGCCACCTGATCCTTTAAACCGGGGTCCATCCGGGTAATTTCCATGTGTCCTCCTTTTCTGTTTTGGGTTTTTGATCAATCATTCCTGAGTATGATAATTATCAAAAACCGTGCCGAGGAATCATTGTCCGGAAAAACCTGGAAAAGAACCGCTCAGAATATGAATTTTACCCTGATGTGCAGAAAAATGAAAACCATTTTGTGAACCGTTACTAAGTGACCGGGCCGTTTTGGTCCAAAACGGTAACGTTACATTTTGCAGGCGTTAACACCAGATAGGATGAAAATGTTGGGAAAACGGAAAATTTTGATTTCCAGTCGAGATGGAAAATCGGCGTGTTCTGCCAAGGACACATGAACCAGTCGGTAAAAGTCCGGCCGAGGATAACAGACTCAAGCCTCAAAGCTGGAAAGGAGGCGCCATGATACCGAAAAGAAAGCCGGAAGAGAATCAAACCCAAGCCAGCCAATAGAGCATCGCTGAGATCAATCAGGTTCTCACCGGATGGGTCAACGACTTCCGGGCCGGAAAAGGGTTCGTGACGAACGCCGCGCCAGTCCTTTACTCGTCGAAATGAGAGATTTTCCTATAAAAATTGGGATATTTTGCGGATTTAATACAGTAAATGTCCGGATATTTTGATGATTTATTTCATAAATATAGCAGATTTTTTATAAAAATAATCACAATTTCCAATGAATATCAAATTATATCAAAGTTTTATTTTGCAAAAATCCTGCTTGACAATATATATCATATATCATATATGACATAAATGCTGAAATTTACAAAAACCATACCCACCGAAACCAAAACCGGTCAGATTTATCGGCATGTTAAATCATCGATCTTGAAAGGCGAGATCCCTGTCGGGGAAAAACTGGTGATTCAGCATCTGGCTGATCAGTTCAATGTTTCCCCTATACCGGTTCGTGAAGCATTAAGCCGGCTGGAAGCTGAAAATTTGGTTTCAATCGTGACGCATACAGGCATCTATGTCAAAGGTGTCGATCTGGAATGTCTCAGGGAATTATATCCGCTGCGTGGTATACTCGAGGGGTATGCCGTCCGGCTGGCGGTGCATTTAATAACTCCGGACGATTTTGCTGAACTGGAACGGTTGATTGAAAAATGGAACAAGCGATTTCTGACAAGAATCATACTTTGATGGGGCAGTTGAATGTAAAATTTCACAGAAAAATTTATACTGTGTCCGGAAACAAAACCCTGATTTCTCTTATTGACAATCTTTGGGAAAAAACGTTTTTCGCCCGTCTTGTTTTCAAATTCAAACCCTACCGGGCAAAAGTTTCCAACAAAGAACATCGAATGATTGTGGAAGCCTTGAAAGACGGCAATGCCAAAAAAGCTGAGAAATTGATCATTCGGCAAAGCGATAAAACTTTGATGCTGTTGAACAAGCACATCGAAAAAAAGGAAAGGAGGGAGGGAGGCGCTGAAAAAAATAAAAAAAGTTGGGAAAGAGCCCGGCGAAGCCATTGGAGGCTGTCATTGCAATCACAAAAAATTTCAAGGAGAATAAAAACATGTTGATGAGAAAAAAAGACCGCAGAATAAGTACTTTCACCACCATGATCTTGGTTGTTTTGGTTTCATTTTTTCATTTTCCGCAAATGCTGCGGAGAATTTGACCATAGCATCCGGCAAAGCGGGAGGTACCTGGTATCCCATGGGTGGAGCGATCGCAGATATCATCCAGAACAATGTTGAAGGCTATAACATGGCGGTAATGCAGGGCACCGGGGATGCCAACATTATTGGGGTGCACAATAAAATGTATACCCTGGGAATCAGTTTTTCTTTTGCCAATTCAGATGCCTATGTGGGAAAAGCTCAGTTCAAATCTCCCATGACCAATATCGCCGGGCTTGCGGCACTTTATCCGTCACCGCTTCAGATCGTGGTCAGGGGTGACAGTGATATCAAAACCATTTCTGATCTCAAGGGCAAACGCATTGCGCCCGGCCTCAAGGGACCTCCGGTGAAGTACTTATAAGGAACATTCTCAAAGTCCATGGACTCGACTACAAAGATATGAAAAAAGTGGAGCATTTGGCGTATGCCGATGCCGCCATGCAAATGAAAGACGGGCATATTGATGCGTTTATGCCTTTTACCACAGTCCCGGCCCCGGTTATTCAGGATACTGCCGTCTCCATCGGCGGTGGGGTTCGCATATTGTCTCTGAGTGAAGAAAAATTTGCGGAACTCAAAAAAATCAATGATGGATACGCCCCCCTGACGGTCAAGGCGGGGGTTTACAAAGGTCATGAAGAAGATGCGCTCTGCGTAGGCTCAAACAATGTCATCATCTGCCAGAAAAGCCTGCCCGATGATCTGGTCTATGACATGGCCAAAGCATTTGTTGAAAACAAGGAAAAATTTTCCAAAAGTCCACAAGGTCGTTGAAACCTGGACACCGGAATTTGCAGTCAAGGACATCGGCGTCGCCATTCATCCCGGTGCACTCAAATATTACAAAGAAATCGGTGTAATCAAGTAGTATGTGAGATGACAACCTGGTTTGAATTTCAGGACAAGCGGGCCTTTTCATCATAAAAGGGCCCGCTTGTCAGAATAGATTATCGAAATTTTTCTCCACCCTGGGGACAAGGAGCTTTGAATGGATTCACAAACCAGTAAATCTTCAGGCCATAATAGCGGAATTTATAAATACCTGGTTTCCGTGACAGCCTGGGCTATGGCGGCATTCCATATTTACACCGGCATATTTGGTATTTTTGAATCAGTGCTTCAGCGAAGTGCCCATGTCGGATTTGCCATGGTTCTGATTTTTCTTCTGAGCAGCATTCGGGGTAAAAAAAGAGAGGGGCTGCCTCCCTGGTATGACTGGATTTTTATCGGTTTGATCGGTGCTACTGTGGGATATGTTGTGCTGAATGCAGGTGAAATCGCATCCCGGTATTCCTATGTTACCCCTCTGACGAATTATGAGGTGGCAGCAGGCTGTATCGGTATTTTAATTCTGCTGGAAGCTGCCAGAAGAAGCATGGGTCTGGGCCTTCCTGTCATTGCCCTTGTTTTTCTGGTTTACACCTTTGCCGGTCCCTATCTCCCGGGAATCCTCAGCCATCAGGGGTTTTCACTGATGTGGGCGGTGGATCACATATTTTATACGACGGAAGGTATCTGGGGCATTCCGGCAGGGGTCTCTGCCACGTTCATTGTCATGTTCATCATCTTTGCCGCGTTTCTGGAGCAGTCAAAGGGGGCGATTTTTTTATTGACCTGTCTCTGGGACTGTTCGGCAGAGCCAGGGGGGGGCCGGCCAAAGCATCCATTTTTGCGTCGGGATTCATGGGCATGCTTTCAGGGTCTGCCGTTGCCAATGTGGTGACCACGGGTGCGTTTACCATTCCATTGATGCAGCGGCTGGGATACAGCAGCCGTTTTTCCGGAGCCGTGGAATCCGTGGCTTCTTCCGGCGGACAGCTCATGCCGCCTATCATGGGAGCCGCGGCCTTTATTATTGCTGAATTTCTGGGGATGCCTTACATAGAAGTAGCGGCAGCGGCAGCCGTGCCGGCATTTCTTTATTATTTCAGCGCCTTTTCCATGGTCCATTTTGAAGCGCTGCGAATCAATCTCAAGGGATTGCCGGCCAGTGAACTGCCTAAAGTCCGTAAAACCCTGGTATATGGGTTTCAGTTCATCATACCTGTGGCCGTTCTGGTTTATCTGCTGGTCAAGGGAAACAGCCCCATGCGCGCCGGTTTGTGGGCGATCCTGATTACCATTCTGGTCAGTTATATCCGGGTTGAAACCCGGCTGTCCCTGAAAGGAATTCTGTCAGCGCTTGAAAGTGGTGCCAAAGGTGCTGTCCAGGTGGCACTGGCATGTGCCACCGCAGGTATTATCATTGGCGTCTTGACCTTGACCGGTTTAGGCATGCGGTTTAATTCCATTATTCTTCTGATATCCCAGGGAAGCCTGTTACTGACTTTGATATTAACCATGTTTACCTCCATTCTTCTGGGCATGGGTCTTCCCACAGTGGCTGCTTATATCATCCAGGTGTCGTTGACAGTTCCTGTGCTGACCCAGAATTTCGGGGTACATCCCATAGCCGCCCATTTTTCATTTTTACTTTGCAATTATTTCAGCGATCACCCCACCTGTGGCCCTTGCTTCCTATGCCGCTGCCGGTATTTCCGGCGCAGACCCACTTAAAACGGCGATAACATCCTGCCGTCTGGGTTTGGCTGCTTTCATCGTTCCTTATATGTTTGTCTATGCCCCCAGCTGCTGCTGGTAGGCTCCACAACCAAAATCATCCTTGCCACTGTCACATCCATGATCGGTGTCGTCGCATTGGCAGGATCCGTTGTCGGCTGGTTCATCAAAAAACTCTGCTTTTTGAAAGAATATTCCTGATGGGCGCCGCTTTGACACTGATCAAGCCGGGATTGTACACGGATATCATCGGGTTCGGCCTTCTGGCTCTTGTTGTGGCACTTCAGCTCTTGATAAAACGCAAAAAAAACCTGCAACGGCTGATCCGCAGACCGCTCCGTCATGAAATGAGTTTTCCAAGGGAGAGTAAGTATTGTGCACGAAATTAAGACAAAACCAGTAAAACCCGTTGATGTTGAATCCATCCACCGGATAAAGGGGTATGATGCCATTAAAAATAGATATCCGGATTATCTCACTGACGAATCAAAGCTGTCAGCGGAAGCGGTCGAACTGCTTGCCTTTCCGGGCGATGAAAAGGAATTGGCGGCCATTGTCAAAGATGTGATCGCCAGAGGGGAGACCCTCACCATTGCCGGTGCCCGGACCGGTCTGGTAGGTGGATGTGTCCCAGCCGGCGGTGCCCTTATATCGCTTGAAAAATGAACAAGGTGACCGATTTTTATTATGTGGAACAGGCGGATGAGTGGCGGGTGAGTGCCCAGGCCGGGCTGCTTTTATCGGATTTGGATACCATGGTTTCCGAGAAACGGTTTCCAGGTTTGACCGCCCCGCCCGGTTCAAATCTTGCGGAAACCCTGGCCCGGTTTGCAAGAGATCCGGCATCTTACTTTTATCCCCCGGATCCGACGGAAATGAGTGCCACCATTGGGGGGACGGTGGCCACAAATGCTTCGGGTGCCAGAACCTATCGGTATGGAACGACCAGAGACTGGGTCCGGGGCATCCGGGTGCTCACGGTTGACGGAGAAATCCTGGAAATTCCCAGAGGAAAATATTTTACCTCCCCCGGTGGAACGTTTATCCTCCGCAACGCATCAGGCAGACATACTGTCGTGAGAATTCCGGATTATACGCTTCCCAGAACCAAATGCACAGCCGGGTTTTATGCGGCGCCTCACATGGATCTGATCGATTTGTTCATCGGATCCGAAGGGGCATTCGGGGTCATTACCCAAGTGGATGTGGCGTTGCTTCCCAGGGATAAAAAATGTGCCATCATTCAATTTGTCGATTCTGATGATAAAGCGCTCAGATTGGTACAGGCATTGCGGAACGATGCGCACCTTCAACTGGATTTCATTGAATTCTATTCTGAGAATTCGCTGAATCTGCTGAGGCAGATGCAGTCGGAAGCACCGCGGCTGGTGGGTATGCCCCCTATACCGGACTCAGCAGGAGCTGCATTGTTCTTTGATCTATCATTTGATCCTGAAGAAAAAGACCGGATTTCGATGCCTTGGATGAAACCGTCCGCAGTGCCGGTGCCGACTTGAAGCAGTCATGGGCTGGATACGAATCTCGGGAAGTTCTCCGGTTCAAATTTTTCAGGCACCTGCTTCCTGAAAAAGTATCCCAGGTGATTGCTGAAACCAAGAAAAAGCATCCCGGTATTCATCGGCTCAGTTCTGACCTGGCCGTGCCGGATTCCCATCTGACAGATATCTGGAATCTCTACCGAAAGCGGTTGAATGATGCAGGCATCCCCTGGGTAGGGTTCGGGCATGTGGGCAACAATCATTTTCATATATCGGCCATGCCGGAAGATATGGATCAGTTGTCGCAGGGAATGGCTATTTATTCGGAATTCGCCAAAACAGCGGTTGATTATGGCGGGAGCGTCAGTGCCGAGCACGGCATTGGAAAATAAAGCCAAATTTCTGCCCATGATGTATTCCAAAGAACATATTGATCAGATGTTGGCTGTGAAAACGGCATTTGATCCGCTGCTCAGCCTGAACCCAGGAAATATTTTACCACTTGCTGAGGAAACTATGAAAATCGTCGTTGCAGTCAAACAGGTCCCTGAAATTTCGGAAGTCCAGGTAGATCCGGAAACCGGCTCCCTGAAGCGTGAGGGGTGTCTTCGATCCTCAACCTTTTGTGAATATGCACTGGATCATGCGGTCAAATTAAAATCCTATCTACCCGATGTCCACATCACAACGGTTTCGATGGGTCCGCCTCAGGCGAAAAGCGTACTTATCCGGACACTGGAACTGGGAGCAGACGAAGGGATTTTGGTCAGCGACCGGAAATTTGCCGGAGCAGACACCTGGGCCACTGCTTTGACTCTGACAGCGGCGATCCGGAAGTTAGTTCCGAATTTCAGTCTGATTTTTGTGGGCAAGCAGGCAATCGATGGGGATACCGCTCAGGTGGGTCCGGAAATGGCTGAAATTCTCCATCTTCCTCAGATTTGTTATGGCGTGGATTGTGAGATTTTGAAAAACGGTAAAAAAATCCATGTCAAAAAAGAAACAAACTCTGGATATCAGATTATTCAAGCCCGCCTGCCGGCGCTGGTCTCCTTCGGCAAAGGAGAGATGATTCGCCGGGCACCGTCTTTTTCTGACATTGTCAGTGCCAGGCAAAACCGCTTAAGACCATTTCTGCTGCCGACCTAGATATTCCGGATGATGATCTGGGCCTGATGGGGTCCTATACCCAGGTGGTGAAAGTGTTTCCGCCTGCAGTAAAAAAACAGGGCCGGTTGATGATTCATCCGGATACAGACAAGGCAGTCGAATCCATTTTATCCATACTGGAAAGTGAAAAAATACTTGAAAAGGAAACGGTCCGATGATCTTTGTTGACAATGGCCTCTGTACTGCCTGCGGTCTGTGCGGATCCGCCTGCCCTTTCGGCGCCGTCCAGATTTTGGAAATTGCGCACATATTACAGACGTCTGCACCCTTTGCGGGACATGTGCCACAGTCTGCCCGGCCAATGCCATTTCGATACGACGAAACAGTATTTCAAAGGAAGCACTGGCCGATTACAAGGGGATTCTGATCTTTGTTGAATGTCAAGACAGCGGCGGGCGGCAAAAACCAAAGACGGTGGTATATGAACTGTTATCCAAGGGTCGGGAACTGGCGGATAAACTGAATCAGCCGCTGATGGCGGTGATCATGGGAAACGGAAAGGTTTCGGATCCGGATCATCTGGGAAATTATGGGGCGGATCAGGTACTGACATGCACCCATCCTTTGCTGGCGACGTTTTCAGCGGATGGCTATTGTTCTGTCCTGTCAGCGGTCATCTCGGAAATCAAGCCATCCGTCGTACTTTACGGCGCCACCCCCAACGGCAGGGAACTGGCCCCCCGGGTTGCCGCCCGGCTCCGGCTGGGGCTGACCGCGGACTGCACCGGTCTGGATATCGACGATCAAGCCCAGCTGGTTCAGACCCGCCCCGCTTTTGGCGGCAACATCATGGCGGCGATTGTGGCTCCACGGACCCGTCCCCAGACAGCGACCGTGAGGCCCAATGTATTCCCGGTCACTTATTTTGATCCCGCCAGAAAAGCGGATGTTAAGGAAATCGCCGTTACCCTGAACAAGGCGGCAATAAAAACAAAAATTGTCAAAGAGATTAATTTGACGGAAACAGCCGGCCCTGATCTTGAGAAATCAAGGGTGATCGTCACTGTCGGTCGCGGATGCAGTAAACCCAATCTGCTTGAAAAAGCGCGAAAGCTGGCTGAAAAGACGGCCGGTACGCTTGCATGTACCCGCCCTTTGGTGGAAGAAGGGATTTTTCCCCATACGTGTCAGATCGGGCAGTCCGGCATTACGGTGAATCCGGATCTGTATCTGGGTGTGGGCGTCAGCGGGGCCGTTCAGCATCTCGTTGGGATGGGATCATCCAAACCGTCATTGCCATTAATGAAGACCCGGACGCCCCTATTTTTCCATTGCGGATTTAGGGATTGTGGCTGATGCCGATCAGATACTGTCTGCTTTGCTGTCGGCAATCGAAAACCGCTGATTGTCTCTTTGACAGGAATTGCAGACAGCACCGTCACATTGTAAGGGGATTTAACCCTGCGGCAGGAACCCCTTTCCCGAAAATGGCCACACCCCTGGCAAAGGTATCTGCCGCATCGGTCAGTGCCAGGCATTGATCTATGGCAGACACCAGTTCCACCCGACCGGTCTCCAGCCGCATCCGGGTGCACTCGGCCTGGACCACATCCCTGGCAGGGTGTACACATAATTGGGAGCGGAAAGACAGGGGATCTCCGCTTCATGATCACCCGAGGCAAAGGCGGTTTTACAGGCCCTGCGGTCCAGGGAATTCCAGGTTCGGCAGATAAGCGGGCGCTGGCCATACACCATGCAGACATGGTGATCCAGAAAGATACACGGGGTGTTGTCTTTGATTGTTACCCGATGAGCCAGGGACTGCCCCCGGGTCTGAACCAGGTTGTCGCGAATCCGGGTTTTCAGGCGATGTGTTTCTTCCGGGCTGAAACAATTTTGGATATGGGCGCAAAGCAATACCGCCTCCAAGGGGGTCACATGGATGCGGGAATGGCAGCAGAAGCTGCATCCGCCGGCACAGTCAGGCACCGGGGATTCGCGGATCACGGCCACTGACGTCAGTACCCGGGCCGCTGCATCCGTTACCTGCCGGAGCATGGGAAAAAAAAGTCCGGGAAGGATCCTTGGTCTCTTTTTGAGCGGCATCGGCGATTTGAAAAAATAAACGGACAGGGCATCTTTTCCCGGCGGTGTCTGATCCTGCATGCAGTCTCCAGATTTTTGTAAGACAGGCAGCGATCTGTATGAATCCGCCAGAGGGTTGTCTGAAGCTTACCGGTTGTTGTTTCCGGCCACTCTACCCGAACCCGGATGACCGGTCAAGGGCAATTAAACCGAACTGTTGACACGGTGATGCAAAGGCATGGATTACCGGCCTTTTTGACATGCCGACCGCTGCACATGCGATAAGCGGCGACCTCCCCCAGGTGACAAACAATGAGAAGGAATTCCAGCGGATTGATCGTTTGATAAAAGCCTTACTGAGGATGTTTGACCATCCGGACAATCGCTTCGGCCAGCACCTGGGACGCATCGACGGTGGAAACGGACAGGTCTCCCCCTAGAACGCTTAATTCCGTGCACGCCACAATGGCCACCCGGACGTCCCGGTCCCTGAGATGGTCACAGACCTGGGCGTACTGATGATGAAGGTCCGGGGAGATACGTCCGGTTTTCACCTGCCGGATGACATTGAACAGCCGGCCCTGGTGCTCGGGATCCGGCCAGGCTTCCGTCATCCCTAAGGCGTTAAACCGGCGGGTGTACAGCTTTATGATGGCCACGGCAGGAGAGGCCAGCATACCGATGTTTTTTTCGCGGCTGAAGTTTGTTTTCACCTGTTCCACCACCAGATCGATCATGTTGACCACCGGGATTGTCACGGCCTGCTGAACTGCATTGTGATAATAATGGGCCGTGTTGCAGGGGATCACCAAAAATCCGCACCCCAGGCTTCCAGACGTCTGCCCATGTCCGCCATGACCGGTCCGGGATC